>ERZ780195.1789-NODE-1789-length-16333-cov-21.733505_pt1 | contig 16333 bp, 13 predicted proteins | sample MGYA00511017_ERZ780195 | MGnify/ENA primary metagenome ERZ780195 (study PRJEB29588, sample SAMEA2159974) | human gut metagenome | biome: human gut; feature: human-associated habitat; material: faeces | place: Denmark | collected 2008/2010 ...
CCGTGAGCAGTATGTGGGGCCAGACCGGCGGCAGCTGCGAGGTGCATTATTCCGCCGCCAAGGCGGGCCTCATCGGCCTGACCAAGGCTCTGGCAAAAGAAGAAGGTCCCAGCGGCATCACCGTGAACTGTGTGGCCCCCGGCGTCATCGACACCGATATGATGGCCTCGTTCACTGCTGAGGACAAAGCGGCACTGGCCGAGGAGACCCCAGTGGGGCGCCTTGGCACCGCCCCCATGTCCGGGGTGGCCATCGTCAACCAGATTGTGTTCATTTTCAACCTGACCATTTTCGGCGGGCTGGGCGGGGCGTCCATTTTCGGGGCCCAGTTCTATGGCAAAAAAGACTATGAGGGCGTGCGCTACACCCTGCGGTTCCGGCTGGTGTTCAGCGTGGCCATTTGGGCTTTGGGCATTTTGGTGTTCCTGCTGTTCGGGCCCCAGTTTCTCTCGCTCTTCACGTCGGAATCCGACGTCATCGAGGCGGGCCTCGCGCGCATCTGGGTCATGTGCTTCTCGTTCCCGATCTCGGCCACGATGGACTGCACCACCGCCGCCTCGCGCGGCCTTGGAAAGGGCCTCGTGCCGATGATCTTCGTGTTCCTCGGCTCGCTGCTGAGCAACGATCTGGTCTGGGAGATGACCGACATGTTCAACCAGCTGATGGTCATTCCCAACGTCATCGCGCTGGTGGCGCTGTCCGGCTGGGTTGCCACCGCGGCGAAGAAGCGCCTGTCCAAATAACGAAAGTCCCTTCAGAATCCGAGCCGCCGCGCGAAATCCGCGCGGCGGCTCCTTCCTTCTCTCAGGGACACGCGACGAAATCCTCGTAGAGCACCGATTCCGTCCGCGCTTTCCCCTGCGCCTGCTGCCAGCGCACCTGCTCCTCCTGCCACAAACACGCGCCCAGCCAGACCACCGCCGTAGTGCAAAGCAGCATCGCCGCCGCCACCAGACCCACCATCAATCGACTCCACCACTTCATCGCCCCATCTCCTCCGCAACGATAGCACTTTTTATGTGCCTTCGCGGCGCTTCATGCCGGCTTGTCCGTGAAGTCACGAAATCGTCCCTTTTGCAGAAAGCGGCGGAGCGATTCTTTCCGGAATCGCTCCGCCGCTTTCCTCTTTACTTTTTGTCGCGCACCAGCAGCCGCGCCACCAGCGGGCGATGCACCTTCATCGCGCCCTTGGGACAGAATTCCTGACAGCAGAAGCAGCGAATGCACTTTCCACGGTCGATGTGCGGCAGCTTTTTCTCGATTTGGATGGCCTTCGCCGGGCAGATGCGGGCGCACAGGCCACAGCCCGCGCAGTCGGCTTTTTTGACCTTCGGCCGCGAGGACAGCAGCTTGCCCAGCGCCGCGCCCACGAGCCGTCCGCCTCCGCCGCCCGCGCCCTCAAAGCGAAGGCTGCGATGGCTGAGAATGTTCTGAAAATCCGAAATCTTCAGCGCCGTCAGATCGCCGTAAACCGTCAGTCCGCTCACGTCGGCGGGCGCGAGACCGCGCTCACAGGCCGCGCGCAGCGTGGGCACGTCGTTCATCGTCACGCCGATCACCTCGGCGCAGGCGAGATCGAGGGCGTAGGGACTCTTCGAGGCCAGCAGCGCGCCGATGGGCCGGGGCGTGCCCGCGGTGGGGCCGTTGCCCTCCATGCCCACCACCGCATCGGCAATGGACAGCCGGGGACGGAAGTACTCGTTCAGGTCCACCAGCATGTCGGCGAAATCCCTTTCCTCGGGAAAGCGGAAGTGATATTCCGGCTTCATGGTGCCGGGAATGGTTCCGAACAGGTTCTTGACCGCCGCGGACATGGTCATCATGCCGTGGGATTTCAGCTTGCAGAAGTCGATGATCGCGTCCGCCTTCTGCAGCCACGCGGTGCAGGTAAAGCTGCGCATCGCCCTGCCCTCGGGGAAATGCACGTCAGCCACGGAGAAATCCTGATTCAGCCGCGCGCCGGCGGCCTCGACCTTCTGCATACCCGTGGCGGCATAGACGCGCTGAACAAAGGCGGCGTTGTACAGTCCGCCGGGGCTGTCGCCCACGACGACCTCCGCGCCGCGCTCCTTCAGCAGCCGCACCAGCGCGCAGAGCGCCTCGGGATGGGTGGTCGCCGCCGCGTCGGGCTTCATAAACGTGACCAGATTGGCCTTGACGGCCACGGTCATGCCCGGCTGCACCCAGTCCAGCCCGCCGATGGGCGCGAGCAGCTCCGCCATCGCCCGATCCAGCGTCTCCGGGTCGTAGCTCGCGCAGCGAACCGCCGAAACCTCATTCATGGCTCTCTCCTTGTGTCAGTCGTTGTAGAAAATCAGCGAAAACCACGTCACGATGTTGCCCGCGGGCAGGAAATCGATGTCGTACTTCTCCGCCAGATCCGTCACCAGAATGCCGTGGCTCTCCACGCAGGGATACATCTTCTCCGGAAAGCGGCAGGGTGCGTCGGGATAGGTACATTTTTTGCAGTGAGCGCAGGCCTCGGTGGACAGCGCCATGGTCTCGCTCGCCTGCTCGCGCACCAGCGCGTGCACCTGCCGGGTGATGGCCTCGTGGGGCGCGCGGGTGGCCAGCGTCTCGTCGATGTTGGCGATGTCGCCCACCTCGGTGACGGTGCAGATCAGCAGCGCATGGCGAAAGTGCAGACAGCGCGCCCTGCACTGGGCCACCTCGCCCACCGCCGGCGGACACGCCCAGGACTTTCCGTACATGGGGCACTCCGTTTCGCAGACGTGACGCACGCGCTCCGAGAAGGTCAGCTCGCTCGTGTCGATAAACTCATACTGGGCCAGCGGCAGCTGGGCCAGCGCTTCCTCCAGACGCTTCCGATCCATATTTTCTTCCTTTCCTCACTCCTGAGCGGGCAGCAGCCGCTTTCGCGTCTTCAGATAGTAAACGACGAAGGCCAGCGAGGTCAGAATCCACGAGAAGGGATAGCTGAACATGATGGACTCCAGCACGTGCCAGTGCGGCACCACCGCCAGCATCCACACCACGCGGATGCCGCAGATGCCCAGCGCGGTGATCATCGTGGGCACCAGCACGTTGCCCGTGCCGCGCAGCGTACCGCTGATCATCTCGATGGGGACGTAGAGCCAGTAGCACTTGACCATGAAGTTGAGCATGCGGATCGACGTTTCCAGCACCTCTTCGTCCTGGGTGAACAGGCTGAAGATCTGGCGGCTGAAGCAGACGGCCAGCAGGCTGAACAGAATCGTCGTCGCCTCGCAGAGCACCATGCACACGCGCATGCTCTTGGACACGCGCTCATAGCGCCGCGCGCCGTAGTTCTGCCCCACGAAGGTGGTCACCGACACGCCGAACGCGCCGACGATCATCCAGTTCATGGCGTCCACCTTGCCCAGCGCCACCCACGCCGCTACCGTGGACGTGCCGAAGCCGTTGATGGACGTGGTGATGAGAATATTGGACAGAGAAAACAGCACCGACTGAAGGCCCGAGGGCAGGCCGATGCGGATGGTCTCGCGGGTCATGACGCGGTCGAGGCGCACCCTGCGCATTTCCAGCCGATAGATGTCCTTCGACCGGCCCAGCGACGCGCAGACCAGCATCGCGCTGACCACCTGTGCCAGCGTCGTGGCGATGGCCACGCCCGCCACGCCCATGCGGAACACCAGCACGAACAGCAGATCCAGCACGATGTTCAGCACGCAGCAGACGATCAGGAAATACAGCGGCCGTCTGGAATCGCCCACGGCGCGCTGAATGCCCGATCCGATGTTGTAGATCATCGCCGGAATCATGCCCAGAAAGATAATGCGCAGATAGAGCGCGGAATCCTCCATTGTCTCCGGCGGCGTGTCCATCCACCGCAGCATCGTCGGCGCGCAGAGCAAGCCCAGCACGGTCATCATCAGTCCGCCCAGCACGGCCACGGCAATGGCTGTGTGCACCGCGCGATGCACGCCGTCCGCGTCATCCGCGCCGTAATACTGAGAGACCACCACCGTCGCGCCGGAGCCGATGCCGGTAAAGAAGCCGATCAGCAGGTTCAGAATCTGCGCCGCCGAGCCGCCCACCGCCGCGAGGGCTTCCTTGCCCACGAAGTTGCCGACGACCACGCTGTCCACCGTGTTGTACATCTGCTGAAAGAACGTGCCCAGCAGAATGGGAAAGAAGAACGCCAGCAGACTCTTCCAGATCACGCCCTCGACGATGCTATTGGTCGCCTTCGCCTTTTGTTCCATAGACATGTGCCTCCATATTATTCTCTTTGTATTGTATCGCCTGTATTTCGAAAAAGCAATGAAAAATCGGTTAAGATACGACTTTGTGTCCGCGCATGGTAAACATCCCCGGCGAAACGCGCCGGGGATCAGCCTGTCAAAAAAGGTCGCCAAAGGCGGCCTTTCAGGCTGTCAAAAAAACCTCGGAGAGCTCGAGAGGGCTTCGGCCCTCTCGAACTTCCAATCGTGCCCGACGGCATGTACGGTGGATGCGGGACGATTTTTGCGGCGGAAAATCCCATTTTCCAGAGCAAAAATCGTTACCTTGCAGATTTTGCGCCCGGGGATTTCGAAGAAATCCTAGCAAAATCTGCAAGGCTGAAAACCCAAAGGGTTTTCAGGTTTCGCCAAAGGCGAAACTGCCGACGGCAAAATCAAAGATTTTGACGCGGCACAGTGGGGGTGTGTCTGCACTCATATAACGATACAGTGAACGCTAACGCAGCGGTAATAATCGAACGCCGTTTTTGCGGATTTTCGTCTTTAGAGGGGGGCAAATCCTAAGTTCTGCTCCCTCTTTACCGTGCGATGCACTTCGCCGCCACCTGGCATTCCTTGTCCCAGAAGGCGATACCATACGTCCAGATTTCCTTCACGCGATACCGGCGCAAAACAGCAGTGTAATCCTTTTCCTCGATCTGCTTCATTGCCGCTTCACATGCATAATCCAGTTTCCCTTCGTCCTTTACGTCCTTGACCTCTACGACAAAGCCGATCTTCCTGTCCTTGCGCTCCACGATGATATCGCTGCGGCCTTTACCTGTCTCTGCATTGCTGGAAACGCGCCAATTCGCACAGGTACTCAGCAGCGCCAACAGGAAGCCATGGTAGAACGATTCGTGCGCGTCGTAAAAGCTCACCGTATCCAAAAGCTGGCTGTTCAAAAATTCTGTGATGGTCGCAGCGTCGCCCGTTTCGAATGCCGCATACAGGTCGGACAGCTTGTCCGTTTCCGCGCGCGCCTTATCGTTAAACCATTCCAGCACCTGCTGCGTAAAGATCTGCCGCACCTCACGGTTGGGAATGCGCAGCAGGTAATTCCCGCCAGAGGGCTTCTGGACAATCGTCAGATAGCCCGTCATGTACAGAAGGCTCCAGATATTGTTGACGTTCCTGCGAATTTCGTTGTGTGTAAGCTGCTCGTTTAACGCCTTAGAGATTGTTTTGCCCGCAATCAGCTCTTCAATCTCCATCTGCGTTGTGCCGCTTTCCACACAGTCGATCAGGCTGCGCACCATGTCGTTTCCGCTCGTATTCAGCCAGTAGGCCTTCGGCTCTGCCTGCGGGTCGCTGCGCAAATCATCGCAGAAATTGATTACGTCCCACGGACAATAGACGTCTTGCTCGCCGAAGCGGTATCCATCGTACCATTCGCGGGTTTCGGCATGGTGATTTTCCAAACCGTAGCAGGTCAGCATTTCGCCGACCTCCTGATCGGTAAAGCCGAAATACTCATCGTACTTCACGTCAGAGATTGAATGCACCTTGAGATTATTCAGCCCTGTAAAGATACTCTCCTTGGATACGCGCAGACAGCCGGTCAGCACGGCGAAGAACAAGCTGTCGTTCGTCTTGAGCGCCGCGCCGAACATCGCACGGATCAGGTCGATCATCTGTTCATAGTAACCATGCGCATACGCCTTGTCCAGCGGCACATCGTATTCGTCAATCAACAGGATGACCTTTTGTCCGTAGTGCTTTTCGAGAAGGGTGCATAGCATTTTCAGACTGTCTACAATATCAGAGGAAGTATCTTTTTCCTCAATAATTCGAATATAGGCGTTTTTCTCCTCTGTAGAAATTGCCGTGCTGTCGCGCAACACACCCAGTCGAAACGCTTCGCTACGAATCACAACTCTAAGTCGCTCATAGGCATCTTTGAACGTCAACCCGTCCACGCCCTTGAGGGATACAAACACTACAGGATATTTCCCCATGTATTTTTCGCACAGAGCTTTTTCTCGGCTAATGGTCAGCCCATCGAAGACGCTCTTATCGCCACTGATTTCGAAGAAGCATTTGAGCATACTCATGTTCAGCGTCTTGCCGAAGCGTCGCGGACGAGTGAACAGATTCACCTTGCCCCATCTAGCAAGCAGATCGACGATCAGACCGGTTTATAATAGAAATCCTGCTTGCGAATCTCTTCAAAATTCTCTATGCCCACCGGCAGTTTCTTCACGGTCATCAGTCAATCCCTACTCGCACGAACTGTTTACGAATTTCTCTTTTTCTGCCTTCAGTAAACCACGTTTTGAAAAGCATAGCAAGGCGCACTCTGCGGTCTGGGCAAAGAAAGCTGGCTGATTTGTTGGTTATTCCTCAGCCAGAATTTCCTGCCGTCCTTAAACACGAATATCCGTTTGTCAGGGAATCCCGTTATCTGCTCCACTGTCCGAATGAAGAGTTGTTCATCGAATGGCGCCGTCCGCTCCGGGATTTTCAGTTCATGCATGAACATATCCAATTTTCTCTTTCGGAACCGCTTGTATCTAATTCAGTGCATAAAGCATCTCCTGCGGTGTCGTTCACTGAATGATCCGCAAAAGTACATCCCCTAATTCGCTTTTCCTTTGTGTAAATGGACAGATTGCCCTCCCCCTTTTGCAACAAAAGGGCCACGATTCCTGCCCTGAATACTCAGGCTACGAATCGTGGCTCCTTCTCACCCATGTGGTCACGCCTTCGGCGAATCTATGCGAAGTTTAATGACGACTTTCTGATAGTCCTTCGCTTCGCCCACGCATCGGCAGGGCATGTGGCCATCCTCCGGGAAGACGACGTAGCACATTCCCGCAGGAACATGGGCGACGGTGGGCTGCGCGCCGACGCTATGGAAGAACTGAATGTCCTTTTCCGCGTCGTATTCCGTCGTGGGCGCAAGATCCTCCATGGAGAGATAGGCCGTCTCCTCCTCGCCGCGCACCATGTACTGCACGTCCGCATATCTGTGGTGGGTCTCATAGCGGCCGTCCGCGAGGGGCGCGGTTCTGCCCGTCTGCACGGACAGATAGCCGCCCTCGAACTCGCGCCGACCCTCCTTCAGGCCCTCGGTACAGACCTTCGCCACACATTCCAGCGCCGCGTCCAGATGGGGCAGCACGGCCGCATAGCGGCGCAGCTCGCTGTATTTGCAGAGTATCATCTCTTCTTCCTCCCTCAGCCAAGCTCCTCGGGATCGAGGGTGAGCACAGACAGACCGAACGTCCACGTCTGCTCGGGATCGGCGCGGCCGGTCTCCGCGGCGACGTACAGCCGGCGCGTCTTCGGGCTGTAGAACACGTCGCTGTAGCCGCCCTTCGCGTCCAGCAGATGCGGCGCGCTCCACGTTCTGCCGCCGTCCGCGCTGGTTCGAATGGACAGGTTGTCGCGCACGCCGTGAGGGCAGACGCAGTTGGTAAACCACAGCCGTCCGTCGCCCTGGGTCATTCCCGCGCAGCAGACAGGCTCGTTGAGCTGGGGATCGAAATAGAAGCCGTGCCAACCCGAAATACCGTCCGGGCTGAAGCCGACCTTGCGCGTGCCGGTTCCCGTCTCGTGGCGGCAGTTGATCATGAAGCTGCCGTCGGGAAGCTCGGCCAGCACCGACTCGTTGGGATCCACGAAGTCGGGCTGATTCCAGATGATCTCGCCGCAGCGCCACGTTTCGCCGTGGTCGTCGCTGTAGAGCGTGGTCGCCACGGAGGGATGGTGGTCGTTGATGTTCTCCCGATTGGCCGCGACCCACACGGGGATAATCATTCGGCCGGCAGAGGTGACGAGCCCATGGCCGGGGCCCGCGGCGATCACCGTCCAGTTGTACTCGCCGCGCAGCGCCTCGTAGGCATAGGAGATGTCCCTCGCCTCCGACCAGGTCACGCCCTCGTCGAGACTGACCGTGTGAAAAGCCTGTCGATAGTTCCGGTGCCAGATCAGATGCAGCGCGTCGCCGTCGGCGAACAGAATGCCGTTGTGCACCGCGTCGATCTCCCGGCCGGCGGCCATCACCACGCGGTCGGACCAGGTTTCGCCGCCGTCCGTGCTGCGGCGGATCACCAGGTCCATGGCCGACCAGTCTCCGCCATAGCGGCACTCGTAGCAGACGACGATGGTGCCCTTATCGGTACAGACGATGCTGGGCACGCGATAGATCTTATAGCCGCCCTGCTGATATTTTTCCAGATAGACCTGTTTCATTGAGCAGTTTCCTCCCCGCGGCTCAGACCGGGACGATCAGGTTCTCCGGGCACTGAGCCTCCAGCGCGCGCAGCTCGTTCCAAAGCGCCTCGCTCTGGGCCGGAGTGTAGTCGATCTGCGGCTCGTGCATGCAGCCCGCGTCGATGCCGCGATACTTCAGGCCGCTCTTGAAGATGGCCATGTTGGAGCCGGCGCCCAGCGCGGTCACAAAGCGGTTGGCCAGCCGCTGCCAGCGGCGCGCCGCGGGCAGATCGCCCTGCATAAAGGCCTCGTAGACCTTGACAAAGGGCTCGGGATAGACCGAGCTTACGCCGGAAACCACGCCCGTGCAGCCCATGGCCAACACGGGAAGCAGCAGCCGATCCGCGCCCTGAACCACCTCGAAGCGGTCGCTGAGGGCCAGATACTCGTCGGTGCGCACCATGTCGGCCAGAGAATACTTGATGCCCACCACGTTGGGGCACTGATCCAGAATCCGGCGAATCACGTCGCAGGTCAGGTCGTTGGCCGCGCACTGAGGGATGTTGTACAGATACACCGGGAAGTCCTCGGGCACGCTGTGGCAGACCTTGCAGTAATACGCGACCATCGCATCGGGATTAGTTCCGAAGAAGGCAGGCGTGACCACGCCCACGCCGTCCGCGCCGATGTCGCAGGCATGCCGCGCCAGGCGGATCGTCTCGTCGGGATGCATCGCGCCCACATGGACGTAGGCCGTCAGGCGGCCCCGGTTCTGCCGGATCACGGTTTCGGCCACGAGCTTTCGATCCTCCTCAGACATGAGGAACATCTCGCCGGTGGTGCCGCAGGGATACAGGCAGTGCACGCCGCGGCGAACCAGAAACTCCACCATCTTTTCAACGGATTCCACCATTACGCCGCCCTTTTCGTCAAAAGGCGTGACCATTGCCGTCGTAACCCCGTACAGTTTTTTCATTGCAATACTCCTTTACCCGATTTTCTCGCGGATTTTCGCCGGATCCGTTTCCCGAAGGGGCGTATTCTCCAACGCCGAAACCGCCGCGGCGGCGCCGGCTGCCTCGCCCACCTTTGCACAGGTTGCAATATAGTGAATCATCCGGCTGGCGGGCTTGCCCGTGACCAGCAGGTTGTCGAAGCCCTTCACAATCAGGCTCGCCAGCGGAACGCCCCAGCCCTTCTCGTTCAGGCCGCTGTGGGGATGTCCGCGCACATAGGTCAGAATGTCGTCGCGCTCCGAGCGGCCGGTGAAATCCTCCTCCTGAAGCGCGTAGTCCGTAAACGAGCCGGGCTCTCTGGACTGAAACAGCGCCTTGGAGATGTTGGCGTACACGTCCATCAGATGGGCGTTTTCAAAGCCGGGAACGTACTCGCGGAAGAAGCGATGGTAGATCCATTGCAGCCGCCGCGCGGCGCTGATGGCCGCGGAATAGTTCAGCGGATCGCCCACGTCCACCGTCTCGAAACCGTCGCCGAAGGTGGGATACACGCCCATGCCGTCCCGCTCGTAGAACAGCCAGACGTGCTCGCCGTTGGAGCGCCGGATGCGGGCGTACTCCGGGTTCTGGGCGATGGCCTTCTCCAGCGTCTTCATGAAGCCGTGGAGGAAGAGCGGGTTGCCGCCCTGCACGAGCCGGCGCATTTCGTCCACGTCGGCGCGCTTTCCGATCATCGGGCGCAGGAACCAGCTCGGCTCCGGCGGCCGCTTCCCTTCGGCAATGGCTGTGCGCATCGCCGCGTCCTCGGCGGCGATCTCGTCCGGATCCTCCTGACTGATCTGCTGCTGCACAAAGTCCAGCGTGCGCATGATGTCGATGCCGCCCACGCGAACCAGCGTGCCCATGTAGCCCTTCGTGTGGGGGAAGGGATTGCCGGCGCAGGCGCTGACCGTGGCGCTCTGGGAGGTGTCCACAATGCGTCTGGCCAGAATGGTGTATTTCATGCCGTTTTCGCCCTGAACCACCACGCCCTTGAGCGTGCGGCCCTCGACGACGGCGTCGATCACCGGCATCTGATAGAGCACCTGCACGCCCGCCTCGTCCAGCAGCTTCAGGGAGACGTAGCGATAGGCGTTGGGGTTGACGTACTGGTCGTTGAACGCGTTCATCCACGAATCCGGCCGACTGTAGGGGATGTACTCCTTCAGATCGGCCTTCTCCAGCGCGGCGTTGATGCCCTGCTTATCCATCAGGTCGTAGTCGATGCGCGTAAACAGCGGATCCGACTGGCCCTCCGCCACAGCGGCCTGAAGGATTTCCCACGGGATTCCGCCGATGAGCAGCTTGCCGTCGATGTCCAGGAAGCCGTCCAGGCCCCAGGTGTCGATCTCCGCGGCCTGTCCGCCGATGACCGCGTTGCGCTCCACCAGCAGCGTCCGCGCTCCGGCGCGCGCCGCGGCCAGCGCCGCGCAGATTCCGGGAAAGCCTCCGCCGACCACCAGTACGTCCACATCCGCCAGAAGTTTCGCCTCGTTTTTCATTGTTTTGTGTTCCTCCTCAGTGCGTTTCAGTCTCGCCTTTATTTTCACGCGCCTCCTGCGGCGCCTTTTCGTCCGAATCAAAGCCCGAGCAGTTCCGATAGATCCCGGGCGATACGCCCTCGAAGCGCCGGAAGAAGCGATTGAAGGCGCTCACCTCGGAAAAACCCAGCGTCGTGGAAATCTCCTTCTGACCCAGCCGGGTTTCCGCCAGCAGGCGGCGCGCCTCGCGAATCTTCATGGAATCGATCAGCGCCTTGAGCGTCATTCCCCGCTCGGCCAGCACGACGCGGTCGATCTGGCGAACGCTCAGGTACATATGCTGCGCGACCATCTTGTCCGTGATCGTCGCGGAAATATTGTCCGAAATAAAGCGCTCGATGCTCTCGATGCGCTTGCGCTGCAGACTGCCGGCGTCGCTGTGTTTCTTTTCGACGGGCAGATTCTCCCGGGCGATGTCGATCACCAGCTGTGAGAGCATATTGACGACCAGCGTCGTCCAGCCCGGCTGAGAGAGCTCCGCCTCCCGGAAGAGGCGGCGAAACAGCGCGCCGTGCCATTCGTCGGCCTTCGCGGTCAGGCAGCTGTGACTGCGAAGCTCCTTGCCGACCCATGCGAAGTCGCCCGTCTGAGCGTCCTCCAGCATGATGAAGCTGGCGGAGAATTTCTGCAGGTTTTCGCTGCTGTAGACGATGGCGTGCATGGTGTGGGGCGGGAAGATAATCATCTCGAAGGGATGCACGGTGACGATTTCCTCGCCCAGCTGATAGCTCTGCATGCCCGTGACGGGCATGTGCATTTCGAAATGGGTGTGCTGATGCTGATAGGGTGTGTAGGTGCTGCTGACGGACTCCTTGCGCTGCTCGACAAAGCGGAAGTTGAAGCCCTCCAGCGAGAGCATCGTGTTTTCCCCGCGCAGAACGGTTGCGTTGAGCTTCTGCTCCGCTCGGAAGAGATTGCTGAGATTTTCTTTCATAAATACTCTTTCATGGGCATTGGAGAGAATTGCGCCGGAGCGTCGGTATTCTGCTGAAGGGGCTGTTTGGAAACAGCCCCTTCGCTCAGATTCTTACTTTGCAGCCATTTCCGCCTGGAACTCGGCCTCCGCCTCGTTCAGAATGTCCGCCCATTCCTGCGCGCCCAGGCCGATGAGCTGCTCGATGAAGGCGTCGTACTCCTCCATCGGGCGCTGGCCCATGACGAACTTGGAGAACTCGGTCTTGGCCAGATCCCAGATCGCCTGCTTGATCTCCTGCGCGCGGGCGTCCTGCTCGGCGGTCATGGGAGGCAGGATCGTCTTTTCGACGATGGTGCCGTCGTGGAGCTGGGTCTCATAGAAATCGTAGATGTACTGCGCCGTGATCTCGTTGGGGTTCTTGCTGGCGCGGAACACCTCGATGGTCAGGTTCAGCCAGTTGGGGCAGAAGTAGCCGTTGTTCACGCCCATGTCGGAGGAAGCCTGATAGTAGCCATCCTCAGCGTTGGCGTACTTCTCCAGAATCTCGGGCATCCACTGGGGATTGCCGTCCTCGTCGATGTAGTAGGTCTCGCCTTCCTTGCCGTAGCCGAAGGTGATGGCGCCCTCGTCGCTGTAGCACCAGTCGAGGAACTTGATCAGCGTGACCGGATCCTTCACCTCGGAGTTGACGAAGAAGGTGTCCACGTAGTGGGTGGGCTGCTTGTAGCTGTGCACCTCGCCCTTGCTGTCCTTCAGCAGCGGCAGGGGCTCGAAGCGGCCCTCGGGCACCACGGCGCTCAGAGAGGTGTTGATGCCGGCGGCGAAGGTTGGGTTGTCATACCAGAACAGATACTTGCCGCTGCCGAGCTTTTCCTGCCAGCCCGCAGTGTCGGTGGTCAGCCATTCCTTGTCCAGCGCGCCGTTGTCCGCGAGCTTCTTGAGGAACTCGATGGCTTCCTTGTACTCGGGCTGCAGCATGCCCAGATACCAGTTGCCGTCGTCGTCCATGTCATAGGTGAAGGGAACGCCGAAGCTGTCCAGCCAGCTGTAATCCTGATCGCCGATGATGCGGCCCGTGCCGCGGCCGGCCCAGCCCTCCATGTCATACATTTCGCACAGCTTGATCAGCGTGTCGCCCAGCTCTTCCCAGGTGGTGGGCACCGGCAGGCCGGAATCCTCGAGGATGTCCATGCGGATGAAGGGCACGCAGCCCGCCTCCAGGTTCTGGTCGGCGCGCTTCTGAGCCAGAGAATAGATCTCGCCGTCCACCATGGTGCGGTACAGGGAGGGATTCTCGTCGTAGAAGGCCTTGATGTTGGGCGCGTACTCGTCGATGAGGTCGGTCATGCACAGCAGCGCGCCGTCCTCGACCATCTCGCGCTTGGTCATATTGAAGGGGGCGAAGATGTCGGGCATGTCGTTGGCGGTGTACAGCGCCGTCATCTTGGTGTTGTAGTCGGAGCCGGGCGTGGTGATGATCTGCAGATCCACGCCGGTCTTTTCCTTGATTTCACGGGTGGAAGCGACGTTCTGCTGAACGGGGATGGCGGCGTTTTCAGCGCGCATGAAGGTCACGGTGAAATTCTCGGCGATTTTGCTCTCCGCGGAGGCGAAGGTCAGCGTCGACAGCGCCATGACGGCGAGCATCAGCAGGCAGAAAAATCTCTTCATGATACTTCTCCTTCTCTTATCGTAGTTGAATGGAAACAATGTAAGGCTGGGTCTGCGCGGCCGGCGCTCCTTCAAGCGCACCTCCTTTGCGGCGTCCGAACCGCTTTTCACCCGATTTATCCCTTGACTGCGCCGATCATCACGCCGGACTTGAAATAGCGGCTGACGAACGGGAAAACCACCAGAATCGGAACCATGGACAGCAGGATGATGGCGTATTTCGCGCCCTCCTCGGAGAGCATCTCCGCGCCCATCTCCGTGGAGGAATTGTACGAGGCCATGGACATGGCCAGCGTGTCGCCGGAGAAGACCACGCTGCGCACGAACATCTGAATGGGATAGGTGCTCTTGTCCGACAGGTACAAAAGCGCGCTGAAGAATCCGTTCCAGTGTCCCACCGCGTAAAACAGCAGCAGCGTGAACAGAATCGGCTTGGACAGCGGCAGAATCACCTGCCAGAGGATGCGCACGTCGTTGGCGCCGTCCACATAGGCCGCCTCCGTCATATCCATCGGAATACCCTCGAAGAACGTGCGCATGATGGTGGCGTTGTAGACGTTGATCGCTCCCGGCAGAATCAGCGCCCAGTAGGTGTTGTTCATGCCCAGACTGTTGACCAGCATGTAGCTGGGAATCATGCCGCCGGTGAAGAACATGGTGAACACCGCGATTTTCATCAGCAGCTTCCGGCCCATCAGATCGCTCCGGGAGAGCGGATAGGCGAACAGCGTGGTCATCAGCAGATTAACCGTAGTGCCGCAGGCCGTGATGACGACGGTGTTCCAGTAGCTCTTGATGAAGTTCGCGTCCTTGAACGCCGCGCGATAGGCGCGCAGCGAGAAGCCCACCGGCAGGAAATTCACCTGGCCGGACATGATGGCCGCGCCGTCGCTGATGGAGACGATAAGCATGTAGTAGAGCGGAAAAATAATCATCAGGCAGATCAGAATCATCAGAAGGATGTTGAACACTGAAAAGATTCGATAGCCCTTTCCCTGATTGATATTCATGGACTTCCCCTCCTTACCAGAGACTCGCTTCGCCCAGCAGCTGGCAGACGCGGTTGGCGATGACCAGCATGACGAAGTTGGTCACGGTGCTGAACATGTCGATGGCCGTGGAATAGCTGTACTGGCCGCCGCTGAGGCCCTTGCGGTAGACGAACGTGGAGATGACGTCGGAAACGTCGTATGTCAGCTCGTTCTGCAGCAGCAGCACCTTCTCGAACGACACGTTCATCATCTGGCCCATGGCCATGATCAGCATGATGGCGATGGTGGGCTTGATGGCCGGGAGCGTGACGTGGATCGTCTGCTGCCAGCGGTTCGCGCCGTCGATCACCGCCGCCTCGTACTGCTGGCTGTCCACGTTGGTCAGCGCCGCGAAGTAGATGATGGCGCTCCATCCAAGCTCCTGCCACAGTCCGGAGATCCAGTAGATCGGCCGGAACCACGCGGGATCCTGCATGTAAAGATAAAGCCTTCCGCCCGTCATCATCACCAGCTTGTTGATGATGCCGTCCTTCGCCAGGAAAGTGGTCACCATGGAGGCCACGACCACCACAGAGATGAAATGCGGCAGATAGCTGATGTTCTGCACCAGCCGCTGACCGCCCTTGGAGCGGACTTCATTCAGCAGCAGCGCGAAGATGATCGGGCAGGGAAACACGAACACGATCTGACCAAGGCCCAGCAGCACGGTGTTCTTCACCAGATTCCAGAAGGACGGATCCGCGAGGTACTGTTTGAAGTACTTCAGGCCCACCCATTCGCTGCCCCAGATGCCCTTCCGAACCCGGAAATTCCGAAAGGCGATCTGCAGACCGTAGATCGGGCCGAACTTGAACACGGCAAAATACACGATCGGCAGCAGAAGCATCAGGTACAGCCACCGATTTCGGTATAACTGATAGCCGATAGATTGTTTTTTCATTCCGGTAATTGCCTTGTCCGCAGAGCGCATCTTCTGCTCAGCCTCCTTTGCCATTATCGGCGAATTCGCCGTGAGAAATTGCCGCAGCAAATTTTGTAGTTCCATTGTAGTATCCTGTACAGAATTTGTATATCACCAATCCCGCCATGAGGATTGACATATTCAGACATCGTACGTGTCCGATTTCGCACCAAGCCGTCCATTGCAAGCCGTGACGCTCTTTGTAAATTTTTCATGCATGTGCATCTCATAAGAAGTTGTATTTCCAGACTATCTGCTGAATTCTCCCATCTATTTCCGCACATTCAAGTGCATCTCCGAAATCAATCATCATATCCAGCCACTCAAAGAGCACGTTCGACAGCATTTTCTCATTCCCTCTTCGCCGATTTGCCCTCCATCGACCGCCATTTTTCGCCGTGCGAAAGATATTATGTCTGAAATCGTCATCTTTCATGACTGTATTTGTCCATTTTTCATTTTCAACGGAGCAAAGCGGTACAAACCGCCCCGATGGGCAGAAGCGCCGGGTTATATACAGGAATTAAGCATAAGTACCACATTGGCTATTCTGTTCGTCTCATCGCTACACCAGCTCCACCCATGCCATCATGAGTGCCGTTCTGGACGTATATGTCGTCCTTTTCCATCTCCAGCCGCTGAAGATAGGCGTTCAACGTAGCGGTGTCGGTCAGCCCTGCGAGGATTTTGTCATAGGTGGCGAAAATCTCGTCCCTTTGAATTACCAGCTGATTTACCGCAATTACGAACGCTTCCTTGATTTTTTCCTCGTTCAGATGCCGGTTCGGGCATGTGTGCGGAGCCGATCGCCGCCTGCGCAATCTTCGCGGAGGTGATCGTCGCGTCGGCGATCTTGGCGGCGGTCACGGCCAG
>ERZ780195.1793-NODE-1793-length-16315-cov-6.884256_pt1 | contig 16315 bp, 10 predicted proteins | sample MGYA00511017_ERZ780195 | MGnify/ENA primary metagenome ERZ780195 (study PRJEB29588, sample SAMEA2159974) | human gut metagenome | biome: human gut; feature: human-associated habitat; material: faeces | place: Denmark | collected 2008/2010 ...
ATATAACAAACTCTAATTCATTTAGATTAGCAATGTTTTTCTTTTCCATGTGGCATCTCCCATATAATATCGAAAATTATTATATTGATGAAGAAGCTTGTTATAAATTTTCTAAAGGTAAATTAAGATTAATAGATGATAAGGTTAGAAAAATTATTAATTTTGATAAGATAATTGGTTAAATACGATAATTACTCAATCTTCAAAATTATTTTTAAGTTATTGTTTTTTGAAAAAATATTATCCGGAAATACCAAGTGTTAGTCGTAAACATTGTGAATTTATTGATTCAAAAACAGGCTTTGAAAGAACAGATGATGCGTATAATAAGTATTTTGAAAATGTCATTATAAATGCTGATTCAGATGCTATGAGTAAAATTAATGATATAGACAGAGATTATAAATTAATTAATGGCGATAATTATTTTAATTTGATATGTGGTAAATTTTTATTATGTAGTCTTGGTTTTTATTTAAGGTCAAAAATTAATAATCGTATTGATAATGATGATTTAAAATGGTATCTTATTGAAAATTTTGATATAAAAAAATTAGATTACATAAAGGAAGTTATCCAAAGTTCAAATTATAGCTGATTGTTCTTGTGGGGTAAGCTACATTGATTTATGATGAGATTGTGATGCAAAATGAATTTGAGAAATATTTATTCTGTTTTCAAAATGCATTAAGTTAAATTGAGTCAACCAACTAATAAGATGTTGCAGAAACACTGAATTTAAGCTATTTTGAAATGTTTTTTTCACTTCATATATACGCCTAATCGAAATTTTAAACAAAATTTCATAACCTATCATAACCCGTTAAAACATACTGTTTTAGCGGGTTATTGCAATTATTCACTTGTTGAATTTTATTGCAAAACATAATAGCTTTTCAGACCGATTTTCATAAAATTAATCAAGTTTACATTCGGTGAAGTATTTTTGCATTGAGCAAAATTGCCGTTAAACAGCCGACAGAGGGTGTTACAAATTCTTTCTGCTTTAGATGTTACTATTTTAATCGAGAATATTAGTTTAATTATTAATAATATTTTTCAATATTGTTTTATATTTTAAGTATTGTTAAAATGTAAATATGAAAATTTGAATATCTATTTTACATTTTTATCGGTGTTCTTATAGATAGAATAATCGGCTATTTGTTTTTGAGTGTGATCTTTGAAAATTTATAATCATCAATTATATATATGTAGGACAATTTCATGCAGAAAATCTGTTGCTTGACTTTTTACACTGATGAGGTGAATTTATATGTATATCAATTCATTCTTACTAAATCGATTTTTATTTTATTATTAGGTGACAAATGTGAGTGACTTTATATTTTTCACTAAAAAGGAAAATATAGTAGAATTTTTGCTTTAAATTATATATAATTGAATTAAAAGAAAGGAAAGAAGTTTATGGATGAATTTAATTCAATAGTTGAGATAATCAATAATGCGTTACCAATGGTGCAATCTGGAATCCCTGCTATAACAGGAGGCTTTATAACTGCAATGTTTTTGCGTGGAAATACCAGGCGTAAGGAATTTGAAAAAATAAAACTTGGTAAAATTAATGAAGCAATAAACGATTTGGTAGATAGTAGAGAATTAACATTAACTGAATTAATGAAATGCCGAAATCTTTTGAAAATTGCCGAAATGGCAGATGAAGAATATGCCAAAGATAATAGAAAAAATAAAACTGAAAGGTCAACATTTGATTTCGATTGGTTTTTACGATTTTTCGAATCGGCGGGTAATATAAGTAATAAAGATATGCAGCAATTATGGGCAAAAGTGTTGAATGAAGAATATAAAAAACCAAATTCGCATTCTTATAGAACACTTGAAAAACTGTATCATTTAAGTAAAAATGAAGCATCGCTATTTAAAAATTGTGCTGATTTTCGTATTGAAACTCCGTATAATGAGGTTTTTGTTTTAAGTTCAGAGGAAACATTTTCTAAAAATGATTCTAATATTAATCTTGATGAGTTTATAGTTGACGAAGCAAGTGACTGGATACAAATAATAACAGTAGCATATCAATTAAGTCATGAAAAATTAACACTGTTAGCAGAATGTGGTATATTATCATCAATTTTGGTTACAAGTCATTTAAGTATTGAGAAAGGCGAATCAACAAAGTTATTTAATTCTACAGCAATAATTGATATTAGTCTATCAGAACACTGTAAATATGAAGAGTTAACTTTTGATATAAATGGATTCCGTTTTACTGACTCTGCAATTCAATTGTTTCCAATTATTGAGAGCAAACCTAAAATCGAATTTGTTCTTGATGTAGCAAGACTGATCGAACACTATAATCCAGATTTTATTGTCCGTGTTTATGAGGTAATTGATATTGATGAAGATGGTTGTTATGTTTACAATGATGATTATGATATTCTTCATTCAAAAAAATACTCGGAATGCACAGAATTACCTGACTTAAATAAACTTGACCAAGAAATTAAAAATGGTGGTGCTTGCACTTGGAAATAAAAAAATACGATTTACATATATTTTATAATTATCATTCAATAATAAATAGTTATATTTAATTACAAACCAAACATCTGTATATAGTTAAAAGCCTGTCGGTTAAAATCGGCAGGCTTTTTTGTATATATAGAACTAAAACGGAGGTGTTTTTAACGAAACAAACAAAAGTAATTGCAATATGCAATCAAAAAGGCGGTGTAGGTAAAACTACAACCGCCTTAAATTTTGGAGTCGGTCTTGCAAATGAGGGTAAGAAAGTTTTGCTTATCGACTGTGACCCACAAGGTGATTTAACAACAGCTTTGGGTTGGAGAGATACAGATGAACTTTCGGCTACTCTTGCAGACAAACTCGTCGAGTATATCGAAGAAAGAAACAAGAACCCCACAAACGGTATTCTCCACCATAAAGAGAATATTGATTTGCTTCCGGCTAACCTTGATTTGTCGGCACTTGAACTTAGTTTGGTCAACACAATGAGCCGTGAAACCGTGCTGAAAGGTTATGTAAATTCAATCAAAAAGGCGTATGATTATGTGGTTATTGATTGTATGCCGTCTTTGAGTGTTCTTACAGTTAATGCATTGGTTGCAGCCGATTCGGTTATCATTCCTGTGCAGTCGCAATTTCTTGCAGCTAAAGGTATGACGCAACTTGTTAAAATCATAGACAAGGTTAAAAGACAAATTAACCCGTCACTTAAAATTGACGGTATCTTGCTTACACTTGTAGATGGCAGAACTAACCTTTCTAAAAGTACAAAGGAAGCTATCGTAAATGACTACGGCAAATATCTTAAAATTTTTGATACGCAGATACCTATGGGTATTAAAGCGGCTGAAACTGCAATAAGCGGTAAATCAATATTTGCTTATGATAAAAACAGTAAGGTTGCCAAAGCGTATGCGGACTTTACGAAGGAGGTGTTGAAACTTGAGCGAAAAGAGAAAAACAGACTTCAATCTGAACAGGCTCGATGATTTATTCGCATCACAAAGCGAACGAGAAAACGGACTTACTCCGACTATAAAAGATATTCCGCTTGAAAAACTTGTGCCGTTTTCTAATCATCCGTTTAAGGTGCGTGATGATGAGGAAATGAATAAACTTGTTGAAAGCGTTTCTGAAAACGGAGTGTTGGTTCCTGCTATTGTTCGTGAGAAAGATAATGGCGATTATGAAATCATCTCAGGACACAGACGAAAATTTGCAAGTAAGATAGCCGGTAAAAGCACATTGCGTTGTATCGTTTCAAATTTGGATGATGACGCCGCAACCGTCATTATGGTTGACAGCAATATTCAAAGAGAAAACATTTTACCGAGCGAAAAGGCATTTGCATACAAAATGAAATTGGATGCGATGAATAGACAAGGTAAACGCACAGACTTAACTTTTTCCCAAAATGGGAAAAAGTTAAATTCGGCAAATTTGCTTGCAGAAGATACAGGCGAAAGTAAAACACAGATATATAGATATATAAGTCTTACAAAACTTATACCTGAACTGTTGCAAATGGTTGACGATGGTAAAATGAAAATGTTACCGGCTGTTGAAATATCATTTCTTGATAAAAAGTGTCAGCAAGATTTGTTGGAAGCAATAGAAAGTGAATGTTGTACTCCGTCTCACGCTCAGGCTATTCGTATGCACAAAATGTTTAATGACGGAGAACTCAACAGCAATACTATCCTTGATGTTATGTGTGAATTGAAGCCTAATCAGCAGGAAAGACTCATAATTCCACATAAGACGCTTGAAAAGTATATCCCGAAATCTGTTGCACCTGAGAAAAGGCAAGATTATGTATGCAAGGCTTTGGAGCATTACAACAAGTTTATAAAAAGCAGAGCCGAAAGGGACAGCAGATAGTAGGAGTATATTTTTTCTATCCCCCCTCTTTTCAATATACCCCCTTATTTAACATGCAAACTTGCAGAAAAGAAAGAGCCTTATAAATCAAATAAAGGAATGATGTGTATGATTTAATAAACGCACTTTTGCAGAAATTACCAAAATCTGTTAAATTGGCGGTGAAAGCAAAGGAGGAATGCTAAATGAAAAAGTCAGTGATTTTGTGTATGGTTGCAGTTGTGCTAATCAGTGTATTCGTAGGTTGTTCGGTTAAGAACAGTGATGTAAATGAAAATGCAGAAACAAGTTCTTTTTCTGCAAGTAAAGAAACAACACTGCATATTTCGACTGCTGAAAATGATGCGAAAGCCGATACAACAACTACTGCTCCAATTACAAATGCAAAAATAACGAGCACAACTTCAAACAAGATTGAGTTGAGTGAAACAACCACGAAAATAAAAGTTGTGTATACAACATTAAAACCTGTTCAAACAACAAAATCTACAACACAGCATACAAAAAAAGCAACGACTACATCAAAACAACCAACAACCCAAAAAGTAAGCCAATGCAGTAACAACAATAATCACTCAATGAAATGCGGCAATATGGGCAGATGGTTTGACAGCAAATCGGATGTTAAAGCATATGTTGATTCGGTAATGAAATCTTGGGCAGATAAATGGGAAAGCGGAGAAATATCCGATGATGAATATTTTGCTAACTGCCCACAAGGTTATGAATGCTGGAGTTGCGGTTACTGCGGTAAATGGACAGGCAATTTCAAATAAACAATATCATAAATTTAAGCTGAGAAGATGTAACAATCTTCTCTTTTTTTATGCCTAAAAACAGGCAGAAAGGAAAAGTTATGAAAGATAAATTCAAAAGTTTTGGCAAAAGAATTGTGGCGATCCTTTTGTCGGTATTAACAGTTACAATGATGTTTCCGTTAAGTGCTTTTGCAGCAACGGAAAACCTCGGTGCGGTGTCGGGTATGAAGAAACTTGACATCAGCGTTTCAAAACATTACGGACACGAACTTCATACTACGAAAAAAGGCGGTACAACTTATCCGCTTTTCTGTATTGAATACGATGCAACCTCACCGAGTTCGTCATATCTTAAAGGCAAAAAGGCTATGGCAAGTGATAAGGCAATTAAAGCTGCAAAATGGATATTTGCAGGATATTACCTTGAACACGGCAACTCGATAGATTGGCAGGATATGGCTTACTGTCAGAAAAAAGTGTGGTCGATCTTCGGTTCCGATACAAGCTGGGATTTCAGCGACGGCGGATACAAAGCGTGGTGTGACAAGGCACAGGACAGAATGGACAACCTAAATAAAAAGCCGTCATTTAATAATACCAATGTCGGAACAATCGTTGCAGGGAACAGCCTTACCGTTACTGATAGAAACAAGGTGCTTTCCTATTATCCTGCATTCACAAAAAACGGAAGTGGTTGGAGCATTACCCACAGCAAAAATTCTAACTCATTAACAATTAAGGTTGATAAATCTTGTACTGCGTCAAGCTTTAAACTTGCTAACGGTGAATATTACAAAGATGGTACAGGCGATGACGATGAACTTTTGCTTTACTATCCCTATGGCAGTGAAGCATATCAAAAACTTATCTATTCGGCATATTATGACCCTGTTTCAATGGCATTTTCGGGTTCGATTACTCCGCTTGGTGATATGAAACTTGTGAAAACTTCGGAGGACGGCGTTGTAGCCGGTATTAACTTTACTGTTACAGGCGCTAATGGGTTTTCAAAAACCGTTACAACAAATGCAAACGGCGAAATTGATATTTCCGATTTGGTTCCGGGAACATATACGATTACGGAAGAAAAGATTGACAGATATGTACCTAATCAATCGCAAACTATAACTGTTTCAAGCGGTAAAACATCATCGATCAGCTTCTATAACATACTCAAAAAATTCAGAGTAACCGTTACAAAACAAGATTACGAAAAAGGACACGCACAAGGTGACGCAAAACTCAGCGGTGCAGTATATGGTTTATTCAAAGGTAATGACCTTGTTGCTCAATATACAACTGACCAAAACGGTTCATTCACTACCGACTATTATGTTTGCGGAAAAGATTGGACTATAAAAGAAATTGCACCAAGTGAAGGATATTTGCTTAACGATACGGTGTATAAGGTAGGTGCAGACCCGAAAGATTATACAGTTGAATACAATAACGCTCCCGATATGACTGTTATGGAGCAAGTTATCAAGGGTAAAATCAGCATTATCAAACATACGGATAACGGCGATACCAAAATTGAAACACCCGAAAAAGGTGCGGAGTTCCAAGTCTATCTTAAATCGGCAGGTTCTTTTGTAAATGCCGACAAAGACGAACGAGATACTATTGTTTGTGACGAAGACGGCTTTGCAAGTACAAAATTACTTCCGTATGGAGTATATACAGTTCATCAAACCAAAGGCTGGGCAGGACGAGAACTTATCACCGATTTCGATGTGTTTATCAATAAAGACGGCAAGACTTACAAATTCCTTATCAATAACAAGAACTTTGAATCGTATCTCAAGGTAGTTAAACTTGATAAGGAAACAGGTAAACGAATCCCATACGAAGGTGCTGCTTTTGAAATCTACGATAGCAACAATCATAGAATTACAATGCAGTACACCTACCCTCAAGTGACATCAATTCATACCTTTTACACCAACAAAGAGGGATATTTAATCACACCTGAAAAATTGCCGTATGGTGATTATACTCTTAAAGAAGTACAAGCTCCGTATGGTTATGTTCTTGACGATACTCCTATTCCGTTTGTAATCTCACAGGAGAATGCTTCAACCGATACAGGCGTAACCGTAGTCAAGGTCAAAGCAAAGGATATGGCTCAAAAGGGCGTAATCAATATTACAAAAACAGGTGAGATTTTTTCGTCTGTTGAAGAAAACAAAGGCGTATACACTCCTAAATACAGCGTCGGTAATCTTAAAGGTGCAGTGTTTGAAGTCTATGCTGCCGAAGATATAACCACTCTCGACGGTACGGTAAGATATGAGCAAGGCACTTTGGTTGATACTATCACAACCGACGATGACGGTGTGGCTAAATCAAAAGAACTTTATCTCGGTAAATATACAGTTATTGAAAAGACTGCACCAAACGGATATGTTCATAATGCCGCCAAGTATGATGCTGAACTCACCTATGCAGGGCAGAATGTTTCCGTTACCTCAACCGACATTTCGGTGTATAACGATAGACAAAAGGTTTCGGTTTCACTTAAAAAGATTATGGCAAATGATAAGACATTCGGTATCGGCAATAACGGTGAAATCACTTCTGTAAGATTCGGTATTTATGCCGATGAGGACATTAAAGCAAGCAACGGCGATGTTATTCCAAAAGATGCTCTTATCACTTTTGCAAATTGTGATAAAAATGGAAGCATTGTCTTTGATTGTGATTTGCCGGTAGGCTTTAAGTGGTACGCAAAAGAAATCGCAACCGATGCGCACTATATCTTATCCGATACAAAATATGAGTTTGATACCGAATATAAAGGTCAGGACATAAAGGTTATTGATATTAAAATCAATAACGATAAAGCTATCGAAAACAATCTCATTTATGGTTCTGTTAAAGGCTTAAAAATTGACAGAGAAACGCAGGAAGTAATCAAGGGTGCAACCTTTGGTTTGTTTAAATCAGACACTACCGAATTTTCAGAAGATAAAGCAATCTTAACTGCTATTACCGATGAAAACGGCGTATTTGTTTTCAATAACATTCCTTACGGTGAATACCTTATCAAAGAAATCAAACCTGCCGACGGCTATCTTGATAATGAAGATGTATTTACTGTAATAATCAAAGATAACGAGCAAGTGGTTGGCCTTACTGCAATCAATGATAAAGTGCCAGAATTAAAAACAACGGCAACCGTCAATGGCAAAAAAGAAGTCATCGCAAAAGGCGAAATAACAATAAAAGATAATGTTGAGTACAAGCACTTGGTACCTAATACCGAATATGTTATCAAAGGCACATTGATGGATAAATCCACAGGCAAACCGTTTGTGGCGAAAGGTAAAGAAATCACTTCGACCGTTAAGTTTGTACCTGATAAGGCTGATGGCAAAGTTGAAGTTACCTTTACTTTTGACGGTTCGGCTATTAAAAAGGATACCGAACTTGTAGTCTTTGAGACATTGTATCGTGACGGTGTTGAGTTAACCGCTCATGCCGATATTGACGATAAAGGACAGACCGTAACGGTTAAACCGTATATTCATCATAATCCGAAAACGGGAGATGATAGGAATATCAATCGTATTTTAGGTATTGCCGTTGCTTCTCTTGTCGGTATCGCAGGCTGTGTATATTTCTTTATTAAGAGAAAGAAAAAAGGAGGCACAGATAATGAGTGACAGAACTAATGCAGGCTACACCATTATCAATGCTGTAACTGTCGGTAAAGGTGAAATCGTACTTGGTGAAAGGACTACTGCCAATAAAGAAAAGCAATACGTCACTTGGGAATGTAATAACGGCTCGTATTATTACGGTCATTATATTGAAAACAAATTCGATGCGTTAAAAGACTTTGGTCAAAGAGTTGCCGATAAGGCTGAAATGTATCGCTCTTTTGACAAAGACAGGCAACGGCATAACCGAGAACGTGATGAACGATAATAAAAGGAGGTAAAAGATAATGACAGTCAAAACGATTGTGTCTATTGCACTCGTTGTCTTTATTGTTGCAGGGCTTGTATTTCTCCAAGTCAGGAACAAAAAGAAAAACGATAATTAAACTTATTTGGGCGGTAACTTCGGTTGCCGCCTTTAATATATACGGAGGTAAAAATGGATACAGATTTCCAAACAAAAACGAAAGTTCTTTTAAAGCTGTTTAAGGCAGGCAAATGCAGTGAGGTAGATATTTTGAATATGAAAACAGAAGAAATGCTTGATTTGCCGAATGTTTCGATTAAAGAAATTAAGGTTATATGTGCCATTAAAGAGGCTGTGAAAAAGCACATGCTCTATTCATATCTCGGAGGTAAGCAAGATGAAAGGTGATGACTATGGCTACAAGGTTTGAACTCATTTCTGCTCTTTATGATGATGTTTCAAAGGATGTTGTCCGTTCGCCGAGTAATTGGCAGGAGTTTTTGAAAAGTTCTTGCAATAATTACGGCTTGCCGTTTAGTGAGCAACTTCTTGTTTATGCTCAAAAGCCTGACGCTGTTGCAGTTTTGCCTATGGCAAGCTGGAATAGGAAATTTGGCAGATGGGTAAATAAAGGTGCTAAAGGCATTGCACTTTTTGATGTGTCAAATCAAAATTATCCAAGGCTTAAATATGTGTTTGATGTCAGCGATACCCACGAGGGCGAGCAGGCAAAAGAAGTCCCTATTTGGCATATGAAAGACGATTACACCGATAATGTTATTAAGACACTTGAAAATGTTTTCGGTGCAGTTGATAACCAATCCGATTTAGGAAGTGCCGTCATCTCTGCTTGTGAAAACGCTGTAAGCGACAATTTATCCGATTATCTTTTTGAACTTTGCAATGCAAAGCAAGACAGTTTTCTTGAAGATTTCTCTGATGATATTATTTCATCAAAGTTTTGTAAATTGGTTTCAAACAGCGTTTCGTATACAGTTCTTTCAAGGCTTGGTGTTGACGCCGATTTAATGCTTGATACGGAAGATTTTGAGGATGTTGTTAATTTCAATACACCGAATACTTTTAATGCCCTCGATGAAGCAACAAACAATATTTCAAAAACAGCACTTCTTGAAATATCAAAAACCGTATTTGCACTTGAAAAAGAAAATCGCATATTTGAAAAATCTTCAACAAGTCCTTACAATAAGGATGAAAACAAAAACGAAAGGAGCAATTCAAATGAAGATAACATACACACAAGTCGGAGAACAGCTTTATCCGAACTTGATTATGTCGACAAAGACGGAACAAATGGGATATTACGCACAGAAAAGACAGGAATATCTCAAAAATCACAAGAAAGCGACATTCACAACTTTATTGACAACCTGCAAGTTGACGGAACACCTGATGTCGATTCAGGAGCAGGCACAGCAGATGGAAGAACAAATCATAACTCAGATGTCAAAAGCACAGGGAGTGACCGAGAAACTCAAGCAAACGGATATGATGACTTGGGTGGGAATGATGAACAATATCAAAAACTCGGCGAGGGAAACAGTCTTAAACGAACTGATTTACACAATGTAACCGATGAATTGCCACCCTTTGTTGACGAACAGGCTATCAGGTATATGCTCAGCAATCCCGATGATGATTTGGTGCAAAGAAAGCCTGCAATCATCAAAGTTTACCAAACCACCAAAAAGGATAATGAACTCATAAACTATACCAAAACGCTGTATCCAAGACGGTTTGACGAGTACGATAAATTCAATAAACACTTTGGCTTTACATTAGCCGATAACGGACTTCTTATGTATGAGGGTAATTACAAAACCCGAACTAAGGAGTCCGTTTTTTCGTGGGATATTGTTATCGGTATCATTAAAGAACTTATCAATGACGGCAAGTATCTTGATACGGAAAAGGAAGAAAAAACACAGCTTGATTTGTTTAGCTTTTCTTATGATAACGAGCCTGTATATGATGAAATACCTCAAACATCACTTTTTACCGATTTTGGCATATCACAACAGATTATTGATGAAGCACTTTGCTGTGGCTTTAATGATAAAAACAGCAGAGTACAAATTGCTATGCATTTCAGACGGGACAGAGGTGTTGAGTATAACGCAAGAATGCTCAAATTTCTTTACGGCACTAACGGTGCAGGCTTTGTCTTTAACGGTGAAAAGGTATCCTTTTGGTATGATGAAAACGGTATAAGTATTGCTAAAGGTACATCGGCTAAAACAAGTACGGCAACACATCTCACTTGGGAGCAAGCGGCTGTTCGTATTCGTGAACTTCTTGATGTCGGCAGATATATGCCACAGTATGAAATTGATACGGTTGATGACTACGAACTGAATAAAGTTGCCGACAGGCTTACTGAATTTATCCGAGATTTGAGTGACGATTATCCCAATAAAGATAATTGTCTGCAATCAATACAAAAAGAAATTGACGGTGTTTTCGGTTATCCCGATATGGTTGAAAAAATTACCGATATGCTCAAGGATGACGAAAAGCGTGCTCAAATTTTCAAAGAGTACGGCAAGCGTGCTCAAATTTTCAAAGAGTACGGCAAGCTGATGGATGACTACAACGCCGGTATGAAAATCATTCGCTTTAATTATGCAGCTCAATATTCTATACCATATATTGCAGAAATTATTGAGGGTATGAAACGAGAGCCTATTAGGTTTAAAACTGAATCGGGTTATCTGCCTGACAGAAAAATGTTTATCTCACAAGATGAGATAGATAAGATTATCATAAACGGCAAAAACAATCATGCTTACAGGCTTGAAACCTACACTTACTTTGTTAAGCACCCTGATAAAGCCGATAGAATCAAATATGTAGGCAAGGATAATCAAAGCGGATATTTTGCCGGTAATGACAGCGTTAATAAAACAAAAAAAGGTATTGAATTCAGCCACGGCTCGGTCATGGAGCCTTACGCAAAAGTTCTTATTAAATGGAGCGATGTCGCAAAAAGAATAGATACCCTTATCAAGCAAAACAAGTTTGTGTCGCAAGAGGATATTGACGCTATACCCGATATATACAAAAACGAAATAACAAGAGATTTGGAATCGTTTTTTGAAGGCTTATCCGAGAACGATGCAAAGCCTTATCCGAATGATATTGAGCCATACAAGGTTTCAAGAATTATCAAGGCTCAACTTGATAACCCACAGGCACTTGATGACATTGAAAATATGATGTCAAATGCTTTGGCTCTTATGGATAAAGAGGACAGAATGTATCAGTACCGTAAGCAAATCTATGATGACTTTGTGGCTTACAAAAACGGCACATTTAAACTTTATGATTATCCAAACCTTGCACCAAAAGTAAAACAACTGAGTAAGTTTACTAAACCGGCAGAAAAAGAAAAGGTTGATGCAAAAATTGAGCCCGTTGTATCGGAAGCTGATGATGGCTTAGACTTAATCGGTGAAGAAATAGATATTGACGGCAGACACTTTGTTATTGATTTTGTCAGTAATGGTTATGTATCTATGGCTGACCAAACTTTTGCCGATGGAACAGGCTTTCCTATTTTTCGCAGAGAAGCCGTTGAATTTGTAAGGCAATATTTACCGACAGAAAAAGAACAGATAATTCCTGTTCAGAATACAAAACAGCATACTGAACATAGTCAGTGGGATATTCATCCCGAAATTCCTGTTGAGCAAAGGCACGATTTTGATTTTGCGGCACATTCTGTTGAGGTTGTAGGCAAAAAGGAACGCTTTCGCAGGAATATGGAGGCTATCAAGGTTTTAAAAGAATGTGAAGCCGACAACCGTTTTGCAACTCCCGATGAACAAATCGTTCTTTCAAAATATGTCGGTTGGGGCGGTATTCCCGAAGCGTTTGACGAAAACAATTCGTCTTGGGCAAATGAATACAAGGAACTCGTTGAAGTGCTTTCACCTGATGAGTACGCACACGCTCGTGAAAGTACATTAACTGCTTTTTATACTCCTCAAGAAGTAGTTAAGGCTTGCTATGATATTGCCGAAAATCTTGGATTCAAGCAAGGCAATATTCTTGAACCGTCTTGCGGTATCGGTAATTTTATCGGTATGAAGCCAAAGAGTATGGCTGACAGTAAGGTCTACGGTATTGAACTTGATTCTGTTTCGGCAGCTATTGCACAACAGCTTTATCAAACTGCAAGTATTGTTAATAATGGATATGAAAAGGTAGACTTACCCGATAATTTCTATGACCTTGTAACTACAAATGTACCTTTTGGCGATTTTAAAGTATCGGATAAGAAATATGATAAGCACAACCCGCTTATTCACGATTACTTCTTTATGAAGTCGCTTGATAAAGTCAGAACAGGCGGCATAATGATACTCATTACCTCTAAGGGCACTATGGATAAAGAAAGCAGTAATATCAGGAGATATATTGCTCAAAGAGCAGACCTTCTCGGTGCAATAAGACTTCCTAACGATACTTTTAAGGGCAATGCAGGCACAGAGGTAGTATCGGATATTCTTGTTCTTCAAAAGCGAGATAGAGTGCTTGATATTGAGCCTAATTGGGTACAGCTTGATAATACCGAAGACGGTATCAGGATGAACAAATACTTTGTTGATAATACTGATATGGTGCTCGGTAATGTGAAAATGGTTTCAGGTCGTTTCGGTCCGGAATCAACCTGTATTCCATATGAGGATAGAAGTCTTGAAGAACTGCTTGATGTGGCTGTTAAGAATATTCAAGGACAAATTACAGAGGTGCAAATCGGTGATGAATTTGAAGAAGATTTATCTATTCCGGCATTACCTGATGTTCGTAACTTTTCATATACTGTTGTAGACGGAAAGATATACTTTAGAGAAAATTCAAGAATGACGCCTGTTGATGTATCCGCTACTGCCGAAAACAGAATCAAAGGTATGATTTCAATTAGAGACAGCACCCGAAAACTTATTGAACTTCAAACCGATGATTATCCTGAAGAAGATATACTTGCAGAACAGAAAAATCTTAATGAACTGTACGATAAGTTCACGGCAAAGTACGGCTTAATAAACAGCAGAGCAAACAAGTCGGCATTCGGCGAAGACGCTTCATATCACCTTATCTCTGCTCTTGAAATACTCGGAGAAAACGGCACTCTTGAACGCAAAGCAGATATGTTCACTAAAAGAACTATTAAACCTCATATTCCCGTGACGGAGGTTGATACTCCTTCGGAAGCACTTGCAGTATCTATGGGTGAACGGGCAAAGATTGATGTTGAATATATGAGCAGCCTTTGCCATAAGTCCGAAAAAGAGATTTATGATGAACTTCAAGGCGTAATATTCCTTAACCCTGAATACAATGCCAATAATCCTACTGCTCAAAAATACTTGATGGCAGACGAATATCTTTCGGGTAATGTAAGAGCAAAACTGCGTTTTGCAAAAGCTATTGTAAAGACACAGCCTGAATATCTAATCAATGTTGAATCACTTAAAAAGGTGCAACCTAAAGATTTAACGGCAAGTGAGATTGATGTTAGGTTAGGTGCTACTTGGCTTCCTGTTGATGTTGTTGAGAATTTTATGTATGAATTACTTGAAACTCCGTACTATTGCAAGTTAAATACAAAAGTGAATTTTTCACCGTTTAGCAGTGAGTGGAACATTACAAACAAAAGCGGCGACAGAGGAAATGTTAAAGCAAACAGCACTTACGGTACAAGCCGTATCAATGCTTATCAAATTATTGAGCAAACATTAAACCTTAAAGATGTCCGTATCTTTGATTATGTTATTGATGACGACGGCAAGAAAAAGCCTGTGCTTAATAAGAAAGAAACAGCTATTGCTATGGAAAAGCAAGACGCAATTAAACAGGCATTTAAGGATTGGATATGGAACGACCCTGAAAGGCGTAATCGTTTGTGTGAAATGTATAACGAGAAATTCAATTCAATCAGACCTCGTGAGTTTGACGGCAGTCACCTTATCTTTCCAAATATGAATCCCGAAATCACTTTAAGGCCTCATCAGTTAAATGCTGTCGCTCATAGCCTTTACGGTGGTAACACGCTTCTTGCACACGCTGTCGGTGCCGGCAAGACTTATGAGATGATTGCAATAGCCGAAGAATCAATTCGTCTCGGCTTATCAAGTAAATGTATGATTGTTGTACCTAATCATCTTACCGAACAATGGGGTGCAGATATTCTCACTCTCTATCCGAATGCAAAGGTACTTGTGGCAACCAAAAAGGATTTTGAAAAGAAAAACAGAAAGCGTTTTCTTTCCCGAATTGCCACCGGTGATTATGATTTAATAGTTATAGGTCATTCACAGTTTGAAAAAGTGCCTATGAGTATTGAAAGGCAGCAAACAATTCTTCAAAGGCAACTTGACGAAATTATCGAGGGTATTTCCGAACTCAAATACCAAAGAGGTCAAAACTTCACCGTAAAGCAGCTTGAAAAGGCTAAAAAGAGCATTCAAGCAAAACTCGATAAACTAAACGACCAAAGCAGAAAAGACGATATCGTGACCTTTGAGGAGCTTGGTGTAGACAGATTGTTTATTGACGAGGCTCACTATTTCAAAAACCTTTTCCTGTATACAAAAATGCGTAATGTCGGCGGTATAGCACAGACAGAAGCACAAAAGTCAAGTGACCTGTTTATGAAAACACAGTACCTTGATGAAATTACTGGAGGTCGAGGTGTAGTATTTGCGACAGGCACACCAATCAGTAACAGTATGGTTGAGCTATATACAATGCAAAGATACTTGCAGTACAATACGCTTTGCCGACACGATTTACAGCACTTTGACGCTTGGGCGTCAACCTTTGGCGAAACGATAACCGCCATTGAATTAACTCCCGAGGGCTATACTTTAATAGGACGATAAAATTAACTGTCCTAAATTGAAAATACATAAGGAAGGAGGTTAAGAGAATGTCAAGGACTTCAAAGATTACAGCACTTTATGAGAGATTATCAAGAGATGATGACCTGAATGGCGAGAGTAATTCCATTACCAATCAGAAAAAATACCTCGAAGATTATGCCCGTAGAAATGGCTTTGAGAACATCCGCCATTTTACTGACGATGGTTTTTCGGGTGTAAATTTCAATCGCCCAGGCTTTCAGTCTTTGATAAAAGAAGTTGAAGCAGGCAATGTCGGAACATTGATTGTTAAGGATATGAGCCGATTAGGGCGAAACTATCTGCAAGTCGGATTTTATACGGAAATTC
>ERZ780195.1795-NODE-1795-length-16293-cov-17.228045_pt1 | contig 16293 bp, 10 predicted proteins | sample MGYA00511017_ERZ780195 | MGnify/ENA primary metagenome ERZ780195 (study PRJEB29588, sample SAMEA2159974) | human gut metagenome | biome: human gut; feature: human-associated habitat; material: faeces | place: Denmark | collected 2008/2010 ...
CAGCTCGTTGATGGCCAGCGTGCCGATGCCCTCGGTCTCGGTCTGTTCAAGCACTTCGACCGCCGCAACCTTGCCATCCTGCACGGTGACGCGGGTGACGACGTTGCCCATCATGCCCTGAGCGGAGCCGACATACTGGTTCTCGCCGACCTCATAGGTCGCCTCGCCGCCCAGATCGGTATCCATGCCCAGCGTAATGGGCGCAGACTCGACCTGCTCACGCGCGGCATAAGCGGGCAGAGCATCCTTCGCGGCCGCAGCGTTCGTGCCGGCGATTTCGCCGAAGATGATGCACTCGGCGATGTTCGTGCCGCCCTGATACATGCAGGAGGTGATGCCGCCCATCTCGCCCGCGGAATAGAGGTGCGGAATCGGGTTGCCGTTGGTGTCGAGCACCTCGGCGTTCTCGTTGCGGCGCGGGCCGCCCTGCGTGTTCAGCATCAGGCCGGACATCGGCATGGCGTAATACATCTTGCCGTCGAAGGCACGCATGTAATCGGCGCTGCGGTTATGCTTGTAATCCTTGCCGCCCTCGGCGAAGGTATTGAAGCTCTCGATGGTATCCTTGAGCGTCTCAGGCTTGCAGCCGGTCTTCTCGGCCAGCTCCAGACCCAGCCGCAGAGCCTCGAAAATCTCCGGGTTGGGATAGGGGCAGGTGGGGAAGTTGCCGTCGGGGTACTGCTGCTCGGGGACAATGGTGATGTCGTCAATGCCGATGTCATGAAGCACCCGGGTGACCGGCACCAGACCGGAGCCGTTCAGGGGGGAGTACACCAGCTTCAGTCCGGCGGTTTTGCAGATGCCGGGGCGGACGGCGCAGGCTTCAATGGCGCTGTACAGCGCCTCCTTGCAGTCCTCGCCCACGTATTCGATCAGACCCTTGGCGATGCCGTCTTCAAAGGACATCATCTCCGCGCCGGTGAGGATATCGGTTTTCTGAATCTCCGCGTACACCACGGCGGCGGCATCGTCCGTCATCTGGCAGCCGTCGGGGCCGTAGGCTTTGTAGCCGTTGTATTTGGCGGGGTTGTGGGAGGCGGTGATCATGATACCGGCATTCGCCTTGTAGTACCGGGTGGCAAAGGACAGGGCGGGAACGGGCATCAGCGCGTCGTAGATCCGCACCCGAATGCCATTGGCGGCCAGAACGCAGGCAGCGTTTCTGGCGAACACGTCGGAATTGATGCGGCTGTCATAGGAAATGGCGACCAGCTGGCTGCCGCCCTGGGTCTTGACCCAGTTCGCAAGCCCCTGCGTGGCCTGCCGGACAACGTAAATATTCATCCGGTTGCTGCCCGCGCCCAGAATGCCCCGCAGACCGGCGGTGCCGAATTTCAGCGCCACAGCAAAGCGCTCCTTGATCTCATTGTCCTGTCCCTCGATTTTCCTCAGTTCGTCGGTGAGGGCGGGGTCTTCCAGATCAGCGCTCAGCCAGCGCTTATAATCATCTATGTACATCGTTATCACCTTTTCTTCATATAAATGCACGTATAATATAGTTCATCAGGCAGAAAAAGTCAATGCCGGAGTGGGGGCAGCCGCGTTATGGGGGCAAAAAATGGGAGGCGACGGAAATCCGTCGCCTCCCTTGCGTATTTTAGAAATGTTTTCTCTTGCGGTCGTAGACGCTTACAGCAGCCGCGCCGCAGAAGGAGAACAGCAGCACGCTGCCAAGAACCATGACGATCTCGCTGTCGCCGGTCTTGGGGATGTTGTCCTTGCCGTTCTTCACGGACTTCCACTGAGCGACATAGGTGACATCCTTGGTCACGGTGTCAGTGACCTTGGGGGACCAACCGGTGAAGGTGTAGCCCTTACGGGTGGGCTTGCCATCGAACTTGGGGGTATCGGTTCCGGCCTCAAGATCGCTGTAGACCTGATCCTTGAACGCCTTGCCCTTCGCGCCGTCGGTGTAGGTGACGGTGTAGAGCTTTTCCCACTGAGCGACGTAGGTCGCATTTTCGGTCACTGTGTCGGCAACTACGGGTTCCCAGCCGAGGAACTTGTAGCCCTTACGAGTGGGATCCTTCGTGCCGAAGGCGGGGGTGTTGGTGCCATAGGGAATGTCATTGTAGACGACATCCTCGAAGACTTCTTCGCCCTTCACACCGTCGGTGTAGGTAACGGTGAGAAGCTCGCACTTGACGTTGAAGGTGACTCTGGTTTCCGCAGCCGTCCACTTCTCACCGTTCCAGGTCAGCTCGATGGTCTTGCTGTCACGGTCATCAAGGGTGTGGGGGCCAACATTCTCTTCCGCGTTGTACTTGGCAACGTAATCCTTCGCCTTCACGGTGAGGGTGCAGGTGTACACAGTTCCCTTGCGCGCGGGGTCGGAGATTTCATAAGTGCTCTCGATGAGCGCGTAGGTCGCGTCGGTGTGCGCGGTGGTGGTCGCGCAGTGTACCTTCGCGTCGATGCCCAGTTCCTTCAGGTCATCGTAGGTGGGCTTTTCGGGGGGGCACTCGACGTGGAAGGTGATGGGCAGTTCGGTCTTCGCGACCCACTTTTCGCCATCCCACTTCAGCTCGACGGCCTTCTCAGCCTGCTCGCCGACGATCAGCGCATGGGTCTTGCCCATATCGGAGCTGTACTTCTCGATGATCTTGGCTGCCTTGACAGTGATGGTGCAGGTATAGCCCTCGGAGGCGGTACCGGTGACGTCGCTGACGGTGTACTCACCCTGCGTCGGCTTGTAATCCTTGCCCCCGTGTTTGACGTTCTGGTTATCGCAGACGATCTTTACGCCTCTGCCGATCGCACCCTCAATGTCCTTCTTGCTGGGCTGCTCGGGGGGGCACAGGGTATGGAAGGTGACAGGCAGTTCGGTCTCAGCGACCCACTTTTCGCCATTCCACTTCAGTTCAATGGTCTTTTCGGCGGGTTCACCGGCAATCAGCGTATGAACCGCGTCGCTCATATCGGAGCTGTACTTCTCGATGAACTTGGCTGCCCTGACGGTAACGGTGCAGGTGTAGCCATCGGCGGCGGTGCCCATGACATCGCTGACGGTGTACTCGCCCAGCGTCGGCTTATACTTCTTTTCGCCGTGGTTGACGTTCTGGTTATCGCAGACAACCGCCACGCCTCTGCCGATCGCGCCCTCGATTGCCTTCTTGTCGGGCTGTACGGGCTTCCACTGAGCGGTATAAGTGGCATTATCGGTCACGGTCTCGGCGACCTCGGGGGTCCAGCCGTCGAACACAAAGCCCTTACGGGCGGGAGTGCCCTCGAAAGCGGGGGTGGCATCCTCGTACTTTGCCGTATAAGCCTGATCCGCGAATGCCTCACCGTTCACACCGTCGGTGTAGGTCACGGTGTAGGTGTTCTTTTCCCAAACGGCGTACAGATTCGTCCAGCCGTTCACGGTCTGGCCGGTCACGTCGCCGTTCTGACCCTCACGGCTCCAGAACTTGAAGGTGTAGCCGGTGCGGGTCGGGGTGGGAGCGTCCGCGGTGGGAAGGGTCGAACCAAAGAGCGCAGTGGTGCTGTACAGCCGACCTTCGGTCTTGCTGTGGTCATTCTGGTAGTCTCTCCAGGCTTCCTCACTCTGGAAGTAAACGACCTGGAACTTGTCATAGACCATGCACTTCAAATTCGTCCACCCGTTGACGGTTTTCTCCTTCAGACCGGCAGGGGGATTAGCGGGGTCGCTCTTGTAGATATTAAACAGGCCGTCGTCGTACCAGCCGTAGAACTCGTAGTTCCCGGTGTAATAGTCGGCAATGTCGATCGTGGACAGGTCAATGACATGCCCCTTCGGCTGGCTTTCGAGCGCGACGTCCTTATAAGCCTTCGAGGTGTCGCCGTTGCGATAAATCACAAGATGGACGGGGAACAGCTCTTCTTCGCACTCGACAGGGAAGGTAACGGGGTCATTGACAACCCACCGACCCTCTACATATTTCAGCGTAAGGGGCTTGGTGTTGTCACCGGTCAGGGTGTGCTTGCCGAAGTCGGTGTTGTACTTCGTTACATACTCATCAGCAGTGATGATAATGTCACAGGTGTAGCCGTCGGTTTCGTTGCCGGAGACATCGCCGATGTTGTATGTTCCCTCGATCAGCGGGAAGCGTGCGGCGTTGTGCGTCTCGGGCTTCGTGGTGCAGGCCACTTCCACGGGCGCTTCCAGCTTGGCCAGATCTTCAGCACCGGGCTTTGCGGGCGGAACGATCTCCGTCACGCACGCAACGTTGAAAACAACGGGGGTCCCGCTCGTAACAGTCCAGCCGTTATCCGTGTATTTCAGCGTAACAGTTGCGCTGGCGTCTTTGGGATCGTGAGTTGCGCCGGTATCGGCGTCGAACTGCTCCACGTACTTCTGAGAGTTGATGGTGACCGTGTAGGTGTAGCCGTTCTCGGCGTCGCCTGCAACCTCATTGGTGGTGTAGGAGCCGGAAATCAAAGTGTAGCCCTTGGCCTTAAGCTCGTGGGCAGCCTTGCCGTTGGTGCAGTTGACGGTGATATTACCGATCAGACCGCTGAGGTCGCCCTCACCGGGAGCCGTGGGCTTATCAGGCTTGGGGGGAGTTGCTTCTTCCCACACGGCGTACAGCGTTCTGGTCCAGGTGTTGCCATTCTTGACAACATCATTGCCATACTGGGATACGGCACACGTCATACCACCAGTGTAGATTGTATCAGACCCGTCATTGGCCTTCCAGCCCTTAAAGACATAGCCTTCCCGGGTGGGAATGGTATTCTTCACTGTAAAGGAGTGGTATCTGATAGCTGCATCTGTTGTAGACCACGAATCAGCACTGGGCGCGCCGGTGCCGCCATTGGCATCATAGTTCAGCGTGTATGTATATTTCGTGGTGGGATTGGGGTTCTTCGCTACGAGATAGATCGTAGTGCCCTTATTGCAGGCGGTCGTACCGCTCTTGTTAAGCGACCACGTTGTGGGATTGGCATTGGATTCTTTCGACCAACCGACGATCTGGTAGCCGCTGTTGACGGAAGCGCGACTTGCGGCGGCCTTGATATCAGAAATCGCAATCGTGTGGTTGTTATACGCGGTATCGGAGTGAATCATCTTGTACTGGCAAACAAACTTGGTCTTTTCGGAAGAACCGTAATTGTAGCCAATGTTGAATTCGTCACCCACATACAGGACGGTGAATCGGACGTCGATCTTATGCCCGGTGTTCAAAGCGGCGGGAGCTGGATCGGGGTCGGGAATCGTCGGCAAGGTCACTCTTCTTGCACTGGTCTTGCCCGCCTCCCATTTGGCGGCATAGGTGACATCCGCAGTCACGGTTCCCGCAACGGTGGGATTCCAGCCGGCGAAGGTATAGCCTTCCCGGGCAAGGGTGCCGTCGAAAGCGGGGGTCGGGGTACCGGACGACAGGTTGCTGTAAACCTTATCGGCAAATACTGCGCCGTCTGCACCGTCAGTATATGTAACGGTGAATGTTTTCGGCTCTTCCGGTGCAGGGGGATTCTCGTTCTTAGGCTGCTCCTGCGCGGGGGGGTCGGTCTTCTTCTCGCCCCCGTCCACTGCGACGGTCTTGGGCTGGGTTCCGTCAGCCCCCGTCGTATCCTCTGCCAACGCAGTCGTGGGCAGAAGTGTGAAGACCATGAACAGTGCCAGAAACAGACTGAAAATTCTGCGCAAACCATGGTTTTTCATCTTGAAATACTCTCCTTTCATTTGGCGATCCATGCCGGAGGCACAGACTGTCTGCACGGTAACGCCATCATTACCTTTATGCCTGAATTATACGCAATATCACGCCAAAAGTCAATGGGAAAAGACGTCGATTTTCTGCAATTAGGCAAAAAAACAGGGCCGTCTCCATGAGACAGCCCTGTTATATGCGGGGATGGAATGACGGTTACTTTTTTCGGGCGACGACAACGAAGCGGCCGTCCTCCACATGGTAGGCGCAGGTCACCAGCGTGATGAGCTTGTCGCCGTAGGCCGCGGTGACGCCGGTGTCGTAGAGCGCCTTGGAGCGGAAATTCGAGATGGCGTTGTTGAAGTCCGCCTCGTCCGCCGCGTCGATGAACTGATAGAACTTGAAGCAGTTCTCGTAGGTGTAATAGACCCGGTCATAGAAGGCCGCAAGCACCTCGTACTCGCCCTCCTCGTAGAGGGTGTCAAAGTGGATGGTGGGGTGCGCCTGCCAGTAGGATTTGCTCTCATACTTGGGCAGGGAGCGGAACATGCTGCCGTCCAGCATGTTGTGGCCGTAGATCAGCAGATTGTCGCTGTCGGCGGAGCAGTTGGCGTCGATAAAGGGAATGCCGCCGAAGCTGTACTCCCGCTTAAAATTCGTGTGCAGATATTTTTCAGGGTCGGTGGGGGTGTGCATCACCGGGTAGTCGATGACGGTGCCGTCGATGCGCAGCCAGCCAAACAGATCGTGGTTCTGCTCATACAGGGGGGCATACTTCGCCAGCATCACCGGCTCCGTCGGCTCAGGCTCCGTGGGGACGGTGGTTTCCGTGGTCGGCCCGGTGGACCGGGTCTCCGGCGGCGTGGTCTCCACGGGGGCAGCGGTGGCCGTGGCGTTTTCCTCCACCATTTCGGAGAGTTTGCGGAAATCACTGCGGGCTTTGCCCATATGGATCAGGATGGCAGCCACCGCGATCAGCGCGACGCAGAACACTGCCACGAGGATGATGAAAAGGGGATTGGGGCCTCTTCTTCTCCGTCTGCGCTGCCCGGCGTCATTGCGGCGGGGCGGGACGGGGGTGCGGGGTGTCTGGAATTTGCCTTGCCTGTTTGCCATGTTTCTTTCCTCTCAATATGGGATGCTCCAGGGCATCCGCCGGAAAAGGGCGGCGACGGAATCTCCGCCACCGCCCTCGTTCAACAGTTTACGTTGTTTTCTTAACGCTGTCTTCTCTTGCGGTCGTAGACGCAGACAGCAGCCGCGCCGCAGAAGGAGAACATCAGAACGCTGCCCAGAATCATGGCAATCTCACCGCTGCCGGTCTTGGGAACGTTGTCCTTGCCGGAGTTGGACTTCCACTGGGCGACATAGGTGACATCCTTGGTCACGGTTTTGGAGACCTTTGGCGCCCAGTCGCTGAAAGTGTAGCCCCTGCGGGTGGGCTTGCCGTCGAACGCGGGGGTGGCGGTGCCGGACAGCAGGTTGTCATAAACCTGATCCTTGAACGCCTTACCCTTTGCGCCGTCGGTGTAGGTCACGGTGTAGAGTTTCTCCCACTTGGCGGTGTAGGTGACATTCTTTGTCACGGTCTTGGAAACCTCAGGATCCCAACCGCCAAACCGATAGCCCTCACGGGTGGGAGTTACTTTTAAAGCGGGGGTATCGGTGCCGGACAGCAGATTGCCATAAGCCTGATCGGCAAAGACTTCCTCATTATCCACGCCATCGGTGTAGGTCACGGTGTACTTTTCCTCGTCCTCGTCCGCCTTCCCGTTTCCGTTGGCATCAGTCTTCCAGGTGGCAGCATAGGTGGCGTTTTGGGTCACCCTGTCAGCAATTACAGGAGCCCAGCCGCTGAAAACATAGCCTTCCCGGGCGGGAGTGCCATTAAATGCGGGTGTTCCGGCGTTCTCCGGCACCACGGTATTCTGATCCTCAAATATCTCCGCGCCATCTACACCGTCGGTATACGTTACAGAATAGCCAGTTTCCTTCGTCTCAGCATCGTAGCCACAGTAATCGCAGACCTTTTTCACGGATCTGGTGTAATGTGTACCGCCCTCTGCCTTTACCCATTCGGTTGTGGTTACCGTGTAAGCATTGTCCTTGTAGCCGTCGGTATACTCCGGATGTAACTCATGGCCGACCATTTTGCCGTTCTCAAAAACGGTAGTGTCACCAAAGGTGACAACGCTTTTTCCGGCGTTGTTCGTCGCGGCCTTTCCGCCGAAGCCGAACCATCTGCTGCAGGTGACTTTATCGCGGTACACCGAGCCATTGATGGAATTATTTCCGGAAATGTGAATGCGGTACTTATAGTCGCCCATGTTGCTGTCGTTGATATTCAGTACACTCTTTTTGTCTACCGCGGAATTGACAGTGCAATCTTTGAAATTCACGATAATATCATGTGCCCCGGCACTGTAGTCCGTGTAGACATTGATCGTTTTTCCGGAAGAATTGAAGGTACAGCCCTCAAAGGTCATTACCGGCGAGCTATATGTCCATAATGCATAATCGCCGTTCGGACAGAAAAAGGTTGTATTTCTGAATGTGGCGGAGCTGTAGCCCCAATAAAAGGTCTTGCCGTTTATTATGCAGTTTTCAACGACGGTCTTATCTGCGCGAATAAAGCCAAGATAATCGGCTGAACCCGATTGCAAGGTCATATTCCGAAATGTGATTGTGCCGGAGCCGTCGAAACTATAATCGCCATTGTATTCCGTCCCAAAATAAGCCGGATCAGGCAACGTTGCACCAATGCCCCATGCGGTTTTATCGGCTCCCTGCCCCACAAATGTGAGGCTTTTTCCTTTTGTATCTGCACCCTTTTTGTAAAGCGTGAATTTCCCTTCCCCAAGTACGATGGTATCACCGTTTGCAGCGGCATTTACCGCCTCCTCCAATGTCGGGTATCCGGTTTCCCCAATCCATGCAACGGAAGGCGCAGCCGGGGGTGCGGCCGCGGGCGCAGCCGCGGGCGCGGCGGTGCCGTTCTCCGAGGACGTGCCTGCACCGTTCTCCGAGGACGTGCCTGCACCGTTCTCCGAGGACGTGTCTGCACCGTTCTTCGAGGACGTGTCTGCACTGTTCTTCGAGGACGTGTCTGCACCGTTCTTCGAGGGCGTGTCTGCACCGTTCTCCGAGGTCGTGTCTGCACCGTTCTCCGAGGTCGTGTCTGCACCGTTCTTCGAGGATACGGTGGTACCATCCTCAGCAAATGCGACGGTGGGCAGCAATCCCGCAAGCATAGTACAGCACAGCAGGATGCTGAGCAGTATAGAAAGCTTACTTCTTGTTCTCATAAAAATGCCTCCAAATTGTTTAATCGGTGGTTATCGGAAACCTCCCCAAAGCGCAAAAAACTAAGGGAGGCGCAATATACCAACGCCACTAAGTTAGTGGCGAAGTCAACAAGAGTATTTCTGTAAAAATGAGTCAATCCCCGTGCGGGATGCACTTTTCTGCAAAAAGGCATGCCAAATAAGCGGATAAAAAATCCTGAAGCAAACTGCCAAACAGTGCGTCTTTATTCTTGTACCTTGTGTAGATTGCCCCCGTGGTGATACCGGCTTTGTCAGCGATCTTGTGAAGCGAGGCTTTTCTGAAAGCCGTAAGTAAGGAACTCCGAGTATGCAGCCTGAACGATCCCGTCCTCCAGGGAGTGATCCCTATTGGCCATGTTTCCGCCTCGCGCTCTGCAATAACATCATTCTTGATAACGGCATGATTATAGCATCACTCCTGCGTTTTGTCAATGCGTATTGCGCACTGCCTCGCAAAACACTCCTTGACAAATCCCGGTTCAGAAAGGAAATGGATATGCTTGGGCAAATCACAGCCCGTGACAACAGTTATCATGCCTATGATATAGCCGAGGTGAGAGAAATGCGGCCACGGAAATATCATGTAACCCTAACGGAAGACGAGCACAAGTATCTCAATGAGATGACAAGAAGAGGTACAGCGTCAGCGCAAAAGATCAAACATGCACAAGTCTTGCTGAAGTTGGACGAGACCTATAATGACAAGCCATGGCAGCTTGGGGAAATACGCAAAGCATACGGAGTGAGTATTGGCACCATTTGCAGCATAGCACAGCGGTTCGTCGAAGAAGGCTTGGAGTTTGCGCTGAATCGCAAGCAGCAGCAAAACCGCCACCATAAAATCACGGGCGAAGTAGAAGTGCACATTGTGGCGATCGCGTGTTCATACTAAAACCTAATTAAACGCTTTAATAGTCCAATCGCGTCCGGTAATGCTGAAAATGGTATTAGGGGTAAGCGAGCAAATGGTATCGCAGAGACGATCAACGACTTTCTCCAAGGTTGCAAAAACCTCGTTTCGAAAGCCGCGCTTTCGTATCTCCTTCCAGATCTGCTCTATCGGATTCATCTCTGGTGTGTATGGAGGGATATGGAAGGCCGGAAAGAATGTTCTCTGTGAAAAAATCCTCGCGATCACCACCGACGACGCTTTGGAGATCAAGCGTGCCATAGAAGAAAGCGGTATTAAATTCGGCGTATCTCACGAAGCGCTGACCGTAGCCCCTTATATGTACACCAAGAAACTTCTGGATGAGGGCGTTTTTGGGGATTTCGTTTCCATGCACTTCCGCCGTGCCCACGGCATGGCCAAGAAAACGCTGAATGACGAGTGGTTTTCCAGGAAGATCGCCGGCGGCGGCGATCTGATTGATTTAGGTATCCACGGTGCCTCCATGTTGGCCTTCCTGGGAGGGAAACCCAAGCGGGTCAGTGCCTTTACTCACAACTTCACAGGGCATGAAACCGAGGACAGCGCCACTATTCTGGTCGAGTTCGAAAACGGGGGCATTGGAACCGCCCATACCGACATGGTCACCAGCATCATGGAAAACAACTTCGAGCTGGTCGGCACAGATGGCATGATAACAGTGACCGGCACAGACCGCAGCAATGTCACATCTCTTCAGAGCACTCACATTCCTTCCACCGGCAGCGAGATGTGCGTGATCCCCGCCGAGCAATACAGCAATGACTGCCTGACCCCTATCGTCCATTTTATCCGGGAAGTAATGCTATCTGACTCCGGTAGGCGCAGCGTTCCCGGGCTGGACATCGATACCGCCGTTACCGTTGTCCGCCTGGTTGAAGCTGCCTATGAATCTGCCGCCACCGGCACAAGCGTAGCCTTCTGATTTCCTGCAAAAACAATCTGCCCGGATCCAGCCGGGCAGATTGTTTTTATACATTCACTTTAATGTCGTCAGCCACATGGATCCATTTTCTGCTTCGCAGTCTCGCTATGCACCACACCGACTTAATGATATAGTCGACTCGGAGACAGAACAGCACAGCCCAAGCCGGCCACTGCAGCACCAAGCCGGTCAATGCCCCCGCAGGGACAGAAAGCAGCCACAGGAACAATGCGTCCGCGATCATCAAAAACTTTGTATCCCCACCGCCCCGCAGCACGCCTTTGGTCATGATCGCCTGAACGGCATTGAAAAACGTGATCACAATATAGGCGCGCATAAGCTGACGGGTCACTGTCACCGTTTCCGGTGTCAGCGTATACATCCGGATGGTCATAGGCCCCACAGCATACATCATCAGTGCTGCAAGAGCGCCAAACACAATGCTCAGCAAATAGAATGTCTCGCCCTGAACGCATGCTTTCTCAATCTCGCCTCTGCCCAGGGTACTGCCTGTGATAATGCTGGAAGCATTGGAAACACCGGAAATTACCACGCTGAACATCCGCTCAACAACCATACACACAGAGTTGGCCGCCACAACCGCAGCACCCATATGCCCCAGGACCACGCTGACAAGGTTGCTTCCCAGCCCCAGCAGGCCGTCGCTAACCAATACCGGAGCACCCAGGTGAAAATAGTTGCGGTAAAAGTCCGACGATGGATTTTTCAGGATGTTCTTCACACGCAGTCCGAGTCTGCGGTCAATAAAGAATATGTAAATAAAGGTCAGCAAAAACTCAGCCGTTCTGGAGATCAGTGTGCCAAGAGCCGCACCGGCAATTCCCATCTTCGGTGCTCCGAATTTTCCAAAAATGAACACATAGTTCGAACCCAGGTTGACAAAGAACGCAACGATTGACACCACAAGGCCCAACCGCGCTTGTCCCACCGAGCGCATAAGCTGTGCCAGCACGAACCCCAGTCCATGCAGCAGGAAGACGAATGTCGTTATCTTCAGATAACGGATTCCCGCCTCAATCACCGCCGTCTCCGGGGAATACAGCCGCATGATCTCCGCCGGAAAGAGCCAGGTAATTCCCGCAAACAGGACTGCAAGTCCCGCAGAAAGCCGCAGCGCCATGGCAAACGTTTCATACACTCTCTCCCGATCGCCTGCGCCCCAATACTGGGCACACAGCACGCTGCAGCCGCCAATGATCCCAAGATTAAAAATCACAAAGAAATTGTAATACTGATTTGCCAGGCTGGACGCAGACAGAGCCACCTCTCCGAAAGATCCCAGCATCATTGTATCAAGCATATTCACGCCCATATTGATCGCTTGCTGCAGCGCAACAGGGAACATAATAGAAAGAACAGACTTATAGAAGGTCTTGTCCCTTACAATCGTCATTTTTCGCATAAAAACTCCTATTAAAAAGGCTGCCCTGCCCTTCGAAAAGAGCAGAGCAGCTTGCAATCTGCACTTACAGTTTTACCAGTTCCCCCGTTTGTGCGCTTCTGTAGATGCCGTCAATGATCCGGCTGACAGTGTACGCTTCAAAAGGTTTTACGAAAGGCTCCGTGTCGTTGAGGATCGCATCGATCCACAGCCTGCTCTCGCTCACCTTTTTGACCCCCTTGTTGAACATTGGAAGGTCACAGGCAGACCTGCCCTGCAAGTCGGGTTTCGTAACCGTGAGGACACCATTGTGCTCGCCATTCAGACGAACGCCGTCCAGCAGGTCCGCACCGGCCTCTGTGCCGCACAGGACAACCTTGTTCTCATATACCTCCAAGGTATTCAGCGCCCAGCTGCAGTCTACAGAGATCGTTGCGCCGTTCTTCATGCGAATCAGCGCGAAGGCAGAATCCTCCACCTCGAACTTATCCGCGTCCCACAGTCCTGTCGCGTTGGCAGGCGTGGGCTTCTTGCCCAAATACTGATAGGTGTTGCCCATAACGCTGTCTACATCATAATGATTCATCAGGTACAGCGCCATGTCGATGGCATGGGTGCCCATGTCGATCAGGCAGCCGCCCCCTTGTGCAGCCTTATTCAGGAAGCTTCCCCACGCAGGAATATGTCTGCGGCGGACGGCCAACGCACGGGCGTGGTAGATGTGGCCAAGTTCCCCTGCATCACAGACACGCTTGAGATATTGCACTTCAGGAATCAAGCGGCACTGGTAACCAATGGTCAGCTTCTTGCCGGACCTCTCCACAGCATCCATCATCTTTGTCGCTTCTTCGATGGACATGGCCATCGGCTTCTCACACAGGACATGCTTGCCGGCATCCAGCGCCCGGACAGCATACTCCGAATGGGTGACATTGCTCGTCAGGATGTAAACGGTATCTACATTGGGATCCCGGATCACTTCTTCAAAGTCCGTACAGACCTTGCAGCCCACAGCGCCAAAATTCTCAGCAACCTCCTGTGCCCGCCCGGCGTTAAAGTCAAAAACTGACACGATTTCCGCTTCAGGGATTTCCTTTAGTGCGGGCAAATGCTTCATATGTGCCACGAAACCGCAGCCAACAATGCCTACACCAACTTTTGATTCTGTTTTAGCCATAATATAACCTCCAGATTTTATTTCACTTCATAATTGTAACGCATGTGGAATGCCCCACAGGGCAGCTAGCAATCGCTCCTCCGACTTCACCGGTCACCGGGTCTCGTGGCAGGACTGCAACCATGTTCGCATTTGCCGCCACAATAAATTTATCATCTTCTGTGATCGCCATTGCCCTTGGCGATTTTCCACCGCTGGGGAACCAGTTCGGAGCCGAAAGTCTATCGCCATCAAAAGAGAAACAGCACAGCTGGTCTGTCCCGCGAACGCACACGTATACATATCTTCCGTCATGAGAAAGCTGGATATCCGCCAATTTCGTAAAGCCGACAGGAGGCGCTTGAAGGACAGAGATCTCTTGAAGCATGTCCCCCACCCCAGCTTCCTCGGACCACTCATAAACCAGTACAGTATTGCTGCACTCACAGGAAATAAGGAGTCTGCTCCCATCCCTGGAAAAACACATATGGCGCGGCCCTCTGCCGGCAGGGGTTCTGATGCTCATATTCTCCATGCGGTGCAGCTTATCCTCCGCATCCATTTTGTAAACTGTCACAGTATCGCAGCCAAGGTTTGCAACCAGCAGATAGCCGCCCGGCGAAATCAGGCTGAAGTGCACATGGCTTCCGTCCTGCTGCTTGTCCGGCCCGGATCCTTCGTAAATCAAGGTATTACATATCCGATCCATCTCACCATTTTCTCCCAGTGTGCAAACAGAGAGACTTCCACCACGATAATTTGCGCTGGAAATATGACGATTGTCCGGCCAAAGGGTAAGCTGTGTCCCGTAGCCCGTATGATTACCCAAGGGAAGTTTGTTGATTAGTGTCACCTGCGTCTTATCTTCGGAAATTCGGAATGCGGATATCTCGCTCTCATCCAGCTCCCCGACCGAATACAGCAGGCTGCCCCTTTGCTGCAAAAATGTAGGGTTTTCCGCCTGATGATTCGTACTCCGAAGAGTCAGTGCGCCGGTCTCAGGATTCATTCCGAATACATAAATTCCTTCTCCGCCCTCTTTTCCGAAAAACGGGCGGGTATATCCGCCAACAAACAACGTATACTCCTTCATTTACTCCCTTCTTTCTGAAATTTTCATTTCTTACGGGAATATAATAGCATTTTTCTCAGCATTTATCAAGCACATAACAAAACTTCGTTATTTTTTGCCCATTTTCCTTAAATTTTTTGTATCTTTCATCCAGTAATTATTAGTATTTTCTGAAATATAATTGCTTTTTCAGAAAATATATTTTACAGTTTCTTATGCTTCCAAATGTATCCCCGGGCATTGCGTCAAATTGATTTCTGAAAATTTCAAAGTTTTTCAATATTTTCATTGATTTTTGCGAATTCGTCATGTATAATTAAATTCATCTTTTGCTAAAGGGGAATTATCATGCCTAAAGACACGAAATCACGGCTTCTGCAAATTTCCAAGGCAGCAGGCGTCTCTCCCGCAACCGTATCCCGCGTCATGAATCATCCGGAGCTTGTAAAAAAGGAGACCGCGCAGCTCGTCACGAACGCCATGCAGGCGCTGGGAATCGAGGGCAAAAAAAAGGAGACTGCGCCCCTGCCGAAAAAGAAAACCATCCTGATGAACGCACCATACCTGGACCAGTTTTACCTGGAGATTTCCAACGGTGTAAAGAATGCCATTGAGGCCAGCGGATACTTCATGGTCACATCCTACTATGACATTGGCGAAAACAACATCAAGTCGTTTCTGGAGCTCATTCGGGAGGTCAACGCCTGTGGCGTGATCATCACCAACAGCCTCAGCAAAGAGCTTCTGGATGCTATTGAAAAGGAAGTCCCCGCTGTCCAGTGCTGCGAATTTAATCCCGATGTCAGCATTCCCTATGTAACAGTGGACGATTTTTCCGGAGCCCAGAGGGCAACGGAGTACATGATCAACTGCGGCAGGACAAAGATTGGCTTTGTCAGCGGTCCTAGAAAATACAAGTACGCCACCGAGCGCCGCCATGGTTATCACTATGCCATGAGTCAGGCACGGCTTCCCATCGAACGCTTCTGGGAGATCGAGCTGCCTTCCAACAGCTATGAGATGGCATACTCCGCGGTAAAACAGTTGCTGCAATTTGACGACGGCCATCCAGACGCCTTTTTATGCACCTCAGATATCCTGGCCATGGCAACCATTCGTGCTGCTGTTCAAAAAGGCTTGTCCGTCCCCAATGACGTCATGGTGATCGGTTTTGATGACATACAATTCGCCTCTATGATGATTCCTTCTCTCACAACTGTGCGCCAGCCTGTAAATCAAATTGGATATACCGCCTGCAATATGCTGATTCAGCGTTTGGTCAATCCCACAATGCCGCTAAACGCAATGATTCTGGATACCGAACTGATAATTCGGGAATCCACATCTTCACAAAATCTTATACGCTGACAGACGTACTGCCAAAGCCCACGGGAATATGATGCCTTGGCTTCATATTCCCGTGGGCTTTCCTGAATCTTTGCTTCTTCATCTCTGGATGCCGCTTCCGCCAAATGAACGAGCGAACCTGGCAGAACCGTTGGAAACCGATCTGCTACCGTTTAAACGGCATCGGCAGCAATCTGCTTCGGAAGATGTAAAAGAACTGTCTTTGAATCTGAATCCGAAGACCAATCGCAATCTCATTTTCGGGGCGCAAGCAATACACACGAATGGATGAAGCCTGATAGCCCATCTTTGAACATCGCATCGCAGAACATGAAATAGGCTATTGGGGCCCTCATACTGAACTTCAATTAAAATCTTTAAAAAAGATTTTAATTGCCAGTCTGTCAAAGAACTACCCAAGCGCCCCCGTTTCTGCTATAATAGAAGAAATGCGGGATGTTTTCATGGAAGACTGGAGAAAAGACGCACGGCATGAGCCAATCATTGTGGATTTGGAGG
>ERZ780195.1800-NODE-1800-length-16256-cov-3.102216_pt1 | contig 16256 bp, 14 predicted proteins | sample MGYA00511017_ERZ780195 | MGnify/ENA primary metagenome ERZ780195 (study PRJEB29588, sample SAMEA2159974) | human gut metagenome | biome: human gut; feature: human-associated habitat; material: faeces | place: Denmark | collected 2008/2010 ...
TGATACCAAAAGACAAAACAAAATAGTTTTTATCCAGGCCTGGAAAATCAAGTGATTGAAGAAAAGGAGTACTGCTATGGAGCAAAAATTACAGGGTAAGACTGCTATTATTACAGGGGGAGCTTCTGGCATTGGGGAAGCGGTTGCAAAACTTTATGCAAAGCACGGCTGTAAAGTGATGATCGTGGACATCAATGGTGAACGTCTAAAAAAAGTTCAACAAGAAATGAAATTCGCTGGAATGGAATGCGCGGCAATTTGTGCCGATGTAGCGAAAGAACAAGATGTGATTTCGTTTTTCTCAGAGGAAAAAAAGCTATGGGGCAAATTGGATATTCTTGTAAACAGTGCGGGGAGGGACTCTCTTTCGCCGCCTATCAGCAAAGTCTCTATGGAAGAGTGGAGAACCATTTTAGGAACCAACTTAGACGGCGTGTTTTTATGTTGTAGAGAGGCATTTCGTATGATGGAGAAACAAGAGACGGGGGGAAGAATTATTAACATGGGCTCTTCGTCTGCAAAATTAGCATCCAGCCCGGGCCATAGCCCATATCGTGCCTCTAAACACGGAATGATGGGTCTGTCCAAAAACATCTTGTTGGAGGGAGTGGGTAAGAATATTGGCGTTACTGTTTTAAATCCCTCACACGTAAAGACACCTATGACGGCGATTATAGATAAAGGGTTTTATGAGGGAGATATACCCGCTTATCTCGATGGATGGTTAGATGAAAAGGAAAAAAATGAGGGAATTCATGCCTCATGTATTGATGTGAACAACGTTGCAGAGGCAGCGCTCTACATTGCAACCCGCACGCCTGATGTCACAATTCCACAATTTGCACTCTACCCTACTCACAAGGCAAGCCGGTATGGCATGGAAATGTAACAGGGCAGGAAAAAAGGAGCGGAGTATGAACAAAAAATATATAATAGCCTTTGATATTGGCACCACAGGATGCCGCACCATTCTCTTTGGTCAACAAGGTCAGATGATAGATTCAGCTTATCGGGAGTTTACTCAAATTTACCCTAAGCCAGGATGGGTAGAACATAACCCAATGGAGATTTGGAATATGCAACTGCAAACGGCCCGAGAGGTTTTTCAAAGGGTGGGGGTCATTCAAGAAGAAATTGCGGCAATTGGTATTACCAATCAAAGAGAAACTACAGTGGTGTGGGATAAACAGACAGGCATTCCTTTAATGAATGCCATCGTGTGGCAGGACAGGCGGACATGTGACATCTGTGAGGAATTGGAGGACAAAGGTTGGGCAGAATATGTATCCAGAACTACGGGGCTGAGAATTGACCCTTATTTTTCAGCGACTAAAATCAAATGGATATTGGATAACATACCCAATGCGCGACAAAAGGCAGAAAGAGGGGATATTCTCTTTGGAACCATCGATACCTGGATAATCTGGAAATTAACAGGCGGCAAGGCACATGTTACAGATTATTCAAATGCTTCACGCACCATGATCTTTGATATTAACAATCTCTGTTGGGATGAAAAATTGTTGAAAGAACTGGAAATTCCTGTACAAATACTACCCCAAGTGCGGCCTTCTGGAGAGATTTATGCCAATACAGACGAAAAAGAGTTTTTGGGAATACGCATACCTGTTGCGGCATCTATTGGAGATCAACAAGGAGCGTTATTTGGGCAGGCATGTTTTGAATCGGGAATGGTAAAAGCCACATATGGTACGGGTGGTTCATTGTTGATGAATACCGGCGAAAAGAGGATCTTATCTCAGCATGAAATGCTTTCAAGCATCGCGTGGGGAATGAATGGGAAAGTACAGTATACCTTAGAAGGTTTGCTCTATGTAGTGGGGGCCTCTATTCAATGGCTACGAGATGAACTACAATTGATCAAATGTGCTGACCAAACAGAGGAAATGGCATTTTCAGTGCCAGATACAAACGGCGCATATTTTGTTCCCGCATTTGTGGGGCTCTCAGCACCTTATTGGGATTCCTATGCTCGAGGCGGAATTTTAGGGCTTACCCGAGGTGTTAATAAAAATCACATTGTGAGAGCGGCGCTTGAGTCTATTGCTTACCAAATAAAGGATGTGCTTATCTGTATGGAGCAAGATTCTAATATTTCAATTACACAGCTTAAAGTGGACGGTGGAGCATGCAAAAATAATTTCTTAATGCAATTTCAAGCGGATTTGCTAGATGTACCAGTATTGCGACCCAAAATGGTAGATGCGACTGCTCGTGGAGCGGCCTTTTTGGCAGGTCTAGCTACGGAGTTTTGGAAGGATCAAAGAGAACTAATCCATACGTTTGAACTGGACAGAGAATATTTACCTAAAATGAAAGAGCAAGAGAGAAATGAACTCTATCAAGGGTGGCAAAAGGCAGTTAGCCGTACAGTGAATTGGATAAAGCACTAATGTGCAAAACAATAAATAAAAAAAGGAGAAAAGAAATGAAGAAATTTTGGATGATCGTATTAGTTATCGTATTGACTATGGCGACGCTGGTAGGCTGTGCTGCACCTTCTACATCAAGAGGTTCTGAACAATCCAGTAATCAGCAAGAGGAACAAGAAGGACAACGAGTATTTGCGGCTTCATATTTTACACTAAACAATCCACATTTTATTGCCTGGAGTGAAGGGTTACGGCAAGTAATAGAAGCCAAGGGAGACAAGCTGATTGACCTGGACGCACAGCTAGACAGCAACAAACAATTGGCTGACATTGAAGATGTATTGCAACAAAATATTGATGCGATTTTTGTAGCGCCAGTGGACAGTGAGGCCATTAAATCTGCTTATTTGGCTTGTAATCAGGCAGGAGTACCAGTTATCAATATTGATGTGCCCATTGCCGACGACTTAGCGGATCTGTGTGCTTTCCAAGTCACGACGGATAATGTCATGGCGGGAGAAGTGCTAGGGAAAGCAATGGTGGAAAATAACAGTGATGCAAAGGTTGCCCTAATTGATTGGTCTATTAACAAAGCTGTAACAGATAGAACGGAAGGATTTGAAAAAGCTATAGAAGGTTCTAACATTGAGATTGTCGCGCGGCAAGATGCTAATGCATCTGTAGAAAGTGCGCTACCGGTGATGGAGACAATGTTGCAGTCTAACCCAGAGATTGATACTGTGTTTGGCATTAACGATCCTACCTGTATGGGTGCTCTGTCTGCCATTCAAGCGGCGGGAAGAGAGGGCGACATTGACATCTATTCAATTGATGGGTCCCAAGAGGGACTAGAGCTCGTCAAAGAAGGACAGTTTGTGGGAACTTCTGCACAATTTCCGGAGAAAATGGGTGTTACAGCAGCGGAAACTCTCTATAAAATGCTGGATGGAGAAGAGGTAGAAAAAGTAATCAGGGTAGAAAGCGTGTTTGTAGATCAAAACAATATAGATGAATTTTTACAGTAAATGCACTAGGTATGATGGGGGCGGTAATCTGCCCCCATCAGTCGAATATAAAGTGAGGATACAAATATGAATCCCGTATTAGAAATGAAAAATATTAGCAAGAGCTTTCCAGGAGTAAAAGCACTTTCAAATGTGAATCTCGCTATTTATCCAGGAGAAGTTCACGCATTGTTGGGAGAAAATGGAGCAGGGAAATCCACTTTAATTAAGATTTTAGCAGGTATCTACCAGGCAGACCAAGGTGAAATACTGCTGGATGGAAAACCTGCGAAGTTGGACAGTGTAGAAAAATCGATGAAGGCAGGGATTAGTGTAATCCACCAGGAACTCTGTCTGGCAGAAAACATGTCGGTGGCACAAAATATATTTATGGGAAGAGAACGGACAAATGGTCCATTGAAAACCCTAGATAAAAAAGGAATGGAGAGAAAAGCACAAGCTATTTTAGATGAAAACGGTCTATCTATCTATGCAGATGCTTTGGTGGGAAGTCTTACTGTGGCGCAACAACAGATGGTGGAAATTGCCAAAGCGCTTTCTCAAGATGCGCGTATTATAGTTATGGATGAACCGACGGCTTCTTTAAGTGATAAAGAGGTAATAAGTCTTTTTGAAACTATAAAAAGCCTCAAGAAAAAAGGAGTCGCAATTATCTATATCTCCCATCGACTAGATGAATTATATCAGATTTGCCAGAGGGTTTCGGTCCTGAGAGATGGGGAGTATATTGGGACAGGAGAATTAAATTCTCTAGATAGAATGCAACTCATTAAAATGATGGTGGGGAGAGAATTAAATGAGCTATTTGTCAAACCCATTACAAAAGTGGGTAAGCCGCTACTGGAAGTAAGGAATATCAGTTCGGGAATGCTTGTTAAAGATGTCTCTTTTACTCTATATCAAGGAGAAATTTTGGGATTTTATGGTCTTGTAGGAGCGGGTAGAACAGAACTAATGCGCGTGATTTTCGGAGTGGATCGACCGCAAAGAGGGGAAATCTGGTTAGATGGAAAGAAGATATCCATTAAGAATACTTTAGATGCCATTCGCCATGGAATTGCTTTAGTGCCAGAAAGCAGAAAACAACAAGGAGCTGTGATGATTAAAGATGTAGAATATAATCTCGTTTTATCCATATTGGATCAAGTATATTTGGGTATTTTGGAAAACAAAAAGAAGCGGAAAAAAATTGTGGATGAATATATTAGCCGCCTGCGCATTAAAGTCTCGTCCCCTGCTCAACTAATGAGAAATTTGAGTGGAGGGAACCAGCAGAAGGTGATTATCGCTAAGTGGTTGGCTACCACGCCCAAAATTCTCATTTTAGATGAACCTACTAGAGGCATTGATGTGGGAGCTAAAAAAGAAATTTATCAGATTATGTCTGATTTAGCAAAACAAGGTGTGAGCATTATCATGGTTTCTTCTGACATGCCAGAAATAATCAACATGAGTACACGGATCATTACCATGCAAAATGGGAGGATCACAAGTGAGATGGATAACAAGGATATTACCCAAGAGGAACTAATAATAAAGGCGACAGGAGGGATGGACCATGCTATTTAATATAGAGGGTAATTCGAATGCTATTTATAAAAGACCTAGTGGGGTTGTGCATTTTTTTAAAACGAATTCAAGTATGCTAATTGCACTATTAGGGCTAATCATATTTTTCACTATCATGTCCCAAAATTTTTTTACTGGAAGCAATTGGTTTAATATTTTAAGACAGATATCTACTAATGCAATTGTAGCATTTGGCATGACATTTGTCTTATTGATCGGAGGAATTGATTTATCAGTAGGGTCTATTATAGCGGTGACTAATTGCTTATCAATAGGGCTTATGGTACTGGGAGTCCCCGTCTGGTTAGCCGCCATTCTAGGAGTGTTGATCGGCGGAATATTTGGATTGGCCAATGGCGTGATCATCGCTAAGGGGAAAATACCTCCCTTTATTGCAACTTTGGCCATGATGACTATTGCAAGAGGCATTGCCTATGTGTATACAGATGGTAAACCTGTGCGCTTTGACGATCCAACCCTCTCTGTAATAGGAAATGGCTATGTGGGTGTCATTCCCGTACCGGTAATCATTATGGTAGTGTGTTTCCTTATATGCGCATTTGTTTTACATAAAACTAAGTTTGGGACGCGAGTGTATGCTGTAGGAGGAAATAAAGAGGCAGCAAAATACTCTGGAATTAAAACAGCGAGAATTGAAATGTCTGTTTACACGATTTCAGGATTACTCTCTGGTATTAGCGGCATTATTTTAAGTTCGAGAATGTTGTCTGCTCAACCGGTTTCTGGAGATGGTGCAGAACTTGATTCGATTGCAGCAGTAGTATTAGGTGGCACTAGTCTCTCTGGCGGCGTGGGAAGCGTTGTTGGAACGATTATTGGTGCTCTGTTTATTGGGGTGATGAACAACGGATTAAACATCATACAGGTTTCCTCCTATTGGCAGGAAATTATTAAAGGACTCGTAATTATTATCGCAGTTTTTGTAGATGTTTTAAAAAACAAAAGATTGAAAGATTGAATAAGCAATCAATGAGCTGGCTATAACCTTAAGGATAAGGAGCAATGTTTTTTAAAAAACATTGCTCCTTATCCTTATAAAGTACTATCATTAATGTTGCAGTAAAGCGTATTCTATGGCTTGCGCTACACCGCTTTGGTCATGAGAGCGGACGACAATATCTGCCATTTGTTTGAGACAATCAAAGGCGTTTCCCATAGCAACTTTGATGCCACAATGCAAGAATAGACCAATATCGTTTTCGCTATCGCCAATACACATAATTTCTTCCTGAGGGATGTGGAGCATTTGAGAAAGGGAGCAGAGGACATGCCCTTTGTCTGCAGAAGGGGAATAAAACTCTAAAGCGGTACTTAAAGAAGATACCACTTGCACATGGGGAACGTCTTTCATACGAGTTTTAAGCGAGGATATAGAATAAGGGTTGGCAGAACACAAAAAAAATTTGTGAATATCGTGATAGGCGGAGATGGCTTCATATTGCGATACTACGTGTAGCATGGGACTAGTTACTGTGAGAAAACCAGAGCGCAAGCCGCAGGTATGGAAGTTTTGGTAGGCTTTTTGTGTGGTATACCCATGATTCAAACTGTAAGCCTCAAAAAACACATCATCATATTCATCTAGTATATTCAAAATATGGTAGGTGGCCTGCTTTGCCAGTGCTTGGCTAGCTACATATTGATTGCTAGGGCGATGGTAAAGACAAGCGCCAGCATGGGTAATCATATACTCAAAGGCACCGATTTGACTGGCATAAATTCTACTTTCCGCCTCGGATCGACCCGTTGTTATAAGAACCTTAATGCCTAGTTGAGTCGCGCGCTTTAATGCTGCCTGATCTGGGGTGGAAATAGTATAATCAGAAGTAAGAAGCGTACCGTCTAAATCTACGGCAATGAGTTTAATGGGCATAATCATCTTCCTCTATGAAATCAAAAATTGGGGATTAAAAAATATGAAAAAAGCTTTATTTAGAATAGCGGGTATTTTTAATAGCACAGTAGGTTTCTTCCATAGATTTACGGGCCTGCCTGTAATGACGCAGGGTATAGCAGGCGCATAAAATGTCGATAATAAGCACCTGTGCCGTTTTAGCAGAGGCAGACTCCCATGTAATTCCAGTGGCACCTTTAGATTTTGTAGGGGTGAATAAAGCCACATCGGCAGCTTTTACTAGGGGTGAATCTTCAAAGGAAGTGATAGCGATAGTAGGGCAACCATTGCTATGGGCGGTTTTAATAGCATCTACCACTTTCGTTGTACGTCCAGTATTGCTAATACCGATGACCACATCTTTTGGAGTACAAATAGAAGAAAGCATAAGCTGTACACTTTCATCCTCACAAAGTAAGCCCTTTTTGCCAGCACGAATAAAACGAATCATGGCCTCTTTCCCTGCTACAGTGGAGAAACCTTGGCAGCAGAAAATAAGGGTTTCTGCCTGTTCGATGAGCTCTACTGCTTGCTCTAGCGCCTCAAAGTGTATTGTTTTTTGTGTATCTGTAAGAGCTAGAGTATTACGATATACTAACTTGTCTACAATATCTTGCAAAGTGTCGCCTTGGTGAAGGTCTTCATAGACTTGTTCGGGATCTTCTATGGCAGACATCTGGTTTTGGGTAAGGTATTCTGCAATGCTAATCTTAAATTCCTGAAAACTGGAAAAACCGATTTCCCGCACAAAACGCGTCACTGTAGATTCGGCTACCTCACAGGTAGAAGCAAGGGCCTTGGTGGTGATGGTCTTGCACTGTTCCAAATTTTCTAGGATATATGTCGCAATGCGCTTTAATGCGGGATTTAAATATCCCATATGTTGACGAATGAGTAATACGATGTTTTTTTCCATAACCAATATCCTTTTATTTCAGTTATGTTTATTATAAAATGAGAGAATATAGGAGTCAACGGTGATAACTTAAATATTATTTTTTATAAAATAATATTGATTAAAAAATCGAAAAAAAGAAATGAAAATATTGTAAAATTTACAAATGTATGGTATGATTAAAACAAAAATATATCTTTTTAGCACCAATCTCTATCAAAGCATGTTACAATAAAATATCACTCCTCACTGGAAGAAGTTCCAGGCGGCTCTATGGCCTTACATAGTAAAGGAAGATAACATGAAACAGTGTATTGCCCACATTAGAATGGATGAAGGAAAAACCCAAATAGAACAGACGGCAACACAGCATTGTCAAAATACTGCAAAATATGCTAAAAATACTTTGAAAGATATTCACTTGGGTAAAGTAGGCGCTTTAGCAGGTGGAATACACGATATGGGGAAATTTACCAAGCGTTTTGAGGATTATTTGAGAGCTAGCGTAAAGGGAGAGGCGCCCAAAGGGAGAAAGGTAAACCACACATTTGCTGCCGTTCGCTACTTGCTGGAGCATTATCACAGTTTTCCTTGCCAATCTATGAAAGATGTTGCCTGTGAGCTTTTGGCTTATGCGGCGGGCGCTCACCACGGGCTTTTTGACTGTATGAATGCCGACGGGAAGTCTGGCTTTGAGCACCGCCTACAAAAAGAAGATATCGCGTATGAGGAAGCAGTGAAAAATTTTCTGGGCCAATGCATGTGCCCCCAAGAGCTTACTACGCAATTTGAACAAACCGTAGAGGAGATAGCGGCTGTAAAGAAAACAATCTGTGAAATGACAAAGAACCATCCAACTAAGGCGGATGATCTGTGGGAATTTCAAGAAGGTAGCTTTTACATGGGACTACTGACAAGACTGGTGCTCTCGGCTGTGATCGACGCTGACCGTCGGGATACAGCGGAATTTATGGGAGGATTGGATTCTAGCGAAACCGAGGAAGGCAAAATAAATTGGGAAGAGATTTTAGCTAGGGTGGAAGAAAAACTCCAAGAGTTCCCGGAAGATAGCCCCATCGACAAGGCGAGAGGATGGATCTCAAAGCAGTGTAGAGAATTTGCCCAAAAACCAGGGGGGATTTACCGGCTGTCCGTGCCCACTGGCGGTGGAAAAACCCTCAGCACCTTGCGGTATAGTTTGGCGCACGCCGCTCAGTATCACAAAAAAAGGATCTTTTTCATCATCCCCTTGCTGAGCGTCATTGAACAAAATGCCCAGGTCATTCGGGAATACGTGGGAGAGGATACTCTGATTTTGGAACATCACTCCAACTTGATCAAGGAAGAGACAGCGGGGGATGAGCTCAATAGACAGGAGCTCTTGGCGGATAACTGGCGTGCTCCCATCGTGATCTCCACCTTAGTGCAGCTATTGAACACCTTGTTTTCGGGAAAGACCACTTGCATCCGGCGCATGTCTGCTCTGGTGGACAGTGTTCTCATCATCGATGAGGTGCAGTCCGTGCCCAGACACATGCTTACCCAGTTTAACCTCACCTTGAACTTCTTATCGGCGATTTGTGGGACAACCATCATCCTGTGCTCTGCTACCCAGCCGGCCTTTGAACTGGCAGAGCATCCTCTGCTGCTGCCCGAACAGCCTGATATGGTAGTGTTGGAGGAAGAGTACAAAAAGGCCTTTCAAAGGGTGGAAATAAAAGAAATAAAGGAATCTGATGAGTATTCTGTAGAGGAGCTGGTACAATTCGCAGTAGATACCCTGCAATCCGCCAGCAGCCTGCTGATCATTTGCAACACCAAAGGGCAGGCAAAGCAGCTATATGCAAAGCTCTCCCATGTGGAGCTGGCAGGCCAAACCGTTCCATGCTTCCATCTATCCACTGCCATGTGCCCCCAGCACCGGAAGGACGTACTGGAAGAAATGGAGAAACATCTGGCGCATCGGGAGGAAAAGCTCATTTGCGTCTCCACCCAACTGATAGAGGCAGGGGTGGACATCTCCTTCTCACGGGTGATCCGCATTGCGGCAGGGCTGGATAATGTGGCTCAGAGCAGCGGAAGATGCAATAGAAATGGGGAATTTGGCGATGTATGTCCCGTGTATATCGTGAATTGGAAGGCAGAGGATTTGGGAGCGCTCCAGGAAATTTATGATGCAAAAAACGCCTTGTTAGCAGTAATGGATCGTTTTCACAGAGATCCTGAGCGATTTGAGAGCGATCTGCTGTCGTCGGAAGCCATTACTATGTATTATAAGAAGTTCTTTGGGATTCTGAAACCAGGAGGACAGGATTACCCTCTACAGAAGCATGGCTCAACGATATATATGCTGTTGTCTGGCAACTATGATTGGATTGGGAGTCGAAATAAAGGAGTATATAGTTTAAATCAGGCATTTTATACCGCAGGTAAGGAGTTTCATGTGTTTCATGAGGACACCATAGACGTTATAGTGCCCTATGGAAAAGGAAGCCAGATCATTACAGAACTGTGCTCGGAGCAGGCTAAACGGGAGTATGCCTATCAAAAAGAGATACTCAAAAAGAGCAACCTATATAGTATCTCTCTATTTGAATATCAGAGAAAAATATTGGAGGACAATGGAGGGCTACAGTGGCTGGACAATGGAATCGCCGTCCTACAACCCAACTTTTACCACGGCGAGACCGGTCTTTGTCTGGATAATATATCATCCAGTGGATTTTTGGAGGTGTAATATGGAACATCGAAACACAGTGGAATTTCAGGTGTATGGGGATTATGGGCTGTTTTCCGACCCCATTACACGGATTGGCGGGGAGAAGTGCTCTTACCAGATTCCCACCTATGAGGCGATCAAGGGGATTTTGGCTTCAATCTATTGGAAGCCCACCATCACATGGGTGATCGATAAAGTGCGGGTGATGAATCAGATTCAAACCGAGGTAAAGGGCATACGGCCCATTCGATATAGTGGGGGAAATGACCTGGCCTACTATACCTATCTGAAGGATTGCCGTTATCAAGTGCAGGCCCACTTTATCTGGAACGAGAACCGACCGGAGCTGGCAGGGGACCGGAATGAACACAAGCATCACAACATCGCTAAGCGGATGATTCGCCATGGCGGGAGGAGGGACATCTTCTTGGGCACCAGAGAATGTCAGGGATATGTGGAGCCCTGTACCTTTGGAGAAGGGGAGGGATATTATGACAACACGCGTCATCTGGCGTTTGGCGTGATGTATCATGGCATCACCTACCCGGATGAGGCTTACTCTCAAGAGACGCAGGGAAAAATGACGGTGCGCTTTTGGAGGCCGGTGATGGAAAACGGCGTGATTGAATTTGAATCGCCCAAGGCATGCACGCTGACGCGCACGGTGCGAGAAATGTCGATAAAGCCCTTTGGAGTAGAATATGGCAATTTCTCTCGTGCAGAGGACTTGGAGGAGGGGATGGACTGATGGGCCTGTTTCAAAGAGCATATGAGACCTATGAGAATTACCAAAAAAGAGTAGGGTTGGAGGATGCAGTAGAAAAGACGCCGCTGGTGCCGATTTTTCATATATTAGCCAATGCCCAAGTGGAGATAACTATAGATGAAGAGGGAAGCTTCAAGCAGGCAGTGGTATTAAAAAAACCGGAAAAAACCATCATACCGATAACAGAAGCATCGGCAGGCCGTACTGGCGGCAACGAGGCACATCCCTTGTGCGACCAGCTACAATATGTAGACCCAATGGGTGAAGAAAAACACCAGGCATATTTAGAAGCGATTACTAGGTGGGCTCAATCGGAATACACCCACCCTAAGGTACAGGCTGTTTGGCGCTACGTCAGCAAAGGACAGACATTGCTGGACTTACAGAGGAAGGGTTATATCCCTCAGGATCCGAGCAATTTAGAGAAATTTAAAAAGTATCTCATTCGTTGGCGCGTACTCCCTTCCACCGATACAGAAACGGAAAATTGCTGTTGGCGGGATACAAGCTTGTTTGACAAATACATCCAGTATTACGAGAGTCAGCAGACGGCAAACGAGCAGCTGTGTATGATTTCAGGGGAAATGGAACGCCCTGCTGTGAGCCACCCCAAGGGCACGGTAGCTTTTGCGTATGGAGCCAAGCTGATTTCCACCAATGACACTTCGGGATTTACCTATCGGGGGAGATTTTTGAGTGCAGAACAGGCGGGAAGCATTGGCTATATCGCCACCCAAAAGGCCCATAGTGCGCTCCGCTGGATTATTGGCAACCAAGGAGTGGTTTATGGAGACCGGGTTTTCCTGTGCTGGAACCCTCAGGGAAGGCAAATCGAATACTTTAACTTTTTGAGCGAGGAGAGGGAACAGATTCGTGCAGAAACTCCGGAACAGTTCCAGAAAAAGTTAGAAGAGAGCCTAACGGGAAAACGGCCATCGCTGGCAGAGGTAGAGGAAGAGGATGTGGTGATCGCCTCCTTTGAGGCCGCCACTACTGGGCGGCTTTCTGTGACCTATTATAACGAACTGAAGGCCTCGGACTTTATGGAACGGCTGAGGAATTGGTATGGAAGCTGCTGCTGGTTTTGGGGCCGAAAGGCAGAGCAGGTGCAGTCTCCCAGCGCGTATCAGCTGATTGCCTGTGCCTTTGGCGTCGAACGGAAGCAGAGAGAAAAGAGCAAGATAGAAGTGGATGACAAACTGCTCAAGGGACAGATCCAGAGGATTTTCCACTGCATTGTGGATGGACAGCCCTTGCCGGTGGATATTGTCCGAAATTTGGCAATTCGTGCCTCTACGCCCTTGGCGTACGAGGGAATAACAAACAGAGAGCACATTTTATCCGCCGCCTGTGCGGCGATACGAAAATATCACAACGACAAATTAGGAGTGGAGGAATGGACAATGGAGCTTCAAAAGGATTGTACCAACAGGAGTTATCTATTTGGCCGTCTGTTGGCTGTTGCCGAGGCGGTGGAGCGAAGCACTTATACTAAAGAGGAGACAAGAGAGCCAAATGCCATACGGATGCAGCTGATGTTTAGCGAACGGCCCTTCAATACGTGGCGTATTCTGGAAGAGGCGCTACTTCCCTACTATGCTCGCTTAAAAGTGTGGAAGCGTCAATATTTTAAAAGCTTGGAGGGAGAAATTTTAAAGCAACTGCACTTAAAAGATGCAAAATTAGACCAAGACAGTATTCAAGAGCTCAATAAAAAGTTAGGCGATGAATATCTGCTGGGATACTATCTCCAGCGCGCCGAGCTGTATCAGTCGAAAAATAAAGAACAAACAGAACAAATGGAGGGAATGGAAAATGAGTGAACTGAAAAATAAAATTGACTTTGTGGCACTGGTAACGGTGGAAATGGCAAACTCCAATGGAGATCCTCTCAACGGGAACCGACCGCGCACCAACTACAGCGGATATGGGGAGATTTCAGATGTGTGCATCAAGAGAAAACTTCGCAATCGGATGCAGGACTTAGGGACAAAGATATTTGTCCAGTCAGAAGACAGGTGTGATGACGGCTGCAAGAGCCTGAGTGAGCGGGCCAAAAATGCGCTAGTGGGGATCAAAGACAGAGGGGAATACGCCAAAAAGGCCTGTGAAATCTGGGCAGATGTGAGGAGCTTTGGTCAGGTGTTTGCCTTTAAAGATAAGGAAAGCGTATCCACTGGCGTCCGAGGCCCAGTATCCATTCACCAGGCGACCAGCGTTTCCCCTGTGGAAGTATACTCCATGCAGATCACCAAGAGCGTCAATGGCGATCCATCGGAAACCCGCTCTTCGGATACCATGGGGACCAAACACATGGTGCGCTTTGGATTATATAAAATCAAAGGCTCCATCAACGTCCAGTTGGCGGAAAAGACGGGATTTTCTGTACAGGATGCGGAATTGATCAAAGAGTGCCTGCGCACGCTATTTATGAACGACGCCTCCTCGGCTCGCCCAGATGGCTCCATGTCGGTCTACCGCCTTTACTGGTGGGAGCACAATTGCGCCGTGGGGCAGTATTCTACAGCAAAAGTGCACCAATCTGTGCAGGTAACCCCCAAAGAGGGGGTGGCAGTTCCCATGAGCGTAGAGGATTATGACATCACCCTCAAGGAGCTTCCAGGGCTTGAGCCAGAGGTGATAGATGGCCTATAGGGAGGAGGAATTCCTCCAGCTATCGGGTGTGCAGCACTTCAAATTCTGCCGTCGAAGGTGGGCATTAATTCATGTGGAGAACCAATGGGCGGAAAATTACCACACCATTGATGGGGAGCTGATGCATCAGCATGCTCACGATGGGGATTTTCGGGAGAGCCGGGGGGATGTGATCATCACCCGGGCAATGCCCGTCTTCTCCCATACTCTAGGCGTTTCAGGGCAGTGTGATGTGCTGGAATTCTATCGAGAGGCAAACGGAATTTCCCTAGCGGGCCAGGAGGGGCTTTGGAGGCCGTTCCCCATAGAATACAAAAGGGGAAAGCCCAACCCTCAGGCGGGAGATGTGTTACAGCTGTGTGGACAGGCCCTGTGTCTGGAGGAGATGCTGGCCTGTGAGATTCCAGAAGGAGCGCTGTATTACGGGGAACTCCGCAGGCGATATCCAGTGGAATTTACTAAGGAGATCCGGCAAGAGGTGAAAGACTGTCTGGAGGAAATGCACCAGCTATACCGCAGAGGAAGGACGCCTAAGGTAAAACCCAAAAAAGGATGCAACGCCTGTTCCCTCAGGGAGATCTGCTTGCCCAAGCTGATGTCCACCCCCATGGTGGCCCAATATCTAACCGACCATTTAGAGGAGACGCCATGAGAAAACTGCTCAACACGCTATTTGTCACGTCAGAAGACGCTTATCTGACGCTAGATGGGGAAAACGTGGTAGTCAATCGAGAAAAACAAGAGGTGGGGAGATTTCCCCTGCATACGCTCTTTGGGGTCATCTCCTTTTCCTATGCAGGGGCTTCTCCTGCCCTTATGGGGGCGTGTGCCCAGCGAGGAGTAGATCTTGTGTTCTGTACACCCTACGGCAAGTTCCTAGCGCGCACTGCAGGGGAGAGCCGGGGAAATGTGCTGTTGCGCCGTACCCAATACCGCCGGGCAGACGATCCGCTGCAAAGCTGCCAGATCGCCAGAGGGTTCATCTTTGGGAAGGTGTTTAACGCCTGCTGGAGCATACGGAGGACACTTCGAGATCACCCTATGCGAGTGGACGAGCAAGCGCTCAGTCGGGCAGCAGACGGGTTAAAGGAACTGCTGCCGGCGATTATGCAGGAGACCTCCCTGGATTCCCTCCGAGGGCTAGAAGGGTCTGCAGCCTCTATCTACTTCTCTGCATTTGACCAGTTAATTCTCAACCGCAAAGAGGTGTTTCAGTTTCAGAATAGAAATCGACGTCCCCCGCTAGACGAGGTAAATGCCATGCTTTCGTTTGCGTATTTTCTCCTGGCCAACGACTGTGCTGGGGCACTGGAGGCAGTGGGCCTAGATTCTTATGTGGGATTTTTACATCGGGATCGCCCTGGGAGAAGCTCCCTTGCGCTAGATCTGATGGAGGAAATGCGCCCTTGTATGGCAGACCGCTTTGTGCTATCGCTGATCAACAATCGGATGATGGACCAGAAGGACTTTGTAAAGCATGAGAGCGGTGCAGTCTCCATGACGGAGGAGGGCAGGAGGACATTTTTAAAGGCCTGGCAGGCCAAAAAACAGGAGACGTTGACGCACCCGTTTTTAAAGGAGAAGATCTCCTGGGGACTAGTGCCCTATGTGCAGGCCCTGGTGTTAGCGCGTTTTTTGCGGGAGGATCTAGATGGATACCCGCCGTTCTTGTGGAAATGAGGGAAGCAGATGTTAGTAGTGATTACCTATGACGTGAATACAGAGGATGCAGAGGGCAAGCGCCGGTTGCGAAAAGTGGCCAAGCAGTGCGTCAATTTTGGCCAGAGAGTGCAAAATTCCGTATTCGAGTGCTTGGTAGATGCGGGACAATGCCGGCAGCTACAGGCCAAATTATGTGAGATTATAGATTATCGGAAAGACAGCCTGCGATTTTATTATCTGGGCAACCGCTATCAATCGAAAATTGAGCATTTTGGCGCCAAGAGCACTTATGAACCGGAGGGCCTTCTCATGATTTAATAGGTGCGAACCCCAAGTGAACATAAAATCCCGGGAGGTTCGCACCAGGAAAATGGTATTTTTTAGGAGGATTCCAGAATTTTTTATTGTTTGAATCAGTGAAAACAGCATTTTTTTGCTGAAAATAAGTCAAAAAGAGTGTAGAATTCATTTTTTTACCCTGTTTTTGCAGTCGCACCCCCCGCGGGTGCGTGGATTGAAAATTAAGGTGGTTAATAAAAAAGAACGCTCTAGCGTTCGTCGCACCCCCCGCGGGTGCGTGGATTGAAAACCTTGACCTTCCATCCTACACGCACATTTGCAGGCTGTCGCACCCCCCGCGGGTGCGTGGATTGAAAA
>ERZ780195.1811-NODE-1811-length-16176-cov-34.265058_pt1 | contig 16176 bp, 23 predicted proteins | sample MGYA00511017_ERZ780195 | MGnify/ENA primary metagenome ERZ780195 (study PRJEB29588, sample SAMEA2159974) | human gut metagenome | biome: human gut; feature: human-associated habitat; material: faeces | place: Denmark | collected 2008/2010 ...
CTGTACGTGGTTTTCTTGGCGGCGCTTTCGCCCGTCGTGGCCAGCGTGCCGCCGTCGATCAGCGCCAGAATCTCGGGAATCAGGCGCGGATCCTCCAGCTTCAGGTCGTAGCCCTTCGTAATGTCCTCGGTCTGCAGCAGCCCCATCAGCGTGTTTCCGCAGCGCTGCTCCTTCTCCTCGCCGGACGAAACCGCCGCCGTATAGGTCGCGCTGGTCGCCGTGTCGAAGATGTACGTCTTCGGACTGGTCTCGATCGTCACCACCTTGGCGCGCTCGATATTGGCAATGTTGCCGCCGATCAGCGGCGTGTTCGCTTCACTCATTTTACATTCCTCCAAGAGCGTAAAAGCTCATCTGGGCCGTCAGGGCCTCGTAGTTCTCCATCACGCCGTCCTCGTCCGCCTGCAGGTCGAACAGGCCGGCCCTTCGGGCGGCCGCGCGGGTCTGCTCGCGCAGCGGGCGCATCTGCTCCGGCCTGGCCGCGGGCACGTGCAGAAGCACGTTCACCACAATGCGCCGGGTGCTCGGCGTCAGCGGAACGTCTCCGCCGGAGTAGACCACTGCGTAGGCCGCGCGGCATTTGCCCGCGTAGGCCGCCGCCTCCCGCGCGTCCACGCCTGCTTCCGCCAGCGCGTTCTTCATTCTGTCGATGGGTTTCATTCCTTCAGCGCCTCCATAAATCGCGCGATGTTCTCAATCGCCGTCCGCCCTCTGGTCTCGATGGTCGGCCAGAGGATGGCCCAGCGCTTCTTCCGCGCAAATTCCAGATAGACCATGTAGTTCACGCTGCCGCTGAGGGTGATCCTCAGCTCATTGCCGGAGAAGGTCGCCCGGCCGTGGATGCCGCGCCGGGCTGCGCCGGTGCGGTCTGTCCATGGGCGATGGCCCTGCGCATGGATGGCCAGGCGCTTGGCCTCCATGCTTCCGGCCTGACGCAGGCCGTATTCCGTCATCATCTTTCGACGGTCCAGTCCCTTCTCCAGCGCCCGGGTGTCCATTCGGATTCTCATTTAATTCGCGCCTCTCAGCGTCAGCGTCGTAATTGCGGGCGGGCCGTAGGCCGGCCACGGCGCGCAGGCCACGATCCGCAGCGCCGTTCCGTCCGGGAGCGCCAGCTCGTCCTCCGGCTGTATCGCCGCGCCGGCCGGGCGCGTTTGAAGCACCATCGCCCGGTCAATGGCGGCGTCGCCTGCCAGCACGCCGGACAGCGCCATGGAAAGGCTCGCGGCCAGACTGCTCTTCTGATAGCGCCAGACCTCGGCTTCGCAGATCGTCTGCCCGTCCCTCTGAATCTTCGCCGAAAGAATCCGGCAGGGATCCAGCGTCCGCCGCAGCGAGGCTCGAATCCTCGCCGGGTCCATGTGATGATTGTGCATGTCCGCCTCCGTTTCACGCGCCGTCCGTGCGCCGCACGCCGCCGCCCAGATTGGTGCGGTAGCTCCGCGCCACCGTCAGCCAGTATTCGCGCTGGGACTCCAGCCGCGTGCCGTCCGGGAGCGTCACAGCGTCGTCGTGGGCCTTGCGCAGCGCGCCCAGATAAGCGGCCCGCCTTAGATCGCCGTCCGCCTGATCGAGCAGCGCCTCCAGCGTCCTGTCGTCCAGCACCCGGCACTCGTCGTCCTCCTCCAGCATCGCCTTCAGCGTCCACAGCCGTTCCTCTTCCGTCATTTCAAGCCCCCTCCAGCTCTGCAGGTTGGCTTCCAGCAGCCTGTTTCTCTGTTTCCGATTCATCTGCATTCCCTGAACGCGTTCAAACGCGTTAAACGCGGGGTTTCAGCGATTTTCGGGTGCAGGACGGGGAATTCGCCGCCCCGCGCCCGCAATCGCTTATTCGGGCGTTTACGCGCCCACGTTGGCGCACAGCGTCGCCACCTGGTTATCCGGCACCCACAGGTCGTGGTAGCGGCGATAGTCGATGTGCCAGGCATTGGCCTTCTGCCAGGTCAGCGGATCGAAGATGCGGATCGTGTCCGCGCGGCTCACGGCGATGGGCGCGCTCTTTGCCATGATGATCCAGTTGATCTGCTTGGCCGCGGGGGTCGTCACCACGTTCTCCGTCTTCACCTCCTCCTGAGGCGCAAAGCCGGAGTCGGTCGAGCCGTCCTTGAATACGTAGGCCGTCTTCATGCGCGCCGAGGGCGTGCGCAGCAGCGGAATTTCGTCGATGGCCTTCACCCGCATCTTCACGCTGCCGCTCTCGAAGTCGGTGACGTTCAGCTGGCGGCTCAGCGCGTCGGAGGTGTCAAACAGCGCCGCCACCTTCAGGCTGATGTGCACCACCAGCGGAATGCTCTCGCCGATCACGTCCTGCACGCCGGCGATGTCCTCCTTCAGCGCGTCCAGCACATTGCTCTTCGTGGGCGTGAAAGCGGAATGCAGGCGATTGGCCGCCGCGGCCTTCGCATACAGCGCGGACAGGCGGTAGCTGTCGATCTCCGGCGCGACGTGCACGCGCTGGAAATCGCCCATGACCTTGCCGGCCAGGCTGTCGATGTTCGATTCGCTGCAGTCCATCGCGTCCAGATTGAAGCTCTGCGCGCGATCCTGCGTCATGGTCATCGTCTCATAGGCCAGCGTGACCGAGCCCGCGGGGTAGCCGTCCGTGCGGCTGTAGCTGCCCAGGCCGTCCATCGTGATCTTCGGGATCTTCACTTCGCTGCCGCCGTTGTAGACCACCAGGCCGGCGTTGGCCTCCATCCAGCCGGTGACCGCCTCGGCGACCATCTGCCTGTCCAGTTCGCTCTGATAAATCTTGGCTTTTTCAATGCTGTTGGCCATGTTGGTTCCTTTCCGGGCTTATCGGCCCATGCCCCGGCGGAATGCCGAGATCGTATCGTCGTTGGGGTTCGCCGCGCGGCGGGGATGCTCTCCGCTGGAGCCCGTGCCGCCCGCGGGCACAAATTCGGGTACGGCCGCCACCAGCCGCTGCGCGGCCTCGGCGTAGCGCTGCGCCGCGTCCTCGGCCATGGGGTCGACGTCTGCCGTGTCCATCAGCTTCGCGGCGATCTCCGCCCGCCCTTCGGGCACGCCCACGCGCTGAAGCGCCGCTCGAACCATCGTCTCAGCCAGCCGGGCCGTCGCCGCGGCGGCGCGCTCCTCCGCGTTACGGACGCGGGGCTCGGCGTCTGCTTCGGTGGATTCGCCATCCTCAGCCGCCGCTTCTGCCGCGCCAGCGCCCGTCTCATTTCCCGGGTTCCCCGCCGGTGCATCCGCCGCACCTCCAGCCGCTCCCGCTTCGCCTTCCGGCTCTTCCGCTCCAGCAGCTGCTGCCGTTCCCATGTCCGCTTCGCCCGCCGGATTCTGCGCGTCCGCTTCGGCCGGCTGTAACTGTACCTCTCCCGAGGATGCGTTCTGCGCATTCGCATCACCGCCCGTCTGATCCGCGTCGGGCTTCCTGATTTCCTCACTCATCGTCCTTTTCCTCCTCGTCCGCGGTCGTGATGGTCTCCATCACGCTGTCAATCCGCATCTGCTTCACCTGCGCCTCGATCTGCGCGCGATCGACGGTGTACCCATGGCTTTCCAGCCACTTCTCCGCATACTCCAGCCTGTCCTGAATCGTGCCCGTGCGGTACAGCTGCTCGGCGGCGTACACCGCCGTCCGAGCAGCCAGCGCCAGCGCCTCCTGCTGCTCCTTGCTCGCCCGGGCCCTGATCCACGGCACCAGGCGGTAGGTCACCAGCGCGCAGAGCAGCGCAATGCCCGCGTTGCACAGCGCCGTCAGGTCGATGATCCCGCGCGGCGCGTCCGCCGTCTCCGCCAGTCCCGCCGTCGGCAGAACGAACATCAGCGCCAGCACAAGGCACGCCAGCAGCACCCAGACAGCGCGTTCCGTCCTCTTTCCGAGTTCCTTTCTCATCCAACCACCTCAATTTTTGTATTAAAAAGCACCTCCCGAAAGAAAATCTTTCAGAAGGTGACTTTTCTCTGTTTGTCAGTCAGGTCATGCCTGATTCTCAGGCGAATGTTTACGTCAGAATGGCTGTTTTCCCAACCAGCATTTCTTCCGAATAGTCTCCGGCCACTGTAAAGCTCTGCGTCTGAACGTCGCCCGCGCCGGCGAGCATGTTGTTTCCGAGTATCTGCATGGTCAGATCGCCCACCTGCATCTGTCTGGCCGCCGGCGCGTATTCGTCCAGCAGCCTGCCTCCGACGGCCGTCTTGTCGGCAGACAGTCGCAACACGGCAATGATTTCGAATTTAGCCATCGAATCCGCCTTCCTTCCATGCGCGTTCATACTTTTCGAGGTTCGCTTGGATTTCGCGTACCTCTGTATCAGTTATACCATATTTTTCAACGTCTCGCAAGAGCATTTTCTGCGCTTCGATTTCGCGCATCAGATGTTCGCGCCGCTGCTCCATCCCTCCATACCCGGAAAGAACGCCTCTTTCTCTGCTCTGATGGATATGAATGTACTCCTCCCACGCAGCGGAAGCGCTCGGCCCATCCGTCCGAAAGTAAACGCCGGACGCATCGTCGGTTATCATCGCTTCAGCGCCCATGTAATCCAGATAGCGATCCACTTCTTCCGACTGGTATACCTGAATGCGCTCCTTCTTCAGGCGTGACAGATAGCGCTCAAGCGCTTTTTGAGGCATTCTCGGAGGCCTTGTGGAATGCGCCGGCTGCTTCAGGCGCAGGGATTCGGAACGCTGTCGGGTGCTCTCCTTCTGCACGAATTGAGCAAAGCCCTGCTCCAGCTCGTCGTCCTTCGCGCCGTCCATCCACGCTCGGAAGCGCGCCGCCGCTTCCTCCGGCTCCGGCAGTACTTCATATTGAATGCACAGACAGTTCGGATGCGGCCGGGGCAGCTTCCCGATGGGGAAATTTCCCCGGCCCAGTCCCTCGTCATGCCTTGCGTAGACGTCGCATTCGTCCTCGCCCCAGTGGGCCACCTGCCGCTCGTAGTGCGCGTCCGACAGCTCCCAGTGCATCGCCTTGCAGAAGGGATTCTCCTCCGCGGCGTTGATCCCGGTCTGCCAGTAGGCGTGGTTGATTGCCGTCCGGGCCAGCCGCGTGGCGTTGTAGTCCACCTTCATCTCAAAGGGCGTGTCCGGATACAGGCTGCGCCAGTCCACCGGGCAGGCCGCCTTCGGATTGACATAGGCCTCCAATGCACGCGCAATCTGATACGTGCTCTGCTGCTGAGCGATGCCCTGAGCGATGATCTCCTCGATGCCGCCCTGCAGGCGGCCGGCGGCCGACCAGATTCTCTGGGACAGAATTCGCCCGTCCGTGTACATCCGTCCGCCGATCAGCGCCTCCAGCGCGTCGGTTCGGCAGTGGGACAGCACGTCCGTAAAGCTGTCGGAAAGCCGCAGCCCGGCCATTCCCGCGGCGCGTTCCAGATATTCCGCCGCTCCGTCCGCGCGGATCCGCGCGGATCGATCCAGTCCCGAGGTGACGGCTGCTTCGATTTCCCGGTTCATGCGGTCGATCTCACGCCGCACAGACCTGGAATAGTCCTCCTGCCAGCGCCGGGTCAGGCTCTCGTCCTTCGCGCCCTCCGCCTGCTTCTCCAGTCTCGCCGCCGCTCGAATGTAGATCTGCCGGATCAGTCGGTCTGTGGTGGAGATCTGGCTCAGCAGTCCGGCGCGCTGCCTTCGGCGCAGCTCCTCGGTGTACTTCATGCCGTACCCCCGTTATTCCAGCCCGGTTGCCCAGCTCTCCTCCAGCAGCTGCCGTTCCGCCCGGATCTGCTTCAGCTCAGCGTCCGGGTCGTCCAGCGCATGCCACTTCTGAATGTAGCTTCTCCGGCTGCGCGCCTGTCTGCTCACCTCGTTCAGGTCGCGTTCGCGCTCCTCTTCCTCGTCGTCCATCAGCGGGTACAGATGGTCGATGTCCACCAGATAGTCGATCTCCGGCAGAGTCGTTCCATATGCGCGGGCCATCCGGAACAGATGCTCCACCATCCATCGGATGGCGTCGTCCCAGCCGTCCGCCCACTTCTCGTCGCATCGGCAGATCAGGTCCCAGTACATCGCGCGCATGGCCTTTCCGCTCACGCCGATTCCCTGAAGCGTGTCCTTCGTGATCTGGGGCACGCTCAGCAGACTGTACATGTCCTGCCGCAGCAGCTCCAGATAGTGCTGTAGCCGGCTGTCGTAATTGAACGTGCTCTCCAGCACGCTGGCCGTAGCCCGCCCGCCGGTCAGGCCCGGCTCTGTCTGCAGATCAATCGCCGCATTGGGCGCGATCTTCAGCGCGTCCATGCTGTCCTGACTGGCGTCGACAAACACCTTCTGCGGGAACATGTTGTACTTCAGCGCGTCCGCGTCGTCCGACTTTGCCCGGTTGTAGGCATTCTGGCTGTCCATCAGCTCCCGCACGTCGCTCTCGCCGCTCAGATCACCGGACAGGCCGCCGTTGATGATGATGTAAACCGGCACGAAATCCAGCCCCGTGTCCGCGTGGTGGCTGTCCTCCCGCAGGAGCTTTCCGTAGCCGTCGTACAGTCCCTCGTCCATCAGGCAGCGGCCGTCCTCCAGCCAGTATTTCTGCCTCCAGATGCGCTGCTTTTCCCGATCGGTCGTGTTCTCCGGTGTCACCTCGTAAAAGAAGATACACTTCGTCACCCGGTCGATGGCGTCGTCCTGTACTTCGAACACGAATTCCAGGCTGGGCGCGAATTGCAGCGTCATCGGCTTCCCGGGCGCGCCGGTCAGCTTCAGCGCAACGCGCTTTCCGATCAGCGCGTCGCGCACGCCGTGCAGCAGCCGCTTTCGCCAGAAGGTTCCGCTCAGCGTCCGATCCAGCCAGTCCTGCAGCTGCTCCGCGGCGGCCTTGTCGCCTTCCTTTTGCGCCACGATCCGAATTTCCGGCGACCGCCCCACCATGAACCGGCTCTCGTCGTTAATCAGCTTTTTAATCAGATTGGTGATGATCCGGGTCGGCGTATAGGTCCCGTCCGTAACCGGGTTCCAGCTCTGGCCGCTGCCGTCGTACATCTCGTACAGCCGGATGATTTCGCTCATCTCGGTCACGACGCCCGTTCCGTACAGCCCGGCCAGCTCCGTTCGAATCCACTGCTCAATTTGGGAGTTCACGTTTTGTCCTCCTCATCTCATCGTCTCGCGCCCCGGCCGCTGGCGAAGCGGTTTCTCCGGCGCTGTCCGCTCTGGATGATCTCCGCAAGCCCCGTCGTCGCGTCCGGCGCGTCGTCGTGGGCGTTTTTGCCCATGCGGCTGAATGCGAGCATATCCCGCGCATACTCCGGCCAGCGCGTCTGCCAGTCCGAAGGGTAGATCATGTTGTCCATAATCCAGCTCGCCTCGCTCAGGATTCGGCTGTTTTTGTTCTGCCGCTGGTTCAGATCCGCGATGTGGATCCGCCGCGTGCCGAACCGCTCCCACAGCAGCCGCCGCACGTTCCTCGCAAATCCCCGGCCGCCGTTGTTGCTTTCAATGGTGCATTCCGCCACCGCGTTTTCATACAGCGACCGGGCCACCATGGGCTCGGTGACCTCCATGGCGCGGTTCGTATAGACCACGTCCAGCACGTAGGCCTGCCCGGCGATCACCCGCGCGGCGATTTCGCACAGGTAGTCCGATCCGGTGTCGGCCGTGTCCACATAGGCGATGTTCTGCCCGGGTCCGTCCGGGAGAACGTCGTAGGTCGCAAACCGAGTGTACATCCGGCCCTGTACGTCCACGGGCATGTTCTGGTAATTCGCCTGAAAGATCGACGGGTCCATGGAATTTCGAATATCCTTCCAGTCCTCGAAGGACAGGATGTCCGGGCAGAGCATTTTCCCGCTCGCTTCATCCAGACACGCGGGCTGGTTCAGCACGTACACCGCGTCGCCCTTCGTTTCCAGCAGCCGCCCGATCAGATCCTTCGTGGCCCATCGCGTCATTACGACGATCAGATAGCCGCCCTTCTCAATGCGGCTGCGCAGGGTATTGCGGTAGTAGTCCCATTTTTCCTGCAGGATGCGCTCGTTGAACGCCTCTTTATGATCCTTGATCGGGTCGTCGATAATCATGATGTCGCAGCCCATGCCGGTGATTGTCGAGCCGAAGGACGCGGCGAGAAACGTCAGATAGCTGCCCTCCAGACTCCACAGGTCCATCGCCGCGTCGCCGTCCTTGATGCGCACGCCCGGGAATACGTCCGAAAAAATTCTGAATCGGGGATCCAGCTTTGTGGCGCTGATGCCGTCCCGCACGCTTCGGGCGAAGCGGGTGGACAGGATGTCGTTGTAGGACACGTTGATGATCTTCCGGTGCTTGTCCCGGCCCAGCACCCACATGTTGAACATGCTCATGGTGTAGCTCTTTCCGTGCCGCGGGGCTTCGCTGATGGCCAGTATCTTCGCGGGCTTCCCGTCGGGAGCCGGAAGCCGGTTCTCGATCAGCGCCTGCAATGTATCACATAATTCGCGCAGATGCGGCCGGCTGTCCCGGTAGAAGTCCGGGTTCATCAGCTGGCAGAAGGCCCAGAAGCTGGAGTAGGCCTGCTCCAGCCTCCGGGCTTCCCGGACGGCCGCCGCGCCGGTCGGATAGGGGAGCGTTGCCGCGCCCTTTGCACGCTTTGCCATGGTTTCCTCCTGAACAGAAGCTCCGCCCTGCGGCGGTGCCTGAAAAAAAGCGAGGCTTTTCGCCTCGCGGGCAGGCTTCGCCGCCGGAGCTGCCATTGCGTTTCCGTTGCTTCCTGCCGTGTGATCGTCCGCTGCCGGAGGAAGGGACGAATCAACCTTCTTCCGCCGCCGAACTGATTGTTTCTTCCGTGCCCGGAGCTTCCTGTGCAGTCACTCCAAGCTCGATCGTCTTTTCCTCGCCAAGGATGCAGGCCCGGATGCGTGCCCGGTTCTGGCGAAGATTGAAGGAAAGAATTTCGGATTCCCTCCCGAACAGCGGCCCGCCGACGATCCGGCAGCTTCCGTCCTCCTGAACGTACTCCGAAAGCGCCCACGGTGTTCCCCCGTTGTCCAGCCATTGGATGCGCGCCGTCTCGTCGTCGGAAAGGGGAGACGGCCGATCGCCGCCCAGAATGCGCAGAACGCCGGGAAGCCGCCGTATGCGATGCCAGTCCGACGCGGTCATGGCCGCCTGAACGAACAGATAGCCGGGCAGCATCACCTTCGTCTCGTCCCTCCATCTGCCGTCTCTGCGCTCCCGCATGATTTTCATGGGCAGCATGGCGGGGTAGGTCAGTCGATCCAGTCGGGTTTTTACGTCGCCCTCCGCGCCTGTCGTCACCTGCAGCGCATACCATTTATCCATTCTCTTCCGCACCGCCTTCCGTTCCCGGCTTCGTCTCCTCTTCGATGATCTCCCTGAGCAGCTCCGGGTTCTGCCGCAGCGTCTGCCGCAGCCATTCCATCCGCTCGGCGGTGTTCTGATCGTCGTCCGCCTCCTCGCGCACGATCGTCTGATCGCGATAGCGGTAGACGTAGGCCGACGCGCGGTTGGCCTGAATGGACAGCTTGAGCGCGTCCGCGATCGGGATTTCGTCGATCTCATCCTGACCGTCCTGAATGCGCCGCAGCAGCCCGTCCTGGATCAGAGCTGCAATGTAGGCGGATAGATCGGCGGGGCTGTGCGTGTCCATATACCGCTCGATCTGCCGCATCCGCTCCGACATCATCTTCAGCTGCTGCGCGTCACGGTTGTACCGGGCCGCGTAGCGCTGGATGGCGCTCGTGCTCAGCCGGATCCCGCACTGAGTCTCGACTTCCTCGGCCATGTCGCGGTAGGTCAGGCCGTTGTTGGGGTCGGCCAGCATCTCTTCCAGCCTCATGCGCGTTTCCGCCGGCAGCTGGTCGATGCTCGACCGCACCCGTCGACGCTCTCGCTTCGCCATGGGCTCACCGCCCGTCTGCGAAGATAATGCTTGCGTCCCGGGTCGTTCCCTCCACCACGTCCTGTCCCTTGTCGGTAATGCGCACCAGCACGCCGCGCATGGGATTGATCGTGGGCTCGTCGGGATGGATGACGGCGACGTAGCCGCGGTCCATCAAAAAATTGATGCAGGGCACCATCTCCGAGTTGATCTGCGGATTCTCCGGCAGCAGCGCAAGCTCAATCGTCTGCACCATCATCGGAGCGGACTGGCTGTTGTACAGCACGGTCAGCACGCTGCCTCGCGTGATTTTCTTGCGGGTGACCTCCGTGTTTCCGATTCCCATCGTCGTTCTCCTCTCAGTTCGTTTCCCGGCTTCTCAGGCCGGCAATGTCCGCTTTGATGTCGCCGACCATGTCCGTGATTTTGTCCAGTTTCGCGTTCTGCGCCGTCGCGACCCTCAGAAACTCGTCGCGGAGCGTGTAGTTCACCGGCAGCTCGGACACCAGTCGGTTCATCCGCTCCCGGTCCTCTTCCTGACGCTTTTCGATGCTGCGGAAGCGAGCGTCGTCGGCGTCGCGCTGCCGCTTGATGAAGTACATCAGCGCCGCCCACACCGCCGCGATGATTCCCGTCACCAGCCAGTAAAACCACTTGTTGTTCAGGACGTCCTCCATCGCGGGCCTCCAATAAAAAAATACTGCCCGGGCTTTCGCCCCATGGCAGTATTCTATCAGTTCCTCCAGACCGGCTCAACGCGACCATCGTCATCCGGCGCGTCACTTTGTTTCGAACATGCTCATCTGATCCGGGCGAACGTCCCGGACGATCCGCTGCACCTCGCGCTCGGACACGCGGTATTTCTTGGCGAGCCAGCTCACCTTGGAGCCGTGCCTCGCATATTCCTCCCGGATCCATCTGCGCCGGACGACCGCATAGGCTGCGTCGGTCATCGGGATGTACAGCGTTTCGCCGCCATACCGCTCGCACAGCTTCAGCATCGCCTCTACGCCGATCACTTCCGCGAGCTTGCGGTTCGGCTCCGGCAGCATCTCCAGCGTAACCTCGTCCTTCCAGTCCTTCATCAGCGCCTCCTTTCCGCGCGTCCTCCCTTCTGGATGGCCTTCAGAGCCTCGATAATCCGTCGCGCGCCTTCGATGCTTAAAAACTTCACATCAGACACGCCCGCCTTCGCCTCCAGAAACCCTCTCAGCCGGCTGGGCTCTCCGGCCCAGCCCATCTCCCGGGCCAGCCGCAGAATGTAGAGCTGCTGGGCTTCGCTGGCGCGGTTCGGGATGTCCTTCGTCACGCCCGCCAGCACGTTCAGCCGGTCAATCACCCGGATCGCCTGTTTTCCGGACAGCTCCCGGATGGAATCGCACCCCGTCAGCCCGCGCACAATGTCGTGCAGCTCGTCGTCTCCGACGCAGAGCGTTTTCGCCATTGCAAAGATCTTGCTCCGCTGCCGGGCAGTCATTGCAGTCTCGGCCATTTCGCTCGCCTCCTCAGTCCTTCAGGCGTTCGACGTTAACGTCGTAACCGAATACGTCCTCGACGATCAGCGTCGCGCCCACCTCGGCCACCTGCTCCGCACCGTACTTCTTCAGCGCATCCTTGTCGACCTTCGGATCCGGCTGGACGATGCAGTCCGTCATGCCCTTGGCCCGCAGCCGCGCCACGATGGCGGCGAGCTTCTCCTTGGCGCCCGGCAGGGTGATCCGCGTCGACCGGCGGAAGCCCACGCTGCCGAAGGTCAGCAGCTTGCTCTTGCGCCCGTCCATATCGTCCCGGTGGGTCTGGGAGTAGTCCCGCAGCGCCAGTTCCAGCTCGGCCACCTGCTCCTTCAGAGGCGCTGCCTTATCAGTGGCAGCGGCCTTTGCGGATGCGATCTGCTCATTCATGACGTTCTCGATCGCCGCAATATCCCGGAGGTTTTCGCCGATGCTCCTCAGCGCCGCGTCGCATTCCTGCCAGCTGTGCAGGGTAATCATGTTCAGCTTTTTCCGTGCCATTCTCATTCTCCCTTCCGTTTCCTGTGCTCAAAGATTTCCGCCAGCTGCTCCAGCGCTGCGGCGATTCGCTCCAGCGCGTCTGCCTCGCGCCCCATTGACGCGGCCTTTGCTTTCTGCCGTACTGCTCCGGCCCGGTGGAACGCCTCCGCCATTTCCGCATGATACGCCTTCAGCAGCTCCTCGATCTCCTCGATCGTATTCCCGCTGCTGTCCGCAATTTCGGCGATGCTCTCGCCGCCGGCAAATCGCGCGCACACGTCCAGCGCAAACTCCCGCGTAAACAGTTCCTTCACATTCATCTTTTTCTCCTCCTTTCCGTGAACCATGAGCGCCGCGCCTCCCAGAGGCGGGAGGCGGTCCCGGCTTGCACGGGACTGGGCCTTGCGGTTTACGCGTTGTAGATCTCTTCGACGGCCTCGTAGAGTTCGCCGACCGTGTATGTAAGTGACTGACCAGGCTTTCTTTGGGATTCTTCAAATTCTTTTCGCTGCTTCGCCAGCAGCAGAACCTTGGCAGCGCCAACGGCCTCTTTGTCCAGCCTTCCGCCTCCATGCCTCATCATCTCGGCCAGCGCCCAATAGATGTAAGGAACCATATCGAGCAAATCCTCCGTCTTATACAGCTTCTCTGCCGCTTCGATGAACTTCTTGTGGTTCAGTGCTTTCTTCGTCGGCGGAAGCAGCCCCTCCGCGCGCAGCTGCTCGCGGATCTTTGCCCGCTCCTTCTTTTCCCGTTCCGTCAGCTTCCGGGGCCTTTTGTTCTTATCAGTCATCTTTTTCGTCCTCCTCCCGATACCAGAGCAGATTCTCGATGCCGTAAAAGCAGTGTTCCTCGGCCCACAGGCAGAAATCCCGTTCGGTCGTGCAGGTCTCCAGATCGCACAGCGCGCTCCCGACCCAGTCGGGATCCTCGCCTTTGCTCCTTTCGACCAGCGCGTCCGCAATCGCTGCGCGCGTCGCGCCGATGCTCAGGGTTTTCCGCCGCACCAGCCTTTCAACGCCCTCTCCGGCGCAGATGCAGCGCATGATCGCGTCAAACTGTGCCTGCCCGCGGCCCACGCAGTTTTTCAGCTTGCGCAGATGCGCCCTGACTTCGCACGGCTGCATGTTCTCGCCGTCCGCCAGCCGCCGCGCGACCTGCGCCGTGTATTCGGCGATTCTGGCCATCTGCCGGTATTCGGCTCTGGGTTGCCTCACGTTCACTTTCATTTCCTCCTCTCAGTACAGCAGCTTGTATTCCTTCGCGCCCTGCACCGCGGCTCCGTCCACCAGTCCGCCCTGTACCGCCTCCAGGCACATGCCCAGCACTTCGGCAAAATTGCCCATTCCGCCGTGGCGCGCGTCCGTGGCGATCTTCACCAGCATTTCTGCCGCGTCGCCGGTCACGTTGTAGTCCCTCAGGATCGCCCGGATTTCATCGCCGCGAACGCCCTCCAGCTTGATCTCCCACTTCCGCCGGTAGAGCTGCGCCAGATTTCCGCGCCCGCCGCCCCGCGTCAGTATGTTCTCCAGCTCCTGCGTTCCGGCAAAGATCACCGGCGTCGACGTGTTGTCCCAGATCTTTCGGATGATCTCGAACTTGTCCACGTCCCACTTCTTGAGGTACTCGCACTCGTCGAACATCAGCACGATGTCGGTCCGGCTGCGCAGGCCCGCCACGATCTGCTGCGCCTTGACGTAGTTGTTGCCGCTGATCGTGATCTCCGCGGCGTTGGCGATGGCCCGGAGCAGATCGCTCATGCGCATCCCCGGCCAGCATTCGATGTACCGCGCGCCCGGGGTCAGCGCCCCGAACTGCCGTAGAACGGTGGTCTTTCCGCTCCCGGGATAGCCGATCATAACGCCCATCTTCCGATTCTCCGCCACCTTCCGGCACCAGCCGATGGCGTCTCGAAACTCCGTCGTCTGATACAGCTCCAGATGCTGCTTGTAGCCGGATCGGCGCTCCCCGGCGGCCGGCGGCTCCGCCATGGCGTTCAGGTGCTCGATCAGCGCCGTGCGGTAGGGCTCGCGGATCGGCAGCGCGTTGTTCGCGAACTGACTCAGCGCCGTCCGCGAGATCCCGATGGCTTCGGCGATGGCGGAGAACTTCATGCCTCTGATTTCCCGCGCCGCGATGAGCTTTTCCTGCAGATCCTTGTCCGAGATGGGCTCCTGCCGAAAGTCCGCAATCCTTGCTTCCATGTTCACGCCTCCCTCTGCGTCCGAATCTGGGCCGTGCCCTTGCGGGCGGCGAACGTACGGGCCAGCCGCTCGGCCTCCGAGATGGGGCAGCTTACGCCCGCGTCGAAGCCCTCGCTGTACGCCTTGTTCTGGGCGTTCCGGATCATCTGCTCGGACAGCGCCTGCCTCAGCCGGTTGGACTCCCTGCGCTCGGTCTGCACCGCCGCCTTCACGCGGTGCTCGTGATAGGCCACCAGCCCGCCTCCGATTCCCGCGCCGACCATGAAAAGTACGATGTTCCCAACCATGTCAACCTCTCCTTTCCCGTATTTCCTCCGTGTTTTTTCACATTGATTTCGCGCGCCTGAGCAGATCGTCGCCGGCGCTGCGGAACATCTGCCGCACGGCGTTGGCGCCCTCGGCGGTTCGTTCCTCCTGCTCCTTCCGCCGCTTCCGGCTGTCCGCAAATCCCCTCGCGGCCCTCTCGGCCTCAAAGCTGTCCAGCGTACCGCGGCAGCTCTCGTCCACGCATTCGTAGAACATATTGCCGCTGGCTCGCTTGCCCGGAAGTCGAACCCCCCGGGAGCGGATGGTTCGCCGCGTCTCCGTCTCCTGACGCTTCTGGAGGGCCATGTGCTCCGCCACCGTTTCCTCGTTCTCGCCCACCATTTTGAGCAGCTCCTTCGGCTCCGCCTCGCACACGAACCGGCCCTCCCGGTCGAAGATCGACACGCTGCGCCAGTCGCCGCGGTTGTATCGGAGCGTGACCTCCTGCCGGACGAGGAAGCGCAGCTCCGGGTGCCAGTACAGCCGCCCGTCGAACTTCACGCCCTGCGTGCTCACCACGCGGTGGGCCGCTTCCTTCTTGATGATCGCCAGCGTGTTCCAGCCGATCTCCTCCGCCCGCGCCCGCGGCAGCCGCAGATAGCGCTCCATGGGCGTCTCGCCGCCGTAGCCGTCGTGGGCGCGGTTGTGATACGCCGGCAGGATCTCGTTGAGGAAGATGTCTCCCAGCTCGTCCAGCGTCAGCAGCTCGCCCCGCTCCGTCAGCCGCTTCAGGCTGCGCTCGAAGTTTTCGGGCCGGTTCTCCGGCTTCCCGGCGCAGTAGCCGGGGAGATCGCGGCAGTAGCGCTCCTCCAGCGTCCTGAACCACCGCTCCACGGGCTTGGCCCAGCCGTGATACGGCTTTGCGTGAATGACCTCGATGCACAGCGCCTGCATCAGGCCCTGCTCGTTCAGGTTCGCGTTCAGGCCCTTCATCTCGTAGTCCCGCAGCTCGCCGCCCTCGAATCGCTGCCCCCGGTAGTCCTTGCCGTTGTCGATGTAGCAGTAGCGGGGGATTCCGTGGAACGGGCTGTTTTTCTTGCGGGCCGCGCCCCTCGCGAACGCCTCCAGAATCGTCTCGCTGTTCGGGTTCGTGCTGATGCACCAGCCCGCCATGCAGCCGCTCCCGATGTCGTACCACGCGGTCAGCCACGGCCGGACGGGCTTGCCCTGAGCGTCCAGAACAAACACGTCGAACTGATGATGGTCGCCGTACCACGCCTCGTTCACCATCTCCGGTTTCGCCCGCGTGGCCTTGACCATGTACGCGGCCTCCCACACCTTGCGCCCCTTGCGCATGTAGGTCTTTTCCGCGTCGCTGATCGACGCTACCACCCGTCGCACCGCCTCGCGCCCGCCGGTCATGAGAATTCCGTGCCCCGCCTGGCCACAGGGCGGGAAAAAGGGCTCGTCCTCGGTGCCGATCAGCGCCAGATGGTTCGCGCTCTCCGGGTTGTACGGGCAGTTTTCGCAGCCCATCGGCCCCAGCTCACGGATTCGATCCTCCAGCTTGTCCCGGATCAAGGCCTGCGTGCGCTGCTCCGGGCTGAGATACTGTTCGCAGATGTACCGCCGGGCCTCGTCGCACATGGTTCTCGACTTGCCCTTGTCGCTGCGGCCCTCGCGCACCAGCCCGCCGAGCCCGTTCTCCGCGTAGCCCTTGACCCAGCGTCGCAGCGTCATGCCGCTCACGCCGTACTGCGCCGCCAGAGCGTCGATCCGCTCCTTCAGCTTGCCCTTCCCGTCCCGCTTCAGGACATGGAAGGCGATCACAGCCTCCTGACGCTCCAGCAGGATCTTCAGACCCGCATCGCCCTTGCGCACCTTGTAGCCCGCCAGGTCGAACTCATATCGGCTTCCCTCCATGTCCCGCATCACCGTGGCCCGCAGATAC
>ERZ780195.1818-NODE-1818-length-16143-cov-16.501430_pt1 | contig 16143 bp, 13 predicted proteins | sample MGYA00511017_ERZ780195 | MGnify/ENA primary metagenome ERZ780195 (study PRJEB29588, sample SAMEA2159974) | human gut metagenome | biome: human gut; feature: human-associated habitat; material: faeces | place: Denmark | collected 2008/2010 ...
ACTGTACCATGATTGTCAACGAACCGCCTCTGGCGCTCCGTCGACCCGGCCAAGCCTGCGGCTTGCCTAATCATTGTACCATGATTTCTCGAAAAAGAAAATCCCGGGCGGAGGAAGCGCGAAAAAAATTCCGCGCCGGTTAGAGAACGGCGTGGAATTCTAATAGTAAGAAGAATGTGGGAGAAAGCCGATGCCGGGTATTTCAGAAATCCATGGCCCAGTTTTGCCAGAAGCGCTGAAGGGCGGGTCGGATTCCCCTTCCGGCGACGGCTTCCATGGTCACCACGGGGATGGAGACCACGGTTTTGCCGTCCACGATCACGTCCACCGTGCCGGCGGGATCGCCCGCGTCCACCGGTGCGGCGAGGGACTCGGGCAGGTTGGGACTGAGCTGAACGCTCTGCTCGTCGCCCTTGGCCACCAGCAGCGTCAGCTCGCCGTCCAGCGCCAGCGAAACGCCGCTCTGCTCGCCGCCCGTCACGGGCATCTGGCCGCGAATCCTCGCGCCGCGCTGGGCCACGGGATAGAGCCGGTAGTTGGCGAAGCCGTAGTCCAGCATCTCCGCCGCCGCGTCGAAGCGTTCGGAGCCGCTGGGCGCGCCCAGCACCACGGCGATCAGGCGCATACCGCCGCGTTTGGCCGTGGCGGAGACGCAGTAGCCCGCCTCGCTGGTGGAGCCGGTCTTGCCGCCGTCGCAGCCGTCGTAGAGCCGGATGAGCTTGTTGGTGTTGGTCAGCTGGGTCACGCGGCCGTCGCCGTGATCCACCTCGTCGAGCCAGATCCTGGAAAAATCGTAGTAATTCTCGTGGGAAAACACGGCGGCGGACAGGCGCGCCACGTCCCGGGCGGTGGTGCGCTGGCCCTCGGCGGGCAGGCCGGTGCAGTTGACGTAGTGGGTGTGCTCCATGCCCAGCTGTTCGGCTCGTGCGTTCATCCGCGCGGCGCAGAGCTGCTCCGAGCCGTAGAGCGCCTCGGCCAGCGCCACCGCCGCGTCGTTGGCGCTGCCGACGACGGCGCTCTTGAGCAGCACGGCCACGGTCTGGCTCTCGCCCACGTCCAGCAGCACCTGCGAGCCGCCCATGCCCGCCGCCTCGGCGGAGATGGTCACCCGGTCGGTCAGCGAGATGCGCCCGTCGTCCACGGCCTCGAGGGTCAGAAGAATGGTCATCAGCTTCGTGACCGAGGCCACGGCCCGGGGCGCGTCGGCGTTCAGCTCGAAGAGAATCTGGCCGCTCTGGGGCTCCAGAAGCAGCGCGGCGGCGCAGTTCAGCGTCATCGGCGGCGCGTCCAGCAGCGGCGCGCCGGACAGCGCGGGCGCGGGGCGCGGCGTGGCCGTCGGCTCCGGCGCGGACAGATCCAGCTCGGTCGCCGCCGCCGTCAGAGGCAGCGTCCACGCGAGCAGCAGGCACAGCAGAATCAGGCGAATGCGCATGAGAATTCCTCCATTCCGGGAAGCGGCTCCCGGTTCATCATGTGCATGGAGGGGGACGGATAGAACGCGCCGTCGGGATTTGGCCCGCCGCAGGCAGAGAAAAGCCGGCCTGCGGCGGGAGCGCCGGGCCGGCGTGGGGGAGAATGAGAAGGGGAGAGCGCGCGGCGGATTCGGTTTGAAATTCGCTCTTCTTGAAGAGCTTTTGCCGCGCGGAAGGGGTCATTCGTCGTAATACGCCTTGAAGCCGCGCAGGCGGCACGGGCCGTCGGAGCTGGTGATTTTCACTCGCAGGCGGCCGGTGCGCATGGTGGGGAAGGCGCAGATGGCCTTGTGGCCCATGGTTCGGCCGCGATAGAGGCAGATTTCCTGGCCGTGATAGCGGGGCAGGCTGGCCCAGACCTCGAATTCGCGCACGGATTCGCCGTCGGTCAGGTCTTCCATGAGCACGACGCGGTTGACCAGCGGCCGCTCGCCCTCGGGGAAGTCAGCGGTCTGAATGCTCCATGCGTTTTCGCCCGCGGCGGTCATCTCGCCGAAGGCGGCGATGGGCTGTCCATAGCGCCGGCGCAGCGCCTCGCCGAATTCGGTCACGCGCCGCACGTCCGCGTCGTTGAGCAGGCCGTGGCGGTTCGGGCCGATGTTCAGCAGGAAATTCGCGCCGCGTCCGACGCTCATCTCATACATGCCCATCAGCTCGTCCGCCGTCTTGATGCTCGCCTCGTTGGGCTCGCAGTCGAACCAGGTGTCCCGCAGCATGCAGTCGCACTCGGCGGGCAGGAAGCGCGCGCCGTCCGGGGCGTTGGAATTGCTCAGGTCGGCGTAGCCGTCCTCGTTGCCGATCCATCGGGTGTCCGGAGCCCACATTTCAAAGATCAGAATCTCCGGCTGGAGGGAGCGGATGGCGGAGAGGATGCGCGGCCGGTCGTATTCGTGTTTGTCCGAGCCGCAGCTGTCGAACCAGAGATAGTCGATCTTGCCGTAATTGGTCAGCAGCTCGCCGACCTGGCTGATGAAGTAGTCGTCGTAGGCGCGCTCCTCGGCGAAGCTCACCGAGCCGCCCCACTGGGCGGGCGAATAGTAGAGCCCCACCTTCAGGCCGCGGCGGCGGCAGGCGTCGGTGAATTCGCGCACCACGTCGCCTTTGCCGTCTTTCCAGGGCGACTGCGCCACGCTGTAGTCGGAGAACCGGCTGGGCCAGTTGGCAAAGCCGTCGTGGTGCTTGCAGACCAGGACGGCGTAGCGCGCGCCGGCGGCCTTCGCCGCGGCGATCCACTGATCGCAGTCCAGCCGGTCGGGGTTGAAGGCCGAGGCGGGCATGGGGCGGTTGTCCCAGTCGCGATGGCCCATGAAAAAGCTGCGGATGCCGAAATGGAAGAACACGCCGAACTCCCAGTCGAGGAATTCCAGCTGGCGGGGCGTGGGGACGGGTCTGCGCATGGCTGATTTCTCCTTCCGGAATAAAATATCTCCTGCGGCTATTGTAACATGCCCCGCGGACAAAAGCAACACGCCGTTATGCAGGAAATGAACGCAAAAAGGTCATTTTTTTGCGAATAAAGCGGCTGAGGCTGGGAAATGGGAACGGAAATTGCACTTTTGCGTAAACATAAGTGCAATGATAGATTCAATGAGCGCGTGAAAATGAAAGAATACATCCAAATTTAACACAAAAATTCGCATAGAATTAACAAACTCAGAGGAAAAATGTACTAAAATGGTTTCAGAGTGAATCGTTCCATGCAGAGTGGAATTTTTCCGCCGCGGCGCGAAGGGGATCGCCGCAGAGGCGGAGGATTGTGTGAAGGCAAAAATACGACGACGATAAACGGGGGAGAGGAACTTATGAGAACGGAGCATGATTCCATCGGCAGCATCAATCTGCCCGACGACGCGTATTACGGCGTGCAGTCCATGCGCGCGAAGGAGAACTTCCCGATGACCGGCCGGCTGATGCATCCCTACATGGTGGACAGCCTCGTCATCATCAAGAAGGCGGCGGCCATGGCCAACCAGCGCGCCGGCGTGCTCAAGCCGGAGATCGCCAGCGCCATCATCCGCGCCTGCGACGAGATTCTCGACGGCAAGCTGCGCGACCAGTTTGTGGTGGATCCCATTCAGGGCGGCGCAGGCACTTCCGCGAACATGAACGCCAACGAGGTCATCGCCAACCGTGCCACGGAGATTCTGGGCGGACAGAAGGGCGAAGCCCTCGTGCATCCCAACGACCATGTGAACATGGCTCAGTCCACCAACGACGTGTTCCCCTCCGCGGGCAAGCTGACGGCCATCCGGCTGACCGGCGAGCTGCTGGAGGCGCTGGACAGGCTCATCGCGTCGCTGGAATGCAAGGCCGAGGAATACGCCCATGTCATCAAGCTGGGCCGCACCCAGCTCCAGGACGCGGTGCCCATGTTCGCCGGTCAGGAGTTCAAGGCCCACGCCCACGCGCTGCGCCGCTGCTCCATGCGCATTCTGCGCAGCCGCAACGAGCTGTTCGAGCTGAATCTGGGCGCGACGGCCATTGGCACCAGCATCAACGCCACACAGGGCTATCTGGACTGCGTGGTGGACATTCTGGCCGATCTGGTGGGTCAGCCCCTGAAGCAGGCCGACGACCTGATCGACGCGACCCAGAACCCCGACGGCTTCGCGGCCATCTCCGCGGCGGTGAAGAGCTGCGGTCTGGTGATGTCCAAGATCGCCAACGACATGCGCCTGCTCTCCAGCGGCCCCTGCGGCGGCATCGAGGAGCTGCAGCTGCCCGCGCGCCAGCACGGCTCGTCCATCATGCCCGGCAAGATCAACCCCGTCATCCCCGAGGTGGTAACGCAGGCTGCGTTCCTCGTGGCCGGCAACGACGTGACCATTTCCATGGCGGTGGAGGCCGGACAGCTGGAGCTGAACGCCTTCGAGCCGGTGCTGTTCTACTGCCTGTTCGAGTCCATCGAGGTGCTGGCCCACGCGGCGGACACCTTCCGCATTCGCTGCATCGACGGCGTGGTGGTGGACGCGGAGCATTGCAGCCAGCTGCTGATGCACTCCATGGCCATCGGCACGGCGCTGTGCCCGGTGATCGGCTACGAAAAGGCCACGGCCATCGTCAAGAAGGCCCTCAAGACCCACTCCACCGTGGTGGACGTGGCGGTGGAGGAGCTGTCCATGCCCCGCGAGGCCATCGAGAAAATCGTGGGCGACTGCCTGCGCGAGCACAGAAACTGAATAAATACGCAGCTTCATGCTTTGGCGAAGAACTGTGCGCCCGGGAAGGACAGCACGGAGAGAATCGCCGAAACTGCATGAAATTACGCACCGTACTCATTGAATACGGCGCCTGCCGTGCGCGCGGCGGGCGCCTTTTTTCATATGAAACGCGAATGAAAATGCAGCTCGTTGCGGGAATTTGTGCATAAATCATGAAAATTCATCAAATCGTCCCATCCGCGCTTCAAACGATTGACTTTTGCGAATTACAGTGCTATGATGAATTTATCATTTCACATTCTTTCAGGAGGAGGCTCACATCCATGAAACTCAAAAACAGACTCGCGGCGCTGCTGGCGCTGATTCTGCTTCTGTGCGCTCCCGCCTACGCGGCGGAGGACGAGGATCCCGTGCTGTTCACGTTCAACGGCCAGGAGTACCATCAGAGCGAGGTGGTGCGCAACGCCTCCGCCTATGGACAGGCGCAGCTGATCTCCTCGGAGACGGCCTATGAGGAGGCCATCGAGTACATGATTACCAATCAGCTGGTGGCCGAGGCGAAGGCCGCGGAGCTGGGACTGGATCAGTACACCGACGAGGAGCTGGCCGAGATCAAGGCCGAGGCCGATCAGTACTACGAGGAGCAGCTGGACGCCTACACCGACGCGCTGCTGCCCGAGAGCACCGACGAGGAGAAGGCCGAGTTCCGCCAGTCGCTGAAGGATTACTGGATCGAGAACGGCACCACCGCGGAGCTGGCGGAGAAGACCCACCTGTTCAACAAGACCAAGGCCCGTCTGCTGGAGACCATGCCCGTGGAGATCACCGACGAGGAAATCGCCGAGGTGTTCGAGGAGCAGATTCAGAAGGACGAGGAGTTCTTCAAGGACAACATCAAGGCCTACGAGTACTTCACCGAGTATCAGCAGTCCGACGTGTGGTTCGTGCCCGAGGGCTATCGCGGCGTGCTCCAGATTCTGCTGTATGCCGACGACGAGCTGACCGAGGCTTACAAGGCCGCGGTGGAGGCCGACGAGGGCGTGGAGGAAGCGCGTCAGGCCATTCTGGACAGCAAGCAGGAGACCATCGACGAGATCTACGCCAGGCTGGACGCGGGTGAGGACTTCATCACTGTCATGCAGGAGTACTCCGAGGATCCCGCCATGGACGAGACGCTCATCGAGACCGGCTACGCCGTGCATCCTGAGAGCACCATCTGGGTCAGGGAATTCACCGCCGGCGCATTCTCCGACAAGATGCAGGCCGTGGGCGATGTGAGCGATCCGGTGGTCAGCCGCTTCGGCGTGCATATCCTCTACTATCTGAGGGACATTCCCGCCGGCCGCGTGGAGTTCAACGACCGCATCCGCGAGAGCATCGTGAACTATCTGACCAACAAAAAGCGCGCCGAGACGCTCGCCTCATGGGCGGCGGACTACGAGGTGACCTACAATCAGGAGGCCATCGACGCGCTGAAGGCCACCGTGGAGGAATGACGGAAGAGGCCGCAGTGAAGGTTGTAAAATTGTCTGAATGTAACCAAATTGACGGCGCGTTTTGCATAAGAAAAGAATTCGCGTAATTTATGGGGATAAAGAAGTTTTTTATTGCAAGAATTCATGCGAAAATGCTCGAAATGGATGGACATTTCAGAGAAAATCTGTTAAAATAGTGTCTGTAAGCGTTGGATGTGTTTACAAACCGACGCACAGACGCACGGGAGCCTCGCTCCCGTCCCGCCGGAGGGCAATCCGGCAGCGCCGAATTCGGGACGCGGGCGCATCATAAAAGGAGGGCAGACGGGCGCGCCGAAATTCCCGGTTCGGAGAACATCACGGAACATGACGGCTCCGGCCAACGCCGGGCCGCATGAATAAGATTTCCATTAATAGGAGGAAAAAGACCATGCGTAGAGTAATTTGCAGTATCCTTTGCATCGTGATGATGCTCGGCCTCGCCACCACCGCCTTTGCGGCGATCTCCGGCGACGAAGTCAAGACCTACAACACCCCCTTCCTGATCACCAACGCCGGTCAGGGCCCGGGCGGCAAGATGGCGCGTCTGCTGGTCAGCCAGACCGGCACGCTGACCCTCGACACCGACTACTTCTATGATTCCGAGCCCGGCGCGGAAGGCCACGGCAACCTGGACGACATGGAATACTCCTGCCTCGTGGTCGTCATCGGCTCCACCGATAAGGGCCTGGGCGCTTCCGGCATCACCATCGAGGACGAACTCGCCCGTCTGGAGAAGATGGTTGCGAAGGCCAAGGAACTCGAGATGCCCATCGTCGCGGTTCTGCTGGAGAAGGACAAGCGCAGCGACATCTCCACCAACGCCAACGAGCGCTGCATCGACGCCATCTGCCCCAACGCGGATTGGATGATCGTGGTTGCCGACGGCAACAAGGACGGCCGCTTCGACGCTCTGAAGGAAGAGTACGGCATCCCGCTGACCGTCATCGACACCACGCTGGACTTCACCGAGCTTGCCAAGCAGGCTTTCGTCAAGGCCGACTAAGCGAAAGCAGTGATTCGCTGCCGGGCCCCGGTTTTTCCGGGGCCCCGGCTTGAAAACCGAAGGGGAGGGGAATTTTTTGACCTATACGGTAATGGACATAGTCATCATCGCTGTGGCTATGGTCGCCGCATTCGTAATCGGCAGCAAACTGCTCAAGTCCACTGAAATCTCCATGGCTCTGGCCGGCGTGGTCGCCGTCATCTTCAGCACCGCCCATGGCTGGACCACCGAGCCTGTCCGCATCATCGTCGAAGGCCTGTTCACCAACATGGATCTGGCCATGACATTCATCTTCGCGACGCTCTTCATCAACATCTACTCCACCAGCGGCGCCATGACCGCCATGACGCGCAGCATGGTGACCCACGTTCAGAACAAGTGGCTGCTGATGGCCTGCATGGCCATCCTGATGCTGATTCCCGGTGCCATCACCGGCGCGGGCAGCGTGTCCGTCTTCGTTCTGGGCTCTCTGGTTTATTCCATCATCCGCTTCATGGGCGTTTCCGAGAAGAAGGCCACCGCTTTCGTCTTCGTGTTCGCCATCATGAGCGCGGCCTGCCCGCCGATCAACCTGTGGACCATGCTGATGACCGCTCAGGCCAACATGCCCTATGTTGGATTTGAGCTTCTGCTGCTGATCCCCATCGTGATCGCCGGCATCTTCACCATCATCTATCTGGGCTGGGGCTCCAAGCGCGCGCCGAAGGAAGAAATCCTCGCGACTCTGCCGGAGGTCAACCCCAAGATGAACGGCTTCGGCGGCATGATCCGCATCCTCCTGCCCCTGGCGGTGCTGGTTGTGATGTTCGTGCTGACCCTCGTCATTCCGTTCGACATGCCCGTTCTGGGCCTGCCGCTGATGTTCGTCATCTGCACGGTGGTCGCCCTCTTCTGCAACCCCAACAAGATGACCGTCAAGGACTACTGGAAGGTGCTTAACGACACGATGGAGCAGGTGTTCCCGCTGGTGGCCACCGTTCTGTCCGTCGGCATTCTGCAGAACGCCATGGCCGCTTCCGGCGTCAAGGGCCTGATCGGCACCGCGTTCGTCATGCTGCCCTTCATCTGGATGTACATCCTGATCCTCATCGTGGCTCCGTTCGCACAGGGCTGCATGAGCTACGGCAGCGCCATCGTCATCGGCACTCCCCTGATCTTCATGTTCAACACGGCCGGCATGAACACCACCGTCGTCTGCGCCGCGATGAGCCTGATGTTCCCCATCGGCGACTGCCTGCCCCCGTCCCGCATCGTTGGCCGTCTGACCATCGAAACCACCGGCTATGAAGGCTCCTACATGTCCTTCATGAAGGCGATCTTCCTGCCCTGCCTGGTGCTGGGTCTGCTCGCCCTGCTGATGCTGGTGAAGCCGGCGTGGTTCGTGTTCTTGACCTAATGAAAGGAATGGAGAAAAGAAAATGACGACGATCGAAGCGATTATCCATTACGCATACTTTGTAATGGCGGGTATCATCGGTCTGCTCCTGCTGAAGAATCTCTTCAAGAGAGAAAAGCGCCAGGGGCTGGTCTATGACATCGTTTACGCCTATTGCATCATTCCGTTCCTGCTTCGCGTTCTGTACATCAAGTGAGTGAAGGAGGAAAGCAAATGAGCAAGAGCAATATTCTGAAGAAATCCCTGTGCCTCGTTCTGGCGCTGGTGCTGGCGGGCATCGCCGGCGCGAGCTTCTATGAGCAGCGGCACTTCAAGGAGACCGTCGTGGTTTCCGAGGATCTGACCGAGGTGAGGTGGCTCAGCGACTATGTTCCCATGCTGAAGGGCACCTACGGTGACACCCCCATCTTCGTGTTCGACTCCGGCGTTCCGGGCGGTTCCGTGCTCTATTGCGGCGGCACCCATCCCTATGAGCCGGCGACCAGCATCTCCGCTTACGTGCTGATGGAGAACCTCCACGTGGAGAAGGGCATCGTGTACGTCATCCCCCAGTGCAGCTACTCCGCCACCACGCTGGGCGTGCAGGGCAACGCCTATCCAGCCTACTGCCACGTGGACACCGAATGGGGCACCGTGCAGTACAAGATCGGCGAGCGCAACACCAACCCGCTGGATCAGTGGCCGGACAACTTCACTTACATTAACTACCCCTCCGGACAGTCTCAGGCGTACAACGATCTGCGCAACCTGAACCGCTGCTATCCGGGCCGTCTGGACGGAACCTTCACCGAGCGCGTGGCCTACGCGATCATGGAGTTCATCCGCACCGAGGACATCGACCTGTCCATCGACTGCCATGAGGCTTCCATCATGTACCCCGTCGTCGGCACCTACGTCGCGCACCAGCGCGCCGAGGACATCACGATGATGGCCGCCATGGAGCTGACCGGCAACGGCATCTTCGACATGAAGTACGAGACCTCCCCGAACAGCCTCAAGGGCTTCACCCATCGCGAGTGGGGCGACTACAGCGACACGCTGGCCGTCCTGATGGAGACCCCCGAGCCGTTCATCGACCGTATCGTCGGCCCCATCACCGAGGATCTGATGATGACCGGTAAGGATCGCTTCCTGTCCTTCGCGGGCGACAAGGGTCTGACCTATGTGAAGTACAGCGAGGAGAACGACTACAGCTGGCCCATGGAGGTCCGCGTCGGCCGTCACCTCACCGGCGCCCACAAGGTCATGGAGTACATGGGCATGTTCTATCCCGACAAGGAAATCATCGCCACCTGGCCCACCTACGAAGAGCTGGTGGAGAAGGGCGTCGGCGCGTTCCTGCACGATCCTTCCACCGCCAACCCCGATTTCGTCTATAAGGTCTGATTTTCCACGCCGATTATAGCGGGACGTCGAAGGGGATCGACCCGTTATATAAATTAGGAACGAGGAGGAAAAAGAAGGTATGAAGAAGTTCAGGATCCTGTCTGTTCTCGCAATGGCGCTCGTGATGGTGCTGTTCGCGCAGAGCGCTCTGGCCTGCACGATCGTGTCCGTCGGTAAGGACGCGACCGTCGACGGTTCTACCATCTCGACTCACAACGACGACTCCACCGGCGCGGATTTCCGCCTGTGGATCATCCCGTCCATGGAGGGCGGCGAGGGCATCAAGCGCGATCTGGTCGTGGACTCCCATAACTACGGCGATTTCAGCGACTATCCGAACACCAAGGACTACGGCAACGGCTTCGCCGTGACCGAGATCGACCAGCCCGAGGACACCTACGCCTACTTCCATTCCCGCTACTCCTTCATCAACGAGAAGGGCGTGGCCATGGGCGAAGCGACCTTCAGCTGCGACGATGAGTTCTATGACAGCGACACCTACAAGCTGCTCTACGATGGCAACAACGGTCTGATCGACTGCTGGAACGCGCAGGACATCGCTCTGGAGCGCGCCTCCACTGCCCGCGAAGCCGTTGAGATCATGGGCGAGCTGTGCGAGACCTACCTGTGGAAGGATTCCGGCGAAACCATCAACATCTGCGATGGCGAAGAAGTCTGGATCTTCGAGGCCTATGGTCTGGATCTGTGGGCGGCCGTCCGTCTGCCCAGCAACGCGTTCTTCGTGGCCGCGAACCGCGCCCGCATCGCCGAGTTCGACTTCGAAGACACCGAGAACTACCTCTGCTCTCCCAATCTGAAGAGCTTCGCCGTGGACAACGGCCTGTGGTCCGAGGATTCCGGAGAGGCGTTCAGCCCCGCGGACATCTACGCGCCCTATCATGGCGACTACTCCCGCAATCGTGAGTGGCGCGCGTTCGACCTCGTGGCCCCCAGCCTCGAGCTGAACCGCGACGACTATCGCTATCCTCTGTACGTTGTGCCGGACGAGAAGCTGTCCGTGGACGACGTGTTCAAGATCAAGGGCGACTACTATCAGGGCACCGATCTGGATGCTTCCCTGTACGCGGTCTCCGGCGACTTCGGCAACCCCCTCAACTTCAACAGCCCCGTCCGCACCATCAACATGTACCGCACCTGCTACGTCATGATCGCCAACATCAAGAGCTGGCTGCCTGACGAGGTCAAGTGCCTGGTCTGGTACGGCTACGGCGCTCCCGACTCCACCTTCATCACCCCCCTGTGGCCCACCATGACCGAGATGCCCAGCTACTACGATCACGGCTCCCGCTACGAGAAGTATGACCGTACCTCCGGCTGGTGGATCAACACCCTGGTGCAGGATACCGCGACCCGCAACTACGACCTCGCCATCGAGAAGATCTACGCTGCCCGCGAAGAGCGCGCCGCCGCGATCTACGCCGAGGTTGCCGAGCTGCAGGAGAAGTGGGCGGCCATGATCAACGAAGGCAAGAAGGACGAAGCCATTGCCGAGCTGACCAAGTACGCCAACGACACCGCCAACGAGTGGTTCGAGATCTGGCTCGACCTGAGCGACGAGCTGATCTCCGACACCGTGTGGAGCCGTGTCAACGAGGACGGCCGCATCTCCGGCGGCAGCTACTCCGAGTGGTACCAGAACATCATGGACAGCGCGGAGAAGAAGCCCGTGGAGACCGAGGAAGCGGCTCAGTAACTGAACCGTTCGGCTGCGGACAACTGAACAACTCTGAACCGGGTTTCCGGGGGCATTCGTCCCCGGAAACCCCTTCGCATAATTGCTTATGAAGAATTTGGCATATTCCCTGATCGTCGCCGCGTCGGGCGCGTTCCTGGCGGCGGGGATCGCTGAAAAGGCGCTGCATCGGCGCGCCCTCCGCGCCATTCCAATTCGCGTGATGGTGAACGGCACGCGCGGCAAGACCAGCGTCACGCGGCTGGTGGCCGCGGCGCTGCGCGAGGCGGGGCTGCGCACCTGGGCCAAGACCACGGGCACTCAGGCCGCGTGGATTCTGCCTGACGGCTCGGAGCAGGAATATCGAAAAAAGCGCCCGGTGAACATCCGCGAGCAGATTCCCTTCGTGCGCAGGGCGGCGCGGGATGGCGCGGATGCGATCGTGGTGGAGTGCATGGCGCTGCACCCGGAGAACCAGAGAATGATGGCCGAGGAATTCGTTCGGCCCACGGTGGAAATCATCACCAACGCCCGCGTGGATCACATTTCGGAGATCGGCGCGACGGAGGAGGAGACGGTCGCCACGCTGTCGCTGTCCATTCTGGAGGGCGCGCGCGTGGTCACGGGAGACGCGCGGTTCGACGAGTATACCGCCGGGCGCGTGGATCCGTCGGATCTGGAAATTGACGGCGGATATGTGGACTCGTTCCCGTATCCGATGTTTGAGGATAACGTGCGTCAGGCGCTGTGCGCGGCCATGCTGCTGGGCGTGGATCGCGAGACCGCGCTGCGGGGCATGCGCAAAGCGCGGCCCGACGCGGGCATGTGCGGGCCCTTCCGCGTGGGCGGCTGCACGGTCATCAACGGTTTTGCCGCCAACGATCTGGAGTCGTCCCGGGCGCTGTTTGAAAAGACGGTCGCCCGGCGGGGGCTGGAGGGACAGCCGGTCTGGGTGCTGTTCAACAACCGCGGCGACCGCGAGTTCCGGCTGGCCGAGTTCGTGCCGCTGATGCGCGAGATGGCCGGGCGCGGCGCGAGCCTGCGCGTCGTGGGCGAAAATACGGCCAAGGCCGCGCGGTTCTTTGAGCGCAAAGCGGGCATCGCCGCCCAGCCGCTGGAGGGCGACGCGCTGAGCTGGCTGGAAAAGCTGGGTGAAGAAAACTGCACCGTGCTGTGCATCGGCAACATCCGCGGCGCGGGCCGCGCGCTGATCGAAGCGCTTCAGGCTCGCTGTGACGCGGAGGAGAAGCCGAATGGCGAAAGGGCAGAGTCGCGTGCAGGCGCGCAATCCGCCGACTTCGCAGAAATGGATCGGCGGGATGCGCAGACCGGCGAAGGCACGGCAGCGCATCTGAATTCCGACGGCGCTGCGGCCTCGGCACAGAACACCGACGACAAAGGCGAATCCCCGGCGGGGCGCGCCGACAGGGCATAGGAGGGCGACGGTCTATGTTGCAGCAAGCCATCGGGCTGAGCATTATTCTTGGCTTTATTTCCACGGAGCTGCTGGGGCTTTTTACCGGCGGTCTCGTTTCCGCGGGGTATCTGGCGTTCTTTCTGGAGCAGCCCTATCGCGTCGCGTCCACGCTGGTGCTGTCACTGGTGGTGTACGGACTGACCAAGCTCATCGGAAAAGCAGTGATTCTCTACGGCCGGCGGCGGTTCATGCTCACGGTCATTCTGGGCATCCTGCTGGGCTGGGTCTACGAGAGCCACGCCTACTATCTCAACGGCATTTCCCAGGACCTGCGCATCATCGGCTACATGATTCCCGGGCTGCTGGCCAACGACATGTGCAAGCAGGGCGCGTGGCGCACGGTGCTGATGGCCATGGTCTGCGCGCTGCTGATCCGGCTGATTCTGACGGTGGGGATGTATATATGAAGAGAATTCGCAGCAGGGCGAAAATTCGCTGGCCCTATCTGGCGCTGGCGCTGGTGATCGGCCTGACGGGCTTTTCGGCGACGTGGCTGACGCGCCATCTGGAGCCCGCCGCCTGCGCCGACGTGCAGCGCGCCGCGGCCGAGCGCATGCAGCGCGGCGAGGAGATTCTGAAGGACGTGGTGGTTCGCGAGGGAATCGCCATCGAGGACATCGACCTGAACCAGACGGGGCTGATCGGCCCGGAATGGACGCCGCTGACCACCACGCCGGGCATTGAGGAGGCCAAGCGCACCGCGCTGGATCCCAACTTCGCGGCGCTGCTGGTGCGGTATTTTGAGGAGGCCGGGCTGGAAAAGGGCGACACCGTGGCGGTGGGCACCAGCGGCTCGTTCCCTGGGCTGTTCATCGCCACGTTGTGCGCGGCCACCGAGCTGGAGCTGGACACGAAGGTCATCGCGTCCTTCGGCTCGTCCATGTACGGCGCGACGCGGCTGGAGCTGAACGTCTGCCGCATGCTGCGCATTCTGCGCGAAAACGGCGTGATCGACTATGAGCTGCTGGCCGTCTCGCCCGGCGGCAACAACGACTATGGCGAGAGCGCGCTGTGGCCCGATTCCCGCGACACCATCGCCGCGCTGGCGGCGGAGGAGGGCGTGGAGTACATCGACTATAACGACATCGAAAAGAGCATCGCCCGGCGGCTGGAGCTGTTTGGCGAGGACGTCGACTGCTTCGTGAACGTGGGCGGCGCGAGCGCCAACAGCGGCACCAGTGCCTACACGCTGGACTTCCCCAACGGGCTGGTGCTGGATCCGCCGAAGATTCCCACCACGGCCAACCGCGGGCTGATGTACGAATACGCCGCCCGGGGTGTGCCGGTGATCAACATGCTCAACGTGCGCCAGCTGGCCGCGGACAACGGCCTGCCCTACGACCCCGTGCCGCTGACCCATCCGGGCGAGGGCGGCGTGTACTACTACATCGCCTATCGCCTGTGGATTCCCGCGCTGGCCGCGGCGCTGATGATCGCCGCGCTGGTCGTGGGAAGAGCGCGCTTTGAGCGGAAAGAGAAGTAAACGCCCGTTCCGATGGAAAATCCTTCGTTCAATCCCGCTTCGGCGGGATTTCTTTCGTTTACAGACAGCCGATGGACAAAAATTGAACACGTTTTTTCCCCGCAGTCTATTGACGGAATCGCTCAAACGGCGCATAATAAAATAGGAATGTTTTACAATGCGGAGGAACCATGTCGCATCTGATCGTGTCGGTCGATCCTCGCAGCCCCGCCGAGCGGGCGGGGGTGCGCGCGGGCGACCGCCTGACCCACCTGCAGTCCCAGGTGGTCGTGGATTTTCTGGACTATCAGGCGCTCAGCGCCAGCCGCCGGGTGCGTATCCGGCTGCTGCGGGACGGGCGGGCGCTGGAAACCGTGGCCGTCAAGGGCGAGTATGATTCGCTGGGCATGAATTTCTCCACGCCCATGATGTCGGGCGTGCGCATGTGCTGCAACAAATGTCTGTTCTGCTTCGTGGATCAGCTGCCGGAGCACGTGCGCGAGAGCATGCGCGTCAAGGACGACGACTGGCGCATGAGCCTGATGATGGGCAATTATGTGACGCTGACCAACGTGTCCGACCGGGAGCTGGAGCGCATCATCCAGCGCCATGCGTCGCCGCTGTACGTCTCGGTGCATGCGTGGGATCCCGATCTGCGGGTGCGGCTTCTTCAGACGCCCCGGGCGGCGAAGCTGCCCGAGCAGCTCAGGCGGCTGAGCGAGGGCGGCATTGAGTTCCACTGTCAGGCGGTGCTCTGCCCGGGCCTGAACGACGGGCCCGCGCTGGAGGAGACCATTGCGCGGCTGACGGAGCTGGAGGGGGCAAAATCTCTGGCGCTGGTGCCCGTGGGGCTGACCAACCATCGCTGCGGCCTGACAGACCTGCGCAAATACATGCCCGACGAGGCGCGGACGGTGCTTGCGCAGGCCGACCGCTGGCGGAAAAAGCTGCTGGCCGAAAAGGGCACGCGGTTCGTGTTCCCGTCGGACGAGTTCTATCTTCAGGCCGGCGCGCCCATCCCCGAGGATGAGGAATACGAGGACTACGGCCAGATCGACGACGGCGTGGGCATGCTGAGGCTGCTTCAGACCGAGTTCACCGACGCGTGGAGCGAGCTTCCCGAGGCCGACCGGCGCAAAACCGGCGGCGCGAAGCTCGCCATCGCCTGCGGCGTGTCCGCTGCGCCCTTCCTCGCCGGGCTGCTGGCGAGCCATCCCGTCGCCGGGGCGGAGGTGACGGTCTATCCGGTGGAGAACCGCTTCTTCGGCTCCAATGTCACCGTCTCCGGCCTCGTGACCGGCGGCGACCTGCTGCGGGAGATGTCCAGGGTGGACAGCGAGTGCGTGCTGATTACCGAGTGCATGCTGCGCAGCGAGGGCGACAGATTCCTCGACGACCGCCCGCTGACCGATGTGATCGCCGAGCTGGGCCGCCCCATCGTGCCGGTGGGAAGGCGCGGCGAGGATCTGCTGGAAGCGATTCTGGCGCGGAGGAAAAGATAAAAGCCCGGATTTCCGGGCTTTCCAGCCTGTCAAAAAAGGTCGCATAAAGCGGCCTTTTTTGATATAATGGGAAC
>ERZ780195.1835-NODE-1835-length-16010-cov-6.868317_pt1 | contig 16010 bp, 10 predicted proteins | sample MGYA00511017_ERZ780195 | MGnify/ENA primary metagenome ERZ780195 (study PRJEB29588, sample SAMEA2159974) | human gut metagenome | biome: human gut; feature: human-associated habitat; material: faeces | place: Denmark | collected 2008/2010 ...
ATGAAGGAATAACTTTAGGGTCTTTTGCATCATAAAATTTATCTACTTTACCAAATTTTAAAGATTTTTTACCTCTCTTTTCATTTGTTTCAAGTAAAGCAACGTTACTCGCACCATTTAATTTTGCAAATTCACTAGCCATAAGTCCAATGATTCCGCCACCTATTATTAAGACACTATTACCTACTTTGATATCCGCTAAATTAATAGCGTGTAAGCTAACTGCTGAGGGCTCAACCATTGCTGCTTCATCATCACTAATACTATCAGGAATTTTACGTACCATATCACCACGACACTTAATATATTCACTATATGCTCCAGGTCTTGTTAAAGAAAGCCCTAAAGCATCAGTCCATGTTGAACGACAGTATTGTGGATTACCACTCTTACAAGCATCACATTTAAGACAAGGAGAAATAGGTAATCCTGTAACCCTTTGTCCTATCTTTAAGTCATTTCTATCTCCTGGATCTAAAACTTCACCAGCAAAATATAATGATTTTATTAATTTTGATTCCATTGTTTTGGGATTAATTTCTTTTGTGCTAATTCCACCACAAGTAATTATAGCTTCTTCTACTGGTCTGAAATTTTTTATTGTTATTGTAAAATATTTTATTAATTGTCCCAGATGTCTTCTTTCTTCTTTAGTTATTTCATTTACCATTTTATCTGGATTTATCCCTGATAGTTCTACTATTAATGGAATCATTTTTTGTGGTAATAATTTATCTAGACTATTTTTAAATTGTTTATTTTTAAATTCTTTAAAATCTCTTAATATTCTGTCATCAAGATGTTCTTCTGTAAGTGCAGGTTTTAAGTCTATAGTTATTTTTATATATCTTTTTTTCAATAAATAGTCTATATCCTTGTACTTAGCTAAGTGAGCTGATCCACTTAATATTGTTGGACCTGATATTCCAAAATGAGTAAACACCATTTCGCCAAAGTCTTCATATATTGTCTTTTTTCTATCTGTGTCTATAATTTTTATAGCAATATTTTTTAAACTTAATCCTTGTATTTTTTTACACTCTTCTTTTTCGTATACCTCTAATGGCACTAATGCAGGTTTTATTGGAATTATTGTATGTCCCAAATCTCTAGCAATTTTGTAACCATCACCTGTTGATCCTGTTAGTGGATAACTTTTTCCACCTGTTGCTAATATTATTTTGTCTGTTTGTATTATCTCTCTATTAGTTCTTACTCCTAATACTTCATTATTTTTAATTAATATTTTTTCTACTCTAGTTTCAAGTTTATATTTTATTTTTAATTCATCTATTCTTTTTTTAAAGCAATTTAGCACATCTATTGATTTATCTGTTACAGGAAATATTCTGTTTCCTCTTTCTTCTTTTACTTCTAGTCCTTGTTTTTTTAAGAATTCTATTATATCTGCATTGGTATAATTTTGAAATGCACTATATAAAAATTTACCATTCCCTGGTGTTTTTTTTATAAATTCACTCATGTATAGTGAACTTGTTATATTACATCTTCCTTTTCCTGTTATTAATAATTTTTTTCCAAATGATGGCATCTTTTCTAATATCGTTACCTCATTTCCATTTTCTGCTGCTGTTATTGCAGCCATCATTCCCGCAGGTCCTCCACCTATTACTAATACTCTTGACATTAATGCCACCTCTCTTTCTTGTTATTATATATTATCAAATTTTGAAAATTTTTGCAATAGTTAAGAATTTTGGATTAACAGTTAATGAATTACAATCATTTATTACGTCTAATATATCAGAATCTACTGCTTCATTTATAACTTTAAGCATAAATTCAGGCTCTATTGCATTAGTTGTAAAGCAAAAAAGCTCTGCAAAGTACTGATTTATCAGTATTTCAGAGTTTTTATTTTTGGTTGGGCTGGCTAGATTCGAACTAGCGCATGCCAGAGTCAAAGTCTGGTGCCTTACCGCTTGGCTACAGCCCAATATAAAATTAAAAGTATGGGGTGGAAGATGGGACTCGAACCCACGGTCTCCAGTGCCACAAACTGGCGCGTTAACCAACTACGCTACATCCACCATCTTGTAGCTCATTTGTGAGCACATTACATATTTTAATATGATTTTTACAATTTGTCAAGTTTTTTTAGTGAATTTCTTTAAATTTTGTTATAAATATATTTTAAACATAAAATGGAGCAAAAACTGAGGTAGAAACTTATAAAGATTTCTACCTCAACTATTGATATATAGCCAATTCATATTCAATATTTCTAGCTATATTCTTATATTTATTCTTCTCCTCTACCTTCTGGTAAAGCATTTGGCAATTCAATTCTAATTCTAATTTTAAGTACATATGAAACAACTCTTCCCAATTTGCTATTTTTGATTCTTTGCCATAAAGAAGGCTTTTTCTCAAATGTAACTGATTCTTGATAATCTTGTATAGCTTGTTGTTCATCAACTTCTGTATCTTCTTCATTTTCCTCAATCTTAATGAGTTGCGAAACTTTTTTCTTTGGTACAACTTCTTGTTTTGGTTGTTCTTTGATTATTTCTACTTTTTCCTCTTTAGGTTCTTCATTTTCTTTTATTGCATTAACTCTATAGCCTTTTACCCTAACATATCTTTTAACCGGTTTTTTAGCTTCTTCTATTTCTGGCACTACATCTATAAGTTCTGCTTTTGCTACTTTAATTTCAGGCTCAACATCTATGAGTTCAACCTTTGACTTTTTAGCTTTTGGTTCAACATCTATAAGTTCTGCTTTTGCTACTCTTGTAGATTTTGTGGCTTTTGTTTTTGCCTTAGTCTCTATAACTTCTACATTTTCAGCTTTTGCTTTAGTCTTAGCTCTTGCCTTAGGTTTTGCTTCAACCGCTTCTACTACTGCTGCTTCTTCTATATTTGCTTTCTTTTTAGCTGTTTTTGCAGTAGCTGCTTTAGTTGTCTTTTTAGCTTTCTTTTCTTCTACCTGGATTTTTTCAACTACTGGTGTTTCTGTTTCTTCTTTCGGCGTTTCCTCTATTATTAAGTCTGCTGGTCTTGGAATGTCTTTTAGGGCATCAGCAATTTCAATTCCTATATAACTCAAAGCTTTTGATTTATCTTCTGTTCTTTCCATGTCTATTTCGATATGTAAATTCGTTTCAAGATTACTTACTCTTGCATTTAATAATTTTATGGCATCTTTATAATTCTGACTTCTCCTACTTCTATCTTTTCCAACTAATTTTAAAGTATCTATTAGATCTTCTGAAAATAGTCCTTTATTTTCTTCAACTTTATCTTTCCATTCTGAATCTTTGTTTTCTACTGCTTCTACGAGTTCTCTTAATGTTCCGGCTAAAGCTATATTTTCTTCTCTTTGTCTTATTAATTCTTCAACCTTTTTAGTATTCTCCTCGAATTGTATAGTCGCATATTCAACTAAACCATAAGCTGCTTTATATACACTTGCAGGAAAGTTTTTCTTCTTTGGATATTCTATTAAATAAGCTTTTATAGATTCAATTAAGTCTTTGAAATATGTATCATCATCTAATTGAACTATTTGCTTCTTGCTTTTTGGATTTATTAATTTTTGTACTTTATCTATATTGGATAGTATTTTCTCTTCAGTGATTACCATTCTCACATTTACTATGCCTGACTTTCTAGACATGCAAATTCCTCCTTTTCCTATGTAGTCAAATAATTAAATTCTTTTTTATTATACAACAGCTTCATTAAAAGCTCAATACTTTTTAATTTATTTTTATGTTACATTTTAATTACATTTGTAATATTTTTGTAATATTTGCTATTTTTTTGTTTTTTATACTTTAAAAAGAAAAAGATCCTTTTTCTTCATTCGAACTAGGACCTTTTTATATTTTATTTATTTAAAACCTTTTTCAATTCTTCATGTCTTTTAATTTTTAAAGTAGTTGTTTTTACTAATGGTTCTTCTGTTATTATCATTTCTCTCACATATTTATATTTTGGCATTAATTTATTTACTTCTTTTACTTTTTCCCATAAAAATTCTTTTATACTTTCTTCTCCATCTATGTTATATAATTCTTTAATCAATTCTTTATCATAAACAATTTCAACGCAAACTTTAACATCTCCATCGTTTTCTTTTTTCTCATAAACGAATGATTCTTTTATTCCTTCAACTTTATTTAATAAAGTTTCAATTTCTTCTGGGAATACATTTTTACCATTATTTAATACGATTACACTTTTTTTTCTTCCTGAAATATATATAAATCCATCCTTGTCTATTCTTGCTAAATCTCCTGTGTGGAACCATCCATCATCATCTAACGCTGCTTTTGTTGCTTCTTCATTTTCATAATATCCTAACATTATTGATGAACCTTTGGCCATTAATTCTCCAATTCCCTCCTCATCTGGATTATCAATTTTTACTTCTACACTTGGAAATTTCTTTCCTATTGAGCCTAATCTTCTACATTTTGGAGTCTCTGCTGCAATTACTGGTGCTGTTTCTGTTAATCCATATCCTTGCTCAACATCAAAACCTAAGTCATTAAATCCTTTTTCTGTTTCTGAGTCTAGTGCAGCTCCACCTGTTACTACCAATCTTAGTTTTGGGCCTAAACTTTCATGTACTTCTTTGAATAGTTGTTTTCTTATGTCAATTTTTACTTTTAATAATAGTTGTGAGATTTTCTTTCCCTTTTCTAAATTTTGCATTTTGCCTTTTTTCTCAATTGTTTTCATTACTTTTCTGTAAATTATATCAAAAACTGCTGGAACTGATATCATTGCAGTAATACCAAATTCTTTGATATTATCTGCCATATGTTTTACACCTTCACAAAATGCAATTGAACCACCTATTGATATCGGATATAAGAATCCCACTGTACATTCAAATACATGATGTAATGGTAAAAATGACAAAAATCTATCATCTTCATATAAATCAAATCTTTGGATTATGTCCATAATATTTGTTACCAAATTTTTATGTGATAACATTACTGCTTTTGACATTGCAGTTGTTCCTGATGTAAATAGCATTATTCCCATTTTATCAGCATCAATTTTTGCATCTAGATATTCTTTTTTTCCTTCTTTTAATAGTTTTTTTCCTTTTTCTATCAATGATCTTTCAGCATAAATTCCTTGTGTATTTTCTGCTAAATCCATAGATATGAAATATTTTAAATTAGTGTTTTTCTTTTCTCTTAATGTATTCATTATTGCATCATATTTTGATGAATATATTATTGCCTCAACTTGTGAACGAAGAATTAAACTCTCAAGTTCATTATCAGGTAATGATTTGTCAAGTGGTACTATAACTCCAACTCCTGCTGCTACAGCTAAATATGAAAGTTCCCATTCATATCTATTTTCTGAGATAACTGCTATTCTTTTGTCTTTTAATCCCATGTTAATTAAAACTGTTCCTAATGCATTTATTTCATCTCTGAATTCTTTATGTGTTATTGTTGTAAATTTTCCCTTTTCTTCTGCTTTAAAAGTATATGCTGGCCTGTCTCCATAAGCTTCTCCTGTTTGTTTTAACATATCTTTTAAATCTGTAAATTTCATTTTTCTTGATTTGGTTTCCATTATAGTTACCCCTTTCATTTATTACTTTATTCTTAATCCATTAATTACAGTATTTTCATATTCATGGTATAATTCCATTACATCCATGTTTTCTCCTTCACGTTTTTTATATACTAATGTTGAACATATTAGTGCATATATTTCTGATGCAATTGCTCTTGCATCACCATTTTTTATTTCTCCTTTTTCGATTCCTTCTTGTACAATTTTTTCTATTTGTCCTATATAATCATATACATGGTCTTGGCATTTTTTATTTCTTGCTTCATTGCCCCAAAATTGGCTTAAAATTATTGTTATTATATCTTCGTATTTAGCTACAATTTTTATCTGAATTAAAACTATTGCTTTTATTTTGTCGATATAATTATTGTGTTTTGCAGTTTTTATATCAACACTATTTTGCAATAATTTTATTCCTTCTTCTATCAAAAAATTGAATATCTCTTCTTTACTTGAAAAATGATAATATAATGTTCCTTTGGCCACCCCAACAGTTGCTGTGATTTCTTCGATACTAGTCGCATCATACCCTTTTTCTGCAAACAATTTCATTGACGTCTCAAATATCTTTCTTTTTGTTTTATTCATATTTTTTCACCTATCTTCTTTTATAAGTGGTATTATATAATTTTATTTAATTTAATGCAAGTTTTTTTAATTTTTAGAATAAGCATTCAGTTTTATTTTTCAACTTTATGTATTCAATTCAGTTTACAGTTTTCATGTTTTTTCTTTTATCTATAAACTGTGGATAATGTGGATAACTCTGTGAATAACTAAAAATAGCAATATTTCGTTCACATGTTATTCACATTTGTGTGTTGATAATTTTTTCTTTACATTTATTCGCTTTTTATTTTTATTTTTATGTAACTAGAAAAATTTTAAATATATAACTAATATAATTTCTAAAATCAATATTGTAGGTAATCCTATTGTAAATTTTAGTTTCTTTGTTTTATGGTGAAACGTGTACATTCCTGCAATTGTTCCTATCCCTCCCCCTAAAGCTGTTACTATAAAAAGTGTTTGTTCTGGAATTCTCCATTTTCCCCATTTAGCTTTTCTTTTGTCTGACCACATCATGTAAAAACCAACTAAATTTATTACAACTAAATATATTAATATGTTTCTTGTTGAAAAAATATCTGCTAATTGCATTTTTTATTTACTCCTTTCTGCACCAATTATCTCGCTTTTTTTCTGTGCAAAGTTGCACCGATTATCTCGCTTTTTTCCCGTGCAAAACTGCACTTATTATCTCGCTTTTTTCTCGTGCAAAACTGCACCGAAAAAAAGCGATCTCACGTGTGCAAAATCAGCCGAATAAGCTCAGCTGATTGCTTTGGCTCATTCCTTCAAGACAACCAAATTGTTTTAATAATTCGGTCACAGAGTCTCCTATTTTTGCACGAATTTTCATATCGTCTATTGACATGAATTTTTCGTCTTTACGCGCATTCATTATACTTTCTGCTGCAACATTACCAAGTCCTGCTATACTATTTAATGGTGGACGCAAACAATCTCCTTCTACTTGGAATTTTGTCGCATGTGACTTGTATAAATCAATTGGTAAAAACTTTAAGCCTCTTTCATACATTTCTAGGACTATTTCTAGGTCATCATACATATCCTTATCTTTTGGTGTTGCATTATTTCCCATCATGTCTATTTCTTTCATTTTATTTTTTACTTTTTCTTTTCCATTTATCATTACTTCTGCATCAAATGCTTTTGCTCTGATTGTATAATATGCTGCATAATATGCTAACGGAATGTGTACTTTGAACCATGCTATTCTGAAGGCATTTGTTACATATGCTGCCGCATGCGCCTTTGGGAACATGTACTTTATTTTTTCACATGATTTTATATACCAATCTGGTACATCATGTTCTTTCATTAGTGGAATATATTCGTCTTTCCATTTTGGTTCTTTTCCTTTTGCAACTTTTCCTTTACGTACTGCTTCCATTATTTTGAATGATTTGTCTGGTGGCAAACCTTTTTGAATTAGATATATCATTATGTCGTCCCTACAACAGATTGCTTGTTGCAAGGTTACAATTCCTTGTTCTATCAATGTTTGTGCATTTCCTAACCATACATCTGTACCGTGTGATAATCCAGATAGACGTATTAGTTCGTCAAATGTTGTTGGGTGTGTATCCAAAAGCATGCCTCTTGCAAATTTTGTTCCATATTCAGGTATTCCAAATGTTCCTACTTCTGAATGGATTTGTTCTGGTGTTACTCCTAACGCTTTTGTTGAATTGAATATTGACATTGTTTCTTTATCATCTAACGGTATTTCTGTTGGTGCTATTCCTGTAATGTCCTGCAACATACGAATTACCGTCGGATCGTCGTGTCCTAGTATATCTAGTTTCAACAAGTTTCCATCTATTGAGTGATAGTCAAAGTGTGTTGTTATTATATCTGAATTTGGGTCATCTGCTGGGTGCTGCACTGGCGTAAATTCATATATTTCTCTTCCTTTTGGCACTACTATAATTCCTCCTGGATGCTGACCTGTTGTTCTTTTTATTCCTGTACATCCTACTGATAGTCTTGCAATTTCTGCCTTATTTACTGGTATGTTTCTTTCTTCAAAATATTTTTTTACATATCCAAATGCAGTTTTCTCTGCAACTGTACCTACAGTTCCTGCTTTAAAACATGTTCCTTTTCCAAATATTACTTCTGTATATTTATGTGCTTTTGCTTGGTATTCTCCTGAGAAATTTAAGTCAATATCAGGCTCTTTGTCTCCATTGAACCCCAAGAATGTTTCAAATGGTATGTCCATTCCGTCTTTTGTCATCTTTGTACCACATTTTGGACAGTCTTTGTCTGGCAAATCAAATCCGTTTCCTACTCCATAATCTTCAAATTCTGAGTATTTACAATTAGGGCATCTATAATGTGGTTTTAATGAATTTACTTCAGTTATACCTGTCATAAATGCTACAAGTGATGAACCAACAGACCCTCTTGAACCTACAATATAGCCGTCTTCATTGGATTTCCATACTAATTTTTGAGCTATAATATACATTACAGAATATCCATTACTAATTATTGAATTTAGTTCTTTGTCTAGTCTAGTTTGAACAATTTCTGGTAATGTATCTCCATATAGCTCATGTGCTTTTTTATATGCTATATTCTTGATATCTTCTTCACATCCAGGTATATGTGGAGGGCATTTTTCTGGTGATATTGGGTCTATCCTGTCACACATATCTGCAACTTTGTTTGTGTTTGTTACTACTACTTCATATGCTTTTTCTTTGCCTAAATATTCAAATTCTTTAAGCATTTCTTCTGTTGTTCTTAAATATAATGGTGCTTGCTCATCTGCATCTTTATATCCTTGCCCTGCTTCTAATATACGCCTATATACTTCATCTTGAGGGTCCATGAAGTGGACATCACACGTTGCTACAACTAGCTTTCCTAATTTTTCTCCTAATGCAACAATTTTTCTATTTATATCTTTTAGATATTCTCTATCTGGTACCACTCCATTTCTTACTAAGAAGTCATTATTTCCTATTGGCTGAATTTCTAGATAGTCATAATCTCTTGCAATATTTTCTATTTCCTCATCTGATTTTCCAAGTTCTATTGCTTGATATAATTCTCCAGCTTCACAAGCACTACCTAATATTAAGCCCTCTGAATATTTTTTGTACAAGCTTTTTAAGATACGTGGTCTCTTGTAAAAATAATGTAAATGTGATAATGATACTAGTTTGTAAAGGTTTCTTAATCCTATATAATTTTTAGCTAAAATTATGGCGTGATATGTATTTAATTTTTTATATTCTTCTTTTTTTGCTTCTTCATCTCTTCCTTTTGTATCAATCTCTTCAACTGTAGTAACACCTCTATCTCTTAATCTGTCTAACATTACATTAAATACTTTTACTGTTGTATCAACATCATCTAATGCTCTATGTGCTACTTCTACTTTTATTCCTAATTCATCTGCAATTTTACCTAGTTTGTATTTTTTCATATTTGGGAATACATCTTTTGCAAGTGTTAGAGTATCCAGAACTGTGTAGTCAAAATCATATCCCAAAACTTTTGCATTTTGCTTTAAAAAGCCTACATCGAATTTGGCATTATGTGCAACAATTATTGAATCTCCTAAAAATTCTAATATTTTAGGGAATACTTTGTCTATTGTTTCTGCATCTTTTACCATTTCATCTGTGATATTAGTAACTTCTACAACTCTTTGTGGAATTGGCTTTTCTGGATTTACAAAGCAACTGAATTCATCTATTACTTTTCCATCTTTAACTTTCATTATTCCTACTTCTGTTATTTTTTCTGTAACTGCTGAAAATCCTGTTGTTTCTAAGTCTAGTACACAATATGTGGTGTCAAGTGGTTGACCTTTAGCGTTTGTTACTGAATTTTCTTTATCTGGTGCTAAATATGCTTCTACACCATAAATAACTTTCATATCTGGATTGTCTCTTCCTAGTAAATGATATGCTTCTGGAAATGCTTGTACAACTCCATGGTCTGTAATTGCAATTGATTTCATTCCCCATTTCATCGCTCTTTTTATTAAGTCTGTTGCTGATGTCATTGCATCCATTGCGCTCATTTTGGTGTGCATATGTAGTTCTACTCTCTTTACTTCCGCATTATCCATTCTCACTGTTTTTGGCTTTGGCTCTGATACCATAATCGTATTTGCCATTACTGTTAATTCATTTGAAAATGTGTCCATTTGTGCTTTTCCCGCAAGTTTTATAGCAGGTGTTGAGCCTAAACGCTTTATTATTTTTTTTGCACTATTTCCTGGCAAAAATGCTTTACATGTCATGGTACTTGTTCCATCATATATATCTATACTTAAAATTACTTTTCCTGATTTTGTCTCTTTATCTTCCATTGCTTGAATTTCGCCATCTATACATACACTTCCAGACTCTGGATTAAGGTCAGCTATTTTTACTAATGGCTCTTTTATCACTGGTGCTGAACCTAAGATTAATGGCGAACTGTCATCTTCTTCTGGAATTGGTGGCAATCCTTCATCACTTATTTCTGCTATAATATTTGCCATTACAGTGATGTCTCCTGCATATGCATCTAATCCTGCTTTTCCCGTTGTTTTTATAGCTTTTGCTGATTTCATTTTTTCTAGTATTTCATTTCCTTTAGTTGCATCTTCCGCAAATGATTTACATGTAATAACTCCTGTTCCATCATAAATTTCGAATATTAACATTCCTTTTCCAGTTTTGGTCTCTCTACATTCACTGTTTACTATTCTACCTTCTAATGTAATTCTTCCTGAGTTTGCATCAATTTCTTTTATTTTTAATTTCTTTTCTTTTGCTCTTGATGCCTTTCCAAATATTATGTCTTCTGCCTGTGGTAACTCTTCCATTTCTAGTACATATCCATTTTCGTCTACAGGTGGCATAGCATAATCTGCTTCATTATATGGTCCTTCTGGAATTGGTGGCATTTCCCCTGGTATATTTTCTGGCATTGATGATATTGAAGACATTCCTTGCAGTTCTGAAGCATTATTGTGTTGTCCTTCTTGATGTGTTCTTATTTCCATTCCTCTCATTGCCTCATGTACTGCCTGTTCTTCAATTTCTTTTGTTTTTTCTTGAAAAGCTTTCATTTCTTGTTCTGTGATTTTTTCTTCTATGTTTACAATGTATTTTTTTCCAAATAAATTGTGTATTACATTTTCTAGCTCTCTATCTAATTTTCTTGCTTTTAAAAAGTCTGCTCCTTTTATTTGCATATATACATTTACATCTTTTTCTGTTAATTCAACTTTACTTTTCAATAGCAATAATGGCCTCATTAGTGGATATTTATGTGCCATATAACATATCAAATTTTCCCATTCGTCATCTACTCTCTTTATGTATGTGCCTTCTGCATATGTTATTATCATATGTACTTGTCCAAATTGAAATCTTTCTCTTAAAAATTTTTCCAAATACCATATTTCCTTTATTTCTATATATTCATCAGATGCCATGCCTAATTCTAATGTGTTTATTTTTTTTATTAAGTTCATTTTTGTTATCATCGCATCTGCTATGTTACTATTTGTTTTGTAATCGCTAAATACATCTCCTATTTTTCTGCTCTTTCTTGGTTCTTGTGTTTCTTGATTTTCTTGTGCTTGCGCCATTTTCGATTTCTTTCCTTTCTTTGACTGCTTGTTTGCTTTAACTGATTTTTGAATCTCTTGTTTTTCTTGTTGTATTTTATCACATTTTTTGTTTTTATTCTATATTTTTGCACATTTTAGATCGCTTTTTTTCGGTGCATTGCACACCTGAGATCGCTTTTTTTCCGTGCAGATTTAATAATTTTTTCTCAAAAAGACCTTGAAATTTTCACAAAAAAATATTATCATATATGGAGTTTATGTTATAAGGAGGTATACTAATGGCGAAAACTTCAATAAAAAAACAAGAACCAAAAAGAGATGAAGTTGAATTTGGTCCAAAAGCCGAGAAAAATATTGAAATTAACTCAATTAATAATATTGAAAATAATGAAACTAGTTTAGAAAATTTAAAAAATATTTTGCAAGATTTAAAAAGTGTTTTGACTAATTTAGGTGTTAATATTTCTGAATTGGAAGTTTCTCTTGCTTCTGATAAAAATGAAGAAAAAAATTCTAATGATGAAGAAAAAGTTGATGAACAACCTAAAGATAGTGATGTACTTTTGATTTCAGAAACTCAAGGTAAAGTTGTATTACCTTACAAAATAGAAGATGTTGAAAAAATTCTTGATAAAAATAAAAGTTATTCTAACATTCAAGATGTAATTGATGGTGAATATACTTTCCCAATTGATAAATACAAAAATTCATCTAAGTCAAGATTTAAAGAGGCTTATAATTTAATGAGAAAAAAAGAAAAAGCTTCTGTTTTTGATAGCATAAGTCTTGCTACAGAAGTTGTTTTTAATAGTTCTCTTAATCCTGCTGTAATAACAGCTTGTAACAATTTGGACCAACTTGATGTTTATCTTGATTGTTTGTCTTCTAATGAACTTGATAAATTTAACTATTTTAAAGTTAAATATGAAATTGTTCCAAAAAAATAATTTTAAGGTGTCTATATAGAATGAACCCCAATTATTAAACACAAAAGTCTAATAACTGGGGTTCAATATATTTGCATCTTTTTTTAATCTTTTATTGCATTTGCTATTAATTTGTCTAAAAGTTCAGAATATTTAATTCCAACTGCTTCAAATAATTTTGGATACATACTTATTTTTGTAAAACCTGGCATTGTATTAATTTCGTTTATGTATATTTTATTTGTATCTTTTTCTATAAAAAAGTCTACTCTAGCTAATCCGCTTCCATCAATTGCTTTAAATGCTCTTATCGCAAGTTTTTGAATTTGCTCAATCTGTTCTTTAGAAATATCTGCTGGAATTATTGTTTTTGACTCTGGAATGTTGTATTTTGCATCAAAACTGTAAAATTCTTCTGCTGACATTATTTCGCCAACAGTTGAAGCTCTTACTTCTGTTCCATCCAAAATCGCACATTCCACTTCTCTTGCATTTATTCCTTGCTCTATTAAAATTTTGTTATCATACTGACCTGCATTTTCAATTGCCATTTTTAGTTCTTCATTATTAGTAGCCTTTTTTACTCCTACCGATGAACCAGAATTTGATGGTTTTACAAACATTGGATAATTCAATTTTTTAGTTATACTTTCCACCTTGAATTCTTCCTCTTCAAAATTCTCATTTACTATTATGTATCCATTCTCTTTTTTCTTTATATATACATATGGTGCTTCTGGAATTCCGGCCTTTTCAAAAATAATCTTTGTATATACTTTATCCATCCCTACACTTGATGCTAGTACTTTACAGCCCACATATGGAACTTTTAGCATTTCTAACATTCCTTGTATTGTCCCATCTTCTCCTCCAAGGCCATGTAAAACTGGAAACACTACATCCAACTTTTTTAGTGTCCATATCAGATTATAAATTTCTTCTTTTTCATCATCTATAACCTCATACCACTTTCCATACTTGTTTATATATATTTCATGTATCTCATATTTTTCTTTATCTAGATTCTCTATAACTGACTTTGCAGACATTACTGATATATCATGTTCTGTTGATACACCACCATAAACAATTCCTAATTTTATCATATTACAATCCTCCGCTTCTTTTAATTATATGACCTAAAATTCTATTTATTCAAATTATTTTAGTCTATTCATTGCCTCGATTGTATTTTCTCTAGTTGCAAAAGCAGTTAATCTGAAATAGCCCTCTCCACTAGGTCCAAAGCCGCTTCCAGGTGTTCCTACTATATTGTATTCTTTTAGTAATTTGTCAAAGAATTCCCAAGATGTTAATTCATCAGGAACTTTTAGCCAAATATATGGTGCATTAATTCCTCCATATACTTCATATCCTGCTTCTTGTAATCCTTCTCTTATTATTTTTGCATTTTCTAAATAATAATTAATATTTTCTTTTATTTGTTTTTGCCCCTCTTCGGTATATATTGCCTCGGCTGCTCTCTGAATTATGTATGATGCACCATTAAATTTTGTGCAAGTTCTTCTATTCCACAACTTGTTAAGCTCTACTTCTTCACCATTTTTAGTATATCCTTTTACTTGTTTTGGAACCACTATATATCCACATCTCAATCCTGTAAAACCTGCTGTTTTTGAATAACTTTTGAATTCTATTGCAACTTGTTTCGCACCTTCAACCTCATATATACTTCTAGGGATGTTTTCTTCTGTTATGAATGCTTGATATGCTGAATCATATAATATTACTGCTTTGTTTTTTATTGCATAATCCACCCATTTTTTTAATTCTTCTTTTGTTAGCACAGTTCCTGTTGGATTGTTTGGAAAACATAGATAAATTATATCTACTTTTTCTTTTGGCAATTGTGGCTTGAAGTAATTTTCTTTATTTACTGGCAAATATACTATTTTTTCATATTTTCCTGTTTCTTTATTAAATTTTCCACTTCTGCCAGACATTACATTTGTGTCTAAATATACAGGATATACTGGGTCTGTAATTGCTACTTTATTGTCTATTGCAAAAATGTCTACAATATTTCCGCAGTCACATTTGGCTCCATCTGATACAAATATTTCATCTAGTTTTATATCAATTCCTTTTTCTCTATATTCATTTGAGATTGCTTCTCTTAGGAATTCATATCCTTGTTCTGGTCCATATCCTTTAAATCCATCTTGAGTTGCAACTTCATCAACTGCTTTATGCATAGCCTCTATACAAGCTGGTACAATTGGTCTCGTAACATCTCCTATTCCTAGCTTTATTATTTTTTTGTCTGGATTTTGTGAAGAATATTCAGCAACTTTTTTAGCTATTGTTGAAAACAAATAACTGTCTTGTAATTCTAAAAAATTTTCATTTATATAACTCATAATATGCCTCCTTGTTCTATAAGTTCCCCTTCGAACACTGTTGTTGCAGGTCCAGTCATATATACATGATTATTTTCTTTATTCCATTCTATTTCTAAGTTTCCACCTAATAATTCAATTGTAACTTTTCTATCTGTTAATCCGTTTAGATTGCAAGCTACTGCTGTTGCACATGCTCCTGTACCGCATGCAAGTGTCTCTCCTGAGCCACGCTCCCATACACGCATGTTAAGATTCTTTCTGTCAACTACCTGAATAAATTCAGTATTTACCTGCTCTGGAAATGCTTCATGCTTTTCAAAACCCGGTCCGATTTTTTCAATTTCAAACTTCTTTATATCTATATCGTTGTCAAGATAAACTATCGCATGCGGATTCCCCATTGAAACACATGTCACATTGTATGACTTTCCATCAACTACAAGAGGCTGATTAATAACTGCAGTCTCTCCGTCTGCCGGCTTCAAAACAGCTGTATTTACAGGTACCTTTTCTGCCTCAAGAATAGGTGCTCCCATATCAACTTTTACAGATTCAACCTTTCCGTCATCCCCAAGCTTTAATTCAAGAGTCTTTACACCTGACAGTGTATCAACTTTTACTGTAGTTTTATTGGTAAGCTTATTGTCATATACATATTTTCCGACGCAGCGTATTCCATTACCGCACATCTTTCCCTGCGAACCATCCGCATTGTACATTTCCATGAAAAAATCAGCCTTGTCTGATGATTTTATAAGAATCATTCCGTCAGAACCGATTCCGAAATGTCTTTCACTTACCTTAATTGCCGTCTTTGACGGATTTTTTAACAACTTCTTGGTGCAGTCAACATAAATGTAATCGTTTCCCGCTCCCTGCATCTTTGTAAACTTCATAAATTTTTAGCCTCCTTGTTTTGCGAAGCAAAATGCGACTGCCCTTGCAGGAGCAGAGGATTTAGCCACCATCATA
>ERZ780195.1845-NODE-1845-length-15910-cov-3.011416_pt1 | contig 15910 bp, 24 predicted proteins | sample MGYA00511017_ERZ780195 | MGnify/ENA primary metagenome ERZ780195 (study PRJEB29588, sample SAMEA2159974) | human gut metagenome | biome: human gut; feature: human-associated habitat; material: faeces | place: Denmark | collected 2008/2010 ...
CTGCTATTCTTGGATTTATTCCAGATTGCAGCATTTGTGCAAGTGCCTGTGTTTTTGTGTAAAGGTTATCTAATGGGCTATGGTTAATTTGAACATCAAAGTCTCTTGGAGATATTTTCAAGTCTTTTCCAGTTACCCTTAAAATATTTAATATTATTATTGCCAGTCTTTTCTCTGCTGACTTGATAATAGGGTCTTTTTGTTTTGCCCTAGTCTTTGAGAAATCCCACCCAGCTCTTAAGGATACGGCACCTTGTGTATCTCCTCCAGAGTTTTGAGACTCTCTGTTTGGTATTGCTAGTATTGCTTGTAAATTATCAAGCAGATCATCCTTTGCCACCTGACACTGACTCTGGTTAAGTTCCTGCGTCATAATCTCAACATCGGCTTTGTTATCCTTATTGTTAGACTTTACAGTCAAAGCATGGCTCATTTTCATCTCTTCAAACGTCTTTTGGTCAATTTCACAGTTTACAAACTTAACCCAGTATTGCACAAACTGCTCAATTCCATCCATTCTGTTTGACTGCATGTTGTTTATGGCATCCAGAAGCCCTATGACAAGTTCAATGTCTGATATTCTTTCGTGGTTGTTTGGGAACTCAACAATAGGAATGCTTCCAAATGCATGCAATTTCCATTCAGAAGCTACTCCATTTTGAATTTTGCATGAATAATTGTCTGTATAGCACAGTTTGTACCATCTTCCATCCTCGTCTTTAAGTTCTTGTACTGCAAGAACCGGTTCTTCCGTGCTCCGATTATAAATAACACACGTATTCATCGGAGTAGGAGCAACAATCTGAAATGGTATTTCTCCATTTGAAAATCTTACCGCCTTAAAAGATGTTCCGGTTGCTGACTGCCATTCACCAGCTTTAATGTCCTTTTCCTGTTTATTCGCATCCACAAGGTAATCATTCAGCTCATCTACTGCATGATTGATCGCATCATCATCTTTTCGACTGATGAACTGAATTGGCTCACCGTATGTCTGACCTACCTTGAACTGAACAATCTCATACGCATGATTTTCTACTATTTTGTTTGTAATATCAGCATTTTGTACCTTTAATCGGTATAAAATCGGCTGATCTCCTTTGTAATACCGCCATAGGTATTCTATGATGGTTTTGTTGTAATAATAATTACCGATGCAGTCTCCCACCACCTTGACAATATTGTCTGCTGTGATGGTTTCAACATCAGTATATAAAATTTTTCGCCCATAACAGCCCTTAACAAGATCTTGGAGAGATTTATTATTCATAATTGGCTCCTAACTAAACGTCATCCCACTGGATGTTGACCGGATTGGAAGAGATTTTAATTCTGTTTTTCCATTTTCCGGATAAAATACCACTTTTTTGTGACATTTCCTACATTCCACAGAAATGTTCATTGTTGAACGCCCATCGTGTGTGGCAACTTTTCTTCCGCAACGCGGGCAATATATTGTTTTTGGTGTATATACCATAAAGTCCTCTTTTCTTTGCAAAAGAAAAAGCACCGGAGATTTCTCTACGATGCTTTTCTGAATTGTGGGAGGTGAAGTATTCAACTTTTGTTGCTTTCTTCAATTATAACTATATCATTTTTTCAATATGACATTCTATGACATTTTACAAATAAGTTGCTCCATATTTTTGCTCAAATTTTTTTAATGCAATTCCATGAAGCCTTATTGTCTGTCTCCAAGAGTAATTCATTTCGGTTGCTATAACTTCAAATGTTTTTTTCTCTATGTATCTTGAAAATAAGACGTTGTAAACATTTTCATCTTCCATGCTGTCTATCTGGCTAACAATCTTATCTCTTTTGATGATATACTCATCAACCAGTGCATCTATGTTCCGTTCCATTTCATCTATTTTTGCCTGCTTTGTTCCTATTTTGTCAAAATTTGGAGTTACCATTACTCTATCTTCGCCCGACACTGCAGATATGCTACAGGCAAGCTCTTTAAGCTGTGAAAGTTCCACAATTTTGTTATTTATCATGCGATTGATCCGACTTATCTGGTTCAAATAGTCCTTCGTTGTCATATCAATACCTCCTAAACGGATTTACTGCCGCTTCTACTTTGGCTACGTTATTTCCATTTGTCACTCTAAGCGCAAAGTTTGAAAATACATCCGGCACATCATCCAACTGCTTTTTACCGGACACTGAATATCTCTTGAGAAGAGACATCATTACTCCATATGGCTCATTTGGCTTATATAATGATTGGTCTTTAAATATAACGTGCTGTAATATCCAGTTAGAGCACTGGAAAATCCTTGCTTCCTTGTTTGTCTCCGTCGGTGTGTCAGTAATGTTACATATCCATCCTTTTTTTTCGACACGCTTGTTTACTTCCATTGCGACACGGTCTCCGCCGGCGTTTCTCTCAAATTCACATTCCTGCACTTTGTTGTTTGTCAAAACATTTGCTGCATTTTCATACTGCATCTCATAATCTGCCGTGTTATCGCAAACACAATCTACACAGTAGTAATCCTCTCCGTATTTTTGCAATACCGGCAAAACAAAGTAATCCGTTCCTTTTCCCTTTGTATCGCACTGACCGGTTACAATCTCTGGCTCTCCATGCGGCAAATTAAGATACCGGCGTATTTTATCTTCCGGAAACAACAATCCCTCTCGCTCAATCGGCTCCTGTTTGTAGAGACAGCGATATGATATGTCGTCCATCAATAATTGTTGGTCTTCAAAAAACTCTTTTGTAAAACCGGAGAACTCATAGTCAAAGTTACTTTCTCCGGTAACTGGGTCTACATCCGGCACAGCAATAACCTTTACTCTTGGATTTCCCTCGTACATATTCTGGATGCGCCCTATAACGTCGTGTACGCTCCATCTGGTGGCAATATGTATCTCCTTGCAGTTCTTACCGTCTGTGTCCTGTATCTTTCTCTGCCGTGCATCTACAGCGTATTTATCCCACAATTTATCAAGGATAATTGGATTCATTGCTTCTTCGATACCGCCTATCATATCGTCAACCAGTAAGAACTTAGAAGCCCTTACTTTACCTGCATTCTTACTACCAACAGACGTACATTGTACGGATGGAAACGATTTGTACTTCCCGACATTAAACTGCTCCATCTTCGCATTTGTGCTCGTCACGGAAAGATCCGGAAAAATTTCATTCCATGTATATTCTTCCGTATTTGTAACGATATCGTACACACCGTCATAGTACATTCTGGTAATATCTCCGCTGTGCGAATAAAAAAGGCTGAAATCTCTCGGAAACCATCCGGCAACAAGTGCGTGAAACATTTTTTCTACCGTTGTTTTTCCTGCTCCCGGAACAAGGGATACGCACAGGATGTCATATCTATCATCAATCATGCCTTGTAAAGCCTGTGTAAGCCCTATTTTGAGAAATTGCTTTCTTCTTGGCATATAAAACCGTTCTTTAGGATCTCTTTTCTTTTCCAAATACTGGAAAGCACTATCCACAACTTTGTTTTGCGCTTCCAAAAGCAAAATTCCGTAATATTTGTCCAGAATTTCATAAGATACCTTGTTTTGGAATGAATATTTCTCTAAATCCCATGGTGTGCCACCTGTAGATTGAAAGATAAACTGCTCCGTCAGTTCTTTCGCTCTGGCAGAAACCTTTAATCCATACTCAACATCTTTTTCTGTCAAAATGGCTACTCTTGCCGCTTCTGCCATGGCATCCATAACCTGTTCATCAACGCCATGCACCTGTATGTAATTTTCATATCCATTTACTGTGGAAATTAGGCTTGAACTTGCCAAAAGAAAAGCACCTCCGCAAAAAAGCAGAAGTGCCTTAAGACCTCTGCCAATAATTTTTGTTGGTTAGCGACTAACTCCATTTGTTAGCCGGTAATTGTTTTTATTCGTTTGCTTTGAAATTGTAAATCGGTTTTATAATGTCAACTATTTCAACAGTGTCTTTTATATTTCCAATTATTTCATCCATTGTTTTATATGCCATAGGGCTTTCATCAATCGTAGATGTATTTACAGATGTTGTAAATATTCCATCCATTGCTTTTTGATACTCTTCTAGCAAAATGCTTTCTTTTGCCTTTGATCTGCTCATTGTTCGCCCTGCTCCATGCGGTGCTGAATAATTCCAATCTTCATTTCCTTTGCCAATTCCCAAAATGCAGCCGTCACGCATGTTTATTGGTATTAGTACTTTTTCCCCCGTTTTTGCAGAAATAGCACCTTTACGAACAATATTTGTATCGTATTCAATGTAGTTGTGAATTGTTTGAAATCGTTCCGTTTCTTTTGTAACTTCCCAACACATATAGTAACAAATAATGCTCTGAATGGTTCTTCTGTTAATTTTCGCAAACTCTTGACATAATTTCATATCGTGCAAATACATTTCTCTATGTTTTCCAACAAGATATGATAACTCTCTAGGGATTTTGGTTGTATTTGTTTTGTAGGACTGCTTTAATTCTTTGATAGCCTTGCTGATTTCTCTTTCTCTTTTACATTTTTTGTATTCAGCAATCAATTTCTCGCTATCTTGTTTAAAGTTTGATTTTCCAGAAATATCGTCAATCGCCATTTGCTGATATATTTCTGCAACTTGCTTTCCGACATTCCTACTTCCCGAATGAATAATAAGATATTTATTATTCTTGCTATCGTTATCAACTTCGATAAAATGATTGCCGCCTCCCAACGTGCCGCAACTTCTTTTTATCCAATCTATATTTTTCAACTGTTCCTTGCAATGCAATTTTTCAACAATATCACTTGCGACAGGTGTGTTTTCTTCTTCATGAACTTTTCTACCACTTGGAACATATTCTCTAATGATTTTATCTAATCTCTCAAAATCAATATCAATATTCCCCAAGTTTGTAGTAAGCATCCCACAGCCTATGTCAACTCCAACAATGTTCGGTATTACTTTTTCTCCTAAATCAGCAGTAAACCCTATAACACACCCTGCTCCTGCATGAACATCTGGCATAATTCTTATCTTACAATCCGAAAATGCTGGCTGTTTTACAAGCGTATATATTTGATTTAACGCTTCCTGTTCTATATTTTCTGTAAATATTTTCAAATCAGCCATGATATGTCACCCTTTCCGCTGATAATCAGCAACTAAACATTTACTAATTCATCTACATACCTTGTCATTTCAATTGTTGTTCCATTTTCATCTCTTGTACTAATATAAACACATTTGTCATCATGGCTTATCTCATTTACAAGTCTAATTTCTGTTTCATCATCTTTAAAATTGTAGCATTTTCGCATTTTTTCAATGCAATTATTCATTTCTGATATTTTCACAATATCGCCCCCTAAATTCTTGCAACTACGTGTTCTTTTGCAAATTCTTCTTTTTCCGGGTCGTAAATAAGCGAACCGTTTTTATCAGTCTTATTCTTATCAAATTCACAAGAAATTTTTATGTATGGGTATCTCAATGGAGTGCAGTCAGCATGGAAATCAATATTATACACTCCCTTTTGCCATTTCCCGTTGGCATAAATCTTTGTGTAACCGCCTTTTCTAGTTTTGATTATAATTTTTGAACGTGTTTTTTTCATTCCAATACACCTTGAACCCTTTCGCCGTGTAATTACCAACTGCCTGTTTCAGTCCTTCCTTGCTTTTATATTCCTCTCGAAGCATGATTGCTACCTTGTTCTTTTCCACAGCGTATATACCGCAGGTAACAGCGTTGCTCGCCGTATCAAGAACTGCTTTGTACTGTTTGCTGTTCATCTCGTATGTGCTGTTATTGATATTTACAATCATTTTTCATAAACCTTTCAAAATCTTCCATGCATTTATCGCACAAGTCGTATGTGACATTTAAAATGCCATTTTTTGTAATCGAATTTCCACACAATATTCCTTTTTTAATTTCTGCACCACACCTGTCGCAAGTGCACCATTCTTTGCTATGCTTCATCGTGAATATCCTCCCAAACTCTGCAAAATTCCTTGAATGTTTTTTTGTCCATCAGCGAAGCTATTTCATGCAAGTTTACAATGTTAATTTCTACATCTTGCTCATATTGAACATCGGCAACAAGGTTTATATTGACCATTGGAAGGCTTCCAGCATAATGTTCTATTTTATACGAACTGCATAATCACTGTTCGCCATCAACTGTAACTTTAGCACATGCCTGGTGTCCTTCTATTGGTTCTACTTTGAATTTATGTATATTACTCATTCTTACACCAACTTTCTTCCGCACATCGGGCAAAATGCAATATCAAAGTATCCTTTCGCCATACAGTGGTTTGAATAAATCACAATTCCGGGGACTTTGTCCCCTGTATTCATCATAATTTGCGCATTTGTCAAATTCGTTTCATTTGCACACTTCTGAATGGGAATATTAGCGCCGAATATTCTGTTATTATCATAATCCTTGCAAAATTCACACATTTCAATCACTTCCTCATAAACCTAGGTTCACAATCTTCCAAAGTTGTTACTTCTATCATTTCCGGTTCATGTCTGCAAATCCTTCCGTTTGAATCAATATATGGTTCCATTTCTATCTTCGTACGGAAACCATATGGAGTTTTGCAATAAGGGCACGCTTTCTTGTCACTTTCAATTGGTGCGCCACAATTTGCACAATTTAAAACCATATTTATACCTCAATCAAAGTATCAATCAGCTCGGCACCATCGTGGAGCAAGGACTTGAACCTTGCACCTGAAACCTTTCGACTATCAGTTTCACGAAGCGTCTTACTCCGGCAAATACCTTTCTTGCCATCCACGAAAACCGCCATCAGACGGTTAGCAATCATATTTTTCGTGCCATGCGTTGCACTATCCTGTGCGATATCACAGGAAATAGGCTGGTGAGGATTTGCACCTCACATAACAACGACTTTTCACAACGGGTAACACCCTTAACAGGTTCCTTCATTGCCTTGTTAATTCAATGACTTGTTCCTAACCAAAGCGTGGTTGTTTTATGCTTAAGCGTCTACCTTTTTCCGCCACAGCCTAATTGCATTTTTGACAGCTCAGGCACCGTGGGATAGGCACCCGAACTATCAATAGGAATCCGCCTGTATTGCTCGTCAGCAAATTACGGGACAACCATCATCCAACACCAAGCGTTCTTCCGCCTTGCCGCACTCCGCGGCAAACGCCACCGAACGGTCTCGCACCGTCCTTAACAGAAACTTCCTAGTAGCGAAAGGAGAAATACGAACTTTTCGTATTCCGAGATAAGCTTTAAACCTATCTCTCAATCGGAACGGCAGGACTTGAACCTGCGACATCAATTCAGTACATAGAAGAATGAAAAGATTGCTCTTTCCTCTGAGCTACGTTCCGTCACAGCGCGCATAGCGCGCCGTTTATGATAGTATTTTTGATCTTTTTATTTTGCCGACGTCCACTAACACCGAATAATTGCTTGCGCCGAGTTTTTTCTTGCAAAAACCGAATGCCAGTGGACTTAAGCTATACTGGATGCTCCGACTTCTCAGACTGGTGCTCAGCGTCACTGTCAAGATCCAGAACGTCGGTTTCTCCCGTATGTTTTTTTCTGCTTATATGTATTCTTCCGACCGTAGTTAAAATCTCCGGCAGGAAGCAAATACCAAATACTGGGTCATAAAAAACCATATCATCATCTCCAAATTGCAAATATATTGACAAGAAACAATGCAATAAGTGATCCCCAGACTGCCACAGCGTCCTTTTCGTTGCTGTTATCTCTTCCAAGCAAGAAAAACGTCAAAATAGCAAGGGCATCAAATGTTGTTATGACTGTTTTTAAAATCAACATGATTTACCTCCATTTTCAAAACTGATCGTACCGGACTCGAACCGATAAATGCTGGGATCAAAACCCAGTGTCTTACCATTTGGCAAACGAGCAATGCAAGCAATCTATTTCTCCGGCATATAGTAAACAATGTTATCAAATACTGTTATTGCCATACTTGGATCATCCATCTTGACGCATCTAATCGGTGTATTTTGTGATGCTGAAACTAATGCAGAAACTTGTTTCTCGTCCATATTTGTGCAAACTACCTGTACAGGCGCATATGCTTTATGCATGTCCATAAATACTTCTGCCGCTCGTTCTGGTGTAGCATATTTCCCAATGACAAAAGTTCTTCCATCAAAAGTAGCGCTTATGCATTCATAGCTTGTTCTAAATTCGGTCCGGTCAAAATCATATGAAGCATCTTTTTTCTGTGACACAACCCTCATTCATCTTCCTCCGATCCGTCCCAATCCGGACAAGAAAACTCTTTTTCTACATAATCTCCGACATATTCGCTCTCATTGTTTGTGCAAAAGTAATCTCCATTCTGCTCCTCACAATAATCGCAATTAAAACACATTTCTAACATTTTATTTGCTTCCTTTTGGAATCTTTTTGAATTTTATTATCGAGTGTAATTTTTGAAATTTATCTGATGTGAATTTGATTTGATTGTCTTTGATGTGATTATCGATAAAGTATTATCGCACTATACCATGTGCTGCATCCGATCCTGTATACCCCGTACTTTATGTCTACAACTTCCGAATGTACTTCGGTCAAGCATTCTATTTTCCTATTGACCATATCCTGGAAACTAATTTCAGAATCCGATTCTATTGGTTTCGTGATTTTGAGTGATCTTGTATAGTCCCTCCATGATAGACATGCCTTTTTGTTTTTGAGGATATTTGAGGGACTTAGTAGGCAGCTCCTTCTGGGCTTTTGCAACCCCCTCCCCCTCCTGTTGGCTGCTTCTTCCGGCGTTTTCCTTTGCTTTAAATTATTCTAATTGTTCGTGCAATTCTCTGTTTGCGTTCTAACTATTCGTTAAACCTAAGTTTCTTAAACTGTTTAAACGAAAGTATGCGGCTCAAGGTGCTTAAATACTGGGGTTTGAATTGTTTGAATTGTCTATCACGATTTCACCATTATCCGGGCTTGAATTGTCAAAGTTGTCCGGCAATCTCGCACAATTGCCGCCGCCCAGCTGTGGGAGCTCCGAAGCTGTCAACGCTCTTGCTCTGGATCCCTGGTCTCTTACGCCCGGCATATTAAAGCCGCAGTACTTGTTGAGTGACGGCATGTAGCACATGGGATTGTTTTTCCCGGAGATCTGTAAACCTACAAGGCTTTCTTCCCGCATTTGGTCAATCTTTTTGCAAATGTCGGAAGCCGTTGATCCTAGCCTTTCGCCATTTACCCATCCGTTAAGTGTATCTCTATGTATGCCGGTAAAAAAAGTAAACCCAACTATATTTATCACTTTTTCAAAATCGTTACAAAGTCTTATATATATATCTAAGACTTTATTAACCTTATCAATATCATATTTATTGCTAATATAATTGTCATCTTTAAGGTATACAGGGTTGATCTTAAAAACATTGTCACATACATACTGACAACAATTATACCATCTGTTCTGTGATACCTTACACATATCTGTTATATTTCTGTCATCCATCCAGAGGTGAATATATTTGTCAATATCGTCTTTGTATATCTCGTCTATATCTACTCTTTCCGCTCTCTGTGCATCTGACATATATACCTCCTTTCTGAACCATAAAAATAAACCGATACAATCGAGATCATCAAGATCTTAACTGTATCGGCTGCATGACTTCCGTTTCCGTTCTCCGGGTCCTGTGCGCTCTCTGTTGCCCGGATGCTTTTTAATTTACGATAACAATATCATCTATGTATAGCATTTGTCAAGTATAAATTTAAACTACTAGGTATATCGCATATATAGATTATATCCGCGCGTGTTAAAATATATAGTTTATGATTTTTTGTACTGTTGATATATATTATATATTATTTACTCCTTGATAAAAAATACAATGTATTGGAGAGAATATACTAATCTTATCTGCGTTTCCATTCTGTATACAAAATTTACCGCTTTAAAGCATAAACGTTAAAATGGATCAAAAAAAAGAGAGATAAAAACATCTCCCTTTACTCAAAAATTATTCCCTCTGCTTGCGTTTTTCTGCGGCTTTTCGCTCGTCCGCCCTTGTCGGTATTACTTGCCAACCCTTGTATGTGCTTGATGGTCTTTGTCCCGGTGGAAGTAGCCCAAGTGCGGATCTTTTTACTATGTTTAGCCCGGAAATAACACAATTATACTCTCTCGTGTCTGGCAACACCCCGAATTCGGTAGCGCCCTCATTTCGCAGCCAATGCCTCAATGAGTGTATATAAAAATGCCGTCCATCTGGGCTGACTAGATGCCAATCAATAGCAGACGTATTTGTTATAAATCTGCCGCTTTTGGGGCTTTTTTTCGACGCTTCCGTTGCTGCTCTTTGTATGGCGTCTTTTTGAGGATTTGATAACCTTGCATCTCTCATTTTTTGCTTAGTAGCATCTGACATTTTCCGCCCCTTTTTGTTATTGCTTAAATGTTTTAATCTGCAATCATAGGAGCATGTCACAACATTTCTTGACGGGCGGCACTTAAACTCTTTCCCGCAAATCACGCATTTTTTAATCATAAAAATCTCCTTTTCGAGCAAATACAGGCAGACCTAACGCCTGCCTGTTAATAATTGTTTTATGTTTTAATACTGCGGGTTTTCTTTTGCCAACTCCCAAACCTCGCCGAACTTCTCCTCGTGCCGCTTCGCGTACTCGTCAAAAAACTCCTGTTCCGAGCACGGCGCCAGCTCTCGGTGGATTTCCTCGCGCAAATCGTCGTCCATTAAGTTCTCAGCTACTGCATAATTGATTTCTTTCCCATACTCGTTTACACATGTATTTTTCATGATTCATTCTCCTTTTTTTGATCTTGTTTATTGGTTACTGGGCGGCTTTTGCGCCGCCCTTTGTTGCTTGTTGCTTAGTTGTCCTCGATGCCCTTTTGGGTGTCGTCTATGAGACGATCAACCATTTTTTCGGCTTTCTCATAATCCTTAGCCTTTAAGACTTCCTTGAGGTCTTTCAGATCCTGTAAAAGTCTTCTTAAGTAACTTTTAAATACGCTCATATCTTCGTCCATGATTCCCCTTTCTGGCTTTCGCCTTATTGCCTTTCGATAATATTATTATAGACTTTTGTGCCTTGTATGTCAATATCTTTTTTGTGCCTTATCTAAGAATTTTTTCATCGTGTTCCAGTTTCTCCGCTACCGCTAACTTGATAAAATCGTTTGCGCTCTTATACCCCAGCCTTTCAATGCGTTCTTTGGTGCCTTTGGAAAACCTGCAATTAACTCGCTCAAACTTATCGTCATACTTATATATTGCACGCCTTTTTGCTTCGCTTGTTTTATGTTCCATTTAACTTACCACCTTCCTATATTCTTTTTTGTATATTATAGCCTTTTGTGCCTTGTATGTCAATATGGGCTCGTCTCCTGTTATAGTTTTTTGTGCCTTGCATATTTTTCACAATATAGGTCTGTTTTTGTGCCTTGCATTTTGTATATTATGTCAATTGTTTTTGTGCCTTGCATATACTATAATACAACTATCAAATGAAGCACAGGAAAGCGAGGAAATGAACATGAAAGAAAGCTTTGTAGAACTGGAAAACCTGCTTACAAAGGAATGTGAAAAATACGAAAAAGATTGTGCGGCTTGCCCTTATGCAAAAGAATGTGAGGAATACAAAAATTTATATATGGAATTGCCAGCCGATGAGACAGGACACAAGCCGGGGGACATTATCACATACGGCTATAACGACCAGGAAAACGCTATAAAATGCGTATATTATTATTCATACAAAAAGGAAGGCGAATTGATAATATACGCCGCATGTGAGGGCGGATCAATTCAAGCACCTGCGTATATGTTCAAATAGCCGAAACGCTCCAAGCTGGAGCGTCAGCCGCGGACCGGTCGCCGCGGCTCTGACGATGGCAGACCAGAAAGGGAATTTATGGAAAATTTAAGAATTGAAAACAATAAAATTTATACCACTACAGCAATTGGTAAAACAGACGTTTTTGAGATTGTCACAAAAATTCCGAAAGGATTTTTTGTCTGGAATATCGGCGAGAACATGGGAACGCATGAATATATTCCGCTGTGTCAGCTTTTGCACCCAGAAGACAGTAAATGCTTTAGCATTAACCCAAAAACGCTTAAAGCTATAAAGGTTTCTCCTGAAGAATGGGAAAAACTTGAAAAAGCCGGAAACTGGGGAATTGGAAATCTTAAGCAGGCAGAAAAAGCCTTGAAAAGCAAGCGCCGCGGCTACACGTCCGACAAAAAAAGAGCTGCCGCAGAACTTACAATTGAAATTTTCCGCAGAATTTGCGAATAGTCGAAACCGCCCGCGCGGCGGTCTCAATCCATAGTATGCGCCTCGTGCAAAAGAGTGTCAGGCGATCCGCGCGGTTTTGACGAGTGCCTGCGCGGCACGGTAGTCTGCATCGGTGAACACGCCCGCGTCGATGAGCTTCCGGCTCAGCGCAGCGCCGCCGCTTGTGCGGACGGAGAGCGCGTAGTAGGAGAGGTAAGCGACGTCCGCGCGCAGGAAGTCGGAGGACTGGAGCGCCGTGCGCTCGCCGGCAGTCAGGACGCCTGCGGTCACGGCGCGGTCGAGCGCATCGGAAATATTGGTGGTGGCGGTGGAGCTGTAGCCGAGCGCGCGGAGCATGAACTCCACATACATGGCGGCGGAGGCCGTCTGCTGCGTGCCGAAGTAGGAATGGCCGAGACTGTCCGTTCCCACGCCGTTGCTGTAGCCCCTTTCGTAGGCGTAGGCGACGTAGGGGGCGCACCAATCCGGCACGTCGATGAAGGGCTGGGAGGCCGTACAGGCCAGCGCGGCCTTTTCCTCACCGAGCATACGGATGAGCATGATGAGAGCCTCGGCGCGGGTGGGAGTCTTTTCCAGCTCATAGCCGCTGCCGATGCCGCTGCCCGTGCCGCGGAAGAGGGAGAGCGACTGGAGCGCCTCGGCCATCGCGTTGCGGTCCGGCTTGTCGGAAAGGGCGAAGTGATAGCTGCCGCAGTAGCTGAGCACGGCGGTCTTGGACGTGCAGGTGAACAGCGCCGTGGTGTCCTCGGCGACGAGGCAGCGGTGGTTGATGGGAATGGTGCTGCCGCTCGTAAGCTCTCTGCCGTCGGTCACGTCCACGACCGTGCCGGCGGAAAAGGAAACGGTCAGCTCACCGGCGAGAGGGATGACCTGCAAGCCTGTGACGCCGGAGAGAATGTCGTCCTGCTTGACGCGCGCTTCGGTAAAGACGGCGGCGTAGTCGGAGCCGACAGCGGCCTCCGCCGCCGCGACCGCGGCGTTCCAACGGGCCTTGGCGTCGTCGAGCGCGCCGGCGTCCGCCTTGGTAACGGCCTCGTCGATCCTTTCCTCCGCCTGTCGGCGGAACGTGCCGTTCAGAAAGTCCAGTGAGACGAGAGGATCGCTCGCGTCGCCGCCCGCGGCGACGGCGTAGCCGACAAACACGAGCGCGGTCAGGACGAGAGCGAGAAGGAAGGTGCGTTTTTTCATTTCGGCTCCTTTACTCCGGGGGAAAAATGCTTGGTGATGCGGTAGCTGAGCGTGAGCAGACTGTCGGCAAAGTGGACGTTTTCAAAGAAAACGTTGCCGCTGAGCTCGACGTTGGTGAAGTTCCAGATGCCCTGTACACCGAGGGCGATGAGGCGGTCAGCGACCTCCTGTGCGACGCATTTGGGCACCGTCAGCACCGCGACGGAGGGGTGATTGGCGGTACAGTAGGCGTCCAGCTCGTCCATCCCGCGAATGGTGACGCCGTTCACCGTGGTGCCGATGACGGCGGGGGAAACGTCGAAAGCGGTGTCGAAGAGGAAGCCGCCCTGGTCGAAGTCAAAGTTCTGCAGCAGCGCGTGACCGAGGTGGCCCGCGCCGACGACGATGAGGCGGCGCTTGTCATCCACGCCGAGGATGTGGCCGATCTCGGCGCGCAGCTCCATGATGTTGTAGCCGTAGCCCTGCTGACCAAATTCGCCGAAGCAGCTCAGATCCTGCCGGATCTGCGAGGCGGTGATGCCCATGCGCTTGCCGAGCGAGCCGGAGGAGATGCGCACGATGCCCTTGACGTGCAGCTCGTCGAGGTAACGGTAGTAGCGGGGAAGACGCCGGATCACGGCGTCAGAGATCTTCTCTTTTTTCATGCTCTGTCTCTTTTTTCAAATTTATAGATTGTCTCTATTGTAGAGGATGAAGGAAAAGTTGTCAATTTTTTTAACGATCTTTTTTCTGCCAAATTTTTCTTTACAGTTTCGTGGAAGTTTGCTATACTATGGAGCGTTGAAGGAAATATGTGCCCGTAGCTCAGTTGGATAGAGCGTTGGACTCCGACTCCAAAGGCCGCTGGTTCGAATCCAGTCAGGTACACCAGAAAATCGCTCGCCCTAATAGGGCGGGCTTTTTTTATGCATTGCAAAAAGAAAAAGCCGTCTGGTTTGGTAAGCAAGGCGGCTTTTATATTATGCGGCAAACTTATTTAGCCATGGAGCACCCAATCGGCACCGTAGCCGATTTCCAGCCCGATCAACTTTGCCGGGGGAGGGGAAATGGCCTTGTTTTGCGCGGCGCCGGCGCGGCTGTTGCCGGTAAGAATATAGACATAGTTTTCGGAAATGCAAAGCCTGCGGGCAATTTCCGCTTTGGGAATGCCCTGCTGGGGGGGATGATTCTGTTTAATCGTTCTTTCAGCGTTATGAGCGGGGGTCCTCCTTCTTGGTGGTTTGGTTCATAAGCGCGGCATACATAAGCAGCTGCTTGCGGGATTTTACCCCCAGTTTGCCATAGAGGTTGCGGTTATGATATTTCAATGTGTTTTCGTTGATATGGGCCAGCTGTTGAATTTCTTTGGTGGTTTTCCCTTGCAGATAGAGGTTAAAAATCTCCGTTTCCTTGGGCGTTAAGGTGTTCAGGCAATCCAAAAAACGCTGAAATTCCGCGGGATCCACCTCGCTTTTTCTGGCGTATGCCAGGCGGGACGCCTCCGCCTGCGCGGCCTCGTATTCCGCCGTGACAGCAAGCAGGTTCTGCCCGATCAGCGTCTGCTTGTCCGGATAGAGGTCAGAAAGTCCGGCGGCGATATTTCTGCACATCTGGATACAATTCGTGGGCTCCAGCCAGATATGCGGGTCCTCGCCGTCCTCACCGGGAAGCGTTTCGACGCCGTCGGAGGCCGTGATGGTATGCTTCGCCGTGCGAAGCGCATCTTCCATAAAGTCCTCCAGCCCGAGGCCGTTCAGCACGACCACATCAGCCTGCCCGAGTTTCTCCATCTGCGCAACGGTCAGCGTATAGTCATGCAGGCACGAGACGCTTTCCGTCACGACCAGCCCGCAGCTTAAGTCCGTACCATCCAGCAGTGCTGCCGTCATGGCACGAACCGGTGCAGTGGACGCCAGCACGTCATAACGCTCTGCCTTCCGCGCCGCGCAGCCGGAAAACAGCGTGCACAGCAGTGCCAGCTCCAGAAGTCCGGCAAAAAGCCGTTTTTTCAGATACATAATATATGGTTCCCTTCAAAACACTTTACTTTTATTATAGCGGTACTGTCAAGTAAGTTCTTTTTCCTTTTTTCTCGCAGCGCCCCTGTTTTTGTGCATAGTGCCGAAGACACTTGTCCGCGCTGCGTGAAATTTTTTCAAAAAACAAGCAATTAGGACTTGCTTTTTACACTTTACTTCGCTATAATGGCGACTATAAGTTCATGAACACTTGTCTATTGTACATGGACAGAAGGAGGAAATATTCTATGAAAAAGATCATCGCTCTGCTTCTGGCTGCCGTTATGGTCATGTGCCTGTTCGCAGGCTGCGCGTCCAGCGGCGGCTCCAAGGTCATCAAGATCGGCGTGTTTGAGCCGCAGTCCGGCGACAACGGCGCGGGCGGCAAGCAGGAGGTTCTGGGTATCCCGTACGCCAACTCCGTCCAGCCGACCGTCACCAT
>ERZ780195.1846-NODE-1846-length-15892-cov-6.598030_pt1 | contig 15892 bp, 14 predicted proteins | sample MGYA00511017_ERZ780195 | MGnify/ENA primary metagenome ERZ780195 (study PRJEB29588, sample SAMEA2159974) | human gut metagenome | biome: human gut; feature: human-associated habitat; material: faeces | place: Denmark | collected 2008/2010 ...
CTCACCTCACGGGCGTCTGACTACGCGCCGCCTGATACGGAGGTATCAAATTTGAAACTAGTTACCGTAGAACAACTGCCATCAATAGAAGGTGCGGTGGAAATCCAGATGGACATTCCCTTCTTGCGGGGCCGTTTGTAGGGGCGGGGCTCTGCTCCGCCCGAAATCTTTCTGGTCACTGAGCGCTATCAGCTATCGCGGGAATGATCCAGAAAAACCGCACCTGCAAATTTCTGATAAGTGTCCTTCCCTTGACGCAGCGTCTATTATAGCATACCCCGCCTCAAAAAAACAGCCTTATCTCAGCAGCACAGGATGACCGGGCAGCCTCGGCCGCCAAAGAGGCAGGACAAAAACTGCAGCGCTGCGCACAGGCCGCAGCAGGTCCGGTTCAGATCCACGCCTTCGAAACCGAAGCCCGTCTGCCGGTCATGATATGCCGTGCCGCTGCGGCCGATCTGCTCGCGCGCGGCGGCGTATTCCGCGTTGGTCGGGTCCATGGCGCACGCGCGCGTGATCTGCTCGTAGCCGAGCACGCGGTTGCCGAGATTCGTGTTGGCGACGGCGGCAAAATAATACCACTGCGCCGTGCGCTGCGCCTCGGGCACCGTCTGCAGCTCGCGCAGCGCCCGCTCGTATTCCTGCACGAAGATGTACCGCCGGGCCGCCTCCATCGGGTCGGTCTGCGCCCAGCTCTGCTGATAGCCCTGCCGGTACCAGCCGGCGAAGGGATCGTCCTGATACTGCCGCTGCTGCGTGTTCGTGCGCGGCTGCGGATTTTTGATCTGGTCGTAGGCGGCGTTGATCTTATTCATCATCTCTGCCGCGTGCGCGTCGCCCGGGTTCATGTCCGGGTGATATTTTTTTGCCAGCGCCCGGTAGGCGCGCTTGACCTCCTCGTCGCTCGCGTCCGGCGTCAGCCCCAGAACGCTGTAGGGATCGTCGATCATGCCTGTTCCTCCTGCTCTGCCACTGCCTGCTCATACTGGGCTTGGGTCAGTTTTGCGTGGTGCCAAAGTGGATTGTTCTCCATAAAGGACACCCCTTTGCCCTTCACCGTGTTGGCGATCACCGCCGCTGGCCGGTCTACTTTGCGGCTCAGCGCCTGATGCAGCGCCTCTACGTCGTGCCCATCTACCGATACGGTGTCAAAACCAAAGCAGGCAAACTTCTGTGCCAGGTCTCCCATATCCATGACCTCAGAGGTGGGTCCATCATATTGCAGCCCGTTCTTATCTACAATCACCACCAGGTTGTCCAGGTGATAGTGGGCAGCACTGGCTGCTGCCTCCCAAATAGAGCCTTCGTCGCATTCCCCGTCTCCCAGCACCACATATACTTTAGGCGCCAGCTGCTTTTTCCACTTGAGTGCCATGGCGCTGCCCACTCCCAAAGAAAGGCCTTGGCCCAGGCTACCGCTGGAAAACTCAATGCCGCGCTTCATATTCATAGACGGATGCCCATATAGTTGGGTGTCGTCGGATTTGTACGACTGCAATTCCTCAGGTGATACGATGCCCACTTCCATGAGTGCGGCATAGTATGCTAGAGCGCCGTGTCCCTTGCTCAAGATGAACCGGTCTCTCTCCTCCCACTCTGGGTTCTCCGGCTGGATGCGGAGGATATCTCCATATAATACCGCCAAAATTTCGATGGAGGATAGTCCCCCTCCCAGATGAGCGCCCTCTGCGCCTGCCGCCAATGCCATATCCAGCGAGTGCAGCCGCATATTGTGCGCCATCGTCTTGAGGCGTTTTACTTCCTGTGCTTCCATAGTCACTCTCCTATCTCAGACAGAAAACGTTTAATCTTTTCTGCAATGTGGGGGGCTGTTAGCCCACACCCTTCAATGAGTTCCCCGTATTCTGCCGCTACCGGATACTCGTCCGGCACGCCGATGATCAGCTGGGGCGGCCTTTTCGGCAAGGTGCACAGCGCTTCTGCAATGGCACTTCCCATACCCCCTGCCATCATGTGTTCTTCGACTGTAATGATCGCCCGATATCCCATGAGCTGCTTCAGGGCGCTCATGTCCAGGGGCTTTATAGTATGCATGTCCACTACTGTAGCAGAAATGCCCACTTCCTCTAAGAGTTTTGCCGCCTTTAGAGACTGGTTTACCATCGTCCCAGTAGCCACAATGGCTACATCCTGCCCTTCCCGCAGGGTGATAGCCCGTCCCACCTGATATTCGTAATCTTTGGTGTACACGATGGGGTTATTGGCCACACCTGTGAGGCGAATATACACCGGTCCATTCATGGCGGCAGCAGCCTCCATGGCCTTCATGGTCTCGGTGCAATCTGCCGGCGATAAAATGGTGATCCCCGGGATGGCCCGAATGTTGGCAATATCCTCCAGCCCCATGTGGGTGGCGCTCATATCTCCTTCAGAAAATCCCGCGCCCACGCCAATGAGCTTGACTCCAAGGCCCATAAGCCCTAAGTTCACTCGAATCTGATCCAGCACTCTGGCAGTAATAAAAGTGGCATAGGATGCGGCAAATACGTTGTACCCTTCCTTTACCATAGCCGCTGCCACGCCGATCATGTTCTGTTCTGCAATGCCCACGTTGATCATTTTCTCCGGGTGTTTTTCAATAAAACGGTTAATGGCGTAGTACCTTCCCACATCTGCTGTGACAAAGGTGAAATCCTCATATTGGTCTGCCAGCTCGTCCACGGCAACGCCTAACGTCCGCCGGGAGCCCAACATAGACCACACGCGAAAATTCGCTCTGGAATACTCTATCATTGGCCGTCCTCCTGTTCTGCCATTGCCTGGTCGTAAAGCTCCTGTGTCAAATAGGCTGCATGCCAATCCACCACGTTTTCTGCAAAGGAGACCCCTTTGCCCTTGGTGGTCTTGGCGATAATGGCAATTGGCTTTTGGGATTTGTAGCTGAGCGCCTCGTAGATGGACTCCACATCGTGTCCATCGGCAGGCACCACTTCAAAGCCAAAGGCCTCCCAGCGCCCCGCCATCAGGCTTTTGTCGATGATCTCCTGGGTCTTGCCGTCGTTTTGCAGGCAGTTTTGATCCACAATCACCGTCAGGTTGCTGAGCTTTCTGTGGCCGGCCAGCGCTGCAGCCTCCCAAATGGAGCCCTCGTCGCACTCGCCGTCTCCCACCATCACATACACTCTGCTCTGGTCATATCCCTTCCGTTTCAGCGCAATGGCTGTGCCCACGCCAAGGGGCAAGCCCTGGCCTAAGCTACCTCCGGAGAACTCAATTCCCTTTTGGAGGTTCATCTTGGGGTGTTTAAACAGCAGGTCGTTGTGCACCATGGCATGGTCAATCTCATCTTGGGTGAGCAGCCCTGCCTGTTTTAGCGCCGCATATTGGGCCATAACAGAATGGGCCTTGCTCATGATGAACCGATCTCTTTGGTCAAAATCTCTGCCGTTTTGTCCCGGCCGCATAAATTCCAAATAAAGAACCGCAAGGATGTCCACAGCAGACAAGCTTCCACCCATATGCGCTCCCATGGCACCACAGCGCAGCGACATCTTTAGAATATCCACGCGCATTTCCTTTGCGGCTTTCGTCAGTTTTTCTTTTAAATTAGATTCCATTTATAATATCCTTCACCAAGTAGTTTTTGGCGGTCTGCACCCGCCGTCCACTCGAATTTCTTCTCCAGTAATATACGATGAAAGATCGGAGGCCAAAAATAGCACCGCATTGGCAATCTCCTTCGGGTCGCCAAACCGCCCCAGCATCACGCCGGGCAGAATGCTCTGGAGCATCTCCTCGTTTTCGTGGAACAGCATTTCGGTATCCGTAACCCCTGGGGAGACCACATTGACCCGTATGCCCGAGCCGCCCAGCTCTCTGGCCTGCTGCATGGCAGCCCCTAAAATGGCGGCCTTACTGGCAACATAATCGCAGCTGGCAAAAAAGCCGTCTGTTGCCGCAATACTGGCAATATGCACAATGCTTCCCTGCTTGTTTTTCATCATGAGGCGAGAAATGAGCTGTGTCAGTTCCATGCCCCCAAAAAAGTTGGCCTCAAACACCTGCCGAAATCCCTCCATGGGGATCATCTGAAACCGGCGATAGGGGGAATTTACCCCTGCGTTGTTCACCAGCACGTCGATGGGTAGGCCAAATGCCTTGATCTTTTTTACCCCGTCTTTCACCTGGGCTGAGTCCGTCAGCTCAAAATAAACCGGATGAATGGCAACGTTATACTGATCCTCCAGGCTTTTCATATCCTCTTCAAAAGCCTGATTGTACTTTCTCGCACATGCCCAAATGGTAGCGCCATTTTGTGCAAAAACTTCAACGATCGCCCTGCCAATTCCCCGGTTTGAGCCTGTGATAACTGCGTTTTTTCCCTTTAATAACATCGATTAAATCACCACGTCGTATTTTGCAAGCAGTTCTTTGCCCTTTTCAAAGGAGTTGAAGTCGATGATGTCGTCAGTATCCATCATGATGTCAAAGGTGTCCTCTAAAAGGGCGATCATGGTCATATGACCTACCGAATCCCAAGCAGGAATGTCCTGGAATTTCAGGTCGTATACATCCGCTTCCTCAATTTCAAAGGCCTCTTTAAATACGTTTACATACTTTTCTAAATTGCTCATAGTTTTTTCCTTTCTTAAACTTTATTGTTCTATTTTCGTCAGTTTCCCATACTGAGCCACGATCTCATTTTTCATCAGCTGGAAGAACTTAATTCGCCTTTTTTCCGTGATAAAGGCATATAGGTCTTTGCCCTCATTGCCAATTTGGTTGATGAAGAAATCCTCCATAATGGCACAATAGTAGGTGGACCGATAATCTCTATGGACGATAAACCCAGAGGACACCATAAACGTGTCCGTCTCGGCAAAGGTGGCGTCGTGTACCACTAGCTTGCCATGATCCCGTATGATGAAGTTGCGCCCCATGCCCGTCCGCATCCGCTCGATGAGCTGTGCTTCCAGCTCTTTTGGGTCATATTGGTCGTGGTAGTACTCGTCGTCGCACATCAACTCCACGATCTCCGGCACATCTGCCTCTGTGGCCCGCTGCACAATGTCCGTCTTGCCTGTCTTTCTGTAGTGGTTAAGGCGGAAGACCACCCCATAGGTGGCGTGATATTGGTCGCTTAAGCGCTCATAGAGTTTTTCAATCATCTCTTTGCGGGCGGAAATCATAGAAAGCCCGTACTGCCGGATGATCTTCTCCACACCATCTATATCCCAGTTCTCCGAGCGGGTATACACCTGAAAGCTGTCAAAGTACTTCATCAGCACTAGGCTAATGCCGTTTTCGTCCTGGTCAAACCAGATTTTAATGTTAGTATTGCCCACTCCATAGGTAGTTATGTCAATATATAGGTAAATACAGTTGGGGATATCTGCTTTTAAGTAAGATATAATTGCATCGAGGTTTTCACTGGTAGCCTGCTGCATAAAATGGTATCTCCTTCCACAGAAAAATTTTCCCATAATATCCCAATATAATTGTGATATCATAGAGATAGGATACAATATTTTAATATTTTCGTCAAGATGCAATGTATCCCCATCTATACTTCCCAATATAAAGGGATTTTTTCCACATTACTCTGTGACAATTTTGTCACAATTAGTTTCTCTTAGGCGATTTCCCATTGGACTTTTGTCATATATTTTCCTCTGTAGCATACCCCTTTTTCCCTCAAATTAGCAAAACCCTGTCCCTTTTTTCTCATTTCATGGTATCATAAAGGAAGTACAGAAAGGAAAGGAATCGCATGAAAAAAGTTGTAGTGGGCATACTCGCCCATGTGGACGCGGGAAAAACCACCCTCTCCGAGGGCATACTCTATTTGACAGGAAAGATCCGGCAGCAGGGCCGGGTGGATTTAGGGAGCGCCCATTTGGATACGCATACGCTGGAAAGAGAACGGGGCATCACCATTTTTGCCTCCCAGGCCGTCACTCAAGTAGGCGATATGGAGATGACCCTTCTAGATACCCCGGGGCACATCGACTTTTCCGCCGAGATGGAGCGCACGCTGCAGGTGCTCGACTACGCCGTGCTCGTCATCAGCGGCACGGACGGCGTGCAGGCGCACACGGAAACGCTCTGGCAGCTGCTGCGGCGCTACCGCGTGCCGGTGTTTGTGTTCGTGACGAAGATGGACCTGCCGGGCGCGGATCGCGCGGCGCTCATGGCCGACCTGCGCGCGCACCTGAGCGGCGCGTGCGTGGACTTCACCGCCCCCGACCCGGAGCAGATTGCCCTGTGCGACGAGGCGGTGCTCGAGCAGTATCTCGACACCGGCGCGCTGCCGGACGAGACCGTGCGCGCGCTCATCCGCAGCCGTAAGCTCTTCCCGTGCCTGTTCGGCTCGGGGCTGAAGCTCACGGGCGTGGATGCCTTTCTCGCGGCGCTTGCGCGCTATGCGGCGCCGCCGGAGTACCCGGAGGAATTCGGCGCGCGGGTATTCAAGATCATGCGCGACGCGCAGGGCAATCGCCTCACGTGCCTGAAGGTCACGGGCGGGCAGCTGCGCGTGCGCGCGCCGCTGACGTATTTCCCCCGCGGGGCGGACACGCCCGTGCAGGAGAAGGTGAACGCCATCCGGCTCTACTCCGGCGAGAAATTTGACGCGGCGGAGACCGTCCCGGCCGGGGGCGTATGCGCCGTGCAGGGCCTCACGCAGACGTATCCGGGGCAGGGGCTCGGCAGTACGGCGGCGTCCATGCCGCCGTCGCTCGAGCCGGTGCTGACCTACCGCGTTGGTCTGCCGCCGGACGTGGACGCGCGCGCGTTTCTGCCGCGCCTGCGCCAGCTCGAAGAGGAGGACCCGCAGCTGCACATCGTCTGGGACGAGGCGCTGCGCGAGATCCATGTCCAGCTCATGGGCACGGTGCAGATCGAGGTGCTCAGGAGTCTCATCCGCGAGCGGTTCGACGTGGATGTGCAGGTCGATTCCGGCCGCATCCTCTACCAGGAGACGATCGCGGCGCCGGTCGAGGGCGTGGGCCATTTCGAGCCGCTGCGCCACTATGCCGAGGTGCACCTCTTGCTCGAGCCCGCCGAGCGCGGCACGGGTCTGACGTTTGACACCGCCTGCAGCGAGGACGTGCTCGATCGGAACTGGCAGCGCCTGATCCTCACGCACCTGGCCGAGCAGTGCCACCGCGGCGTGCTCACCGGCGCACCGCTGACGGATGTGAAGATCACGCTGCTGGCCGGACGCGCGCACGTCAAGCACACGGAGGGCGGCGACTTCCGCCAGGCGACGTGGCGCGCCGTGCGGCAGGGGCTTATGCAGGCGGAAAGCGTCCTGCTCGAGCCGTACTACGCCTTTCGCATCGAGGTCCCGGCCGAGCAGATCGGCCGCGCGATCAGCGATGTGCGGCTCATGTCCGGCACGTTTTCCTCGCCCGAGACGCACGGCGACATGGCCGTGCTCACGGGCCGCGCGCCGGTGACCACGATGCGCGATTACCCCGCCGAGGTCGCGGCCTATACCCGCGGCCGCGGGCGCATCTCCTGCAGCGTCGCGGGCTATGATACCTGCCACAATGCGCAGGAGGTCATCGCAGAGAGCGGCTACGACCCCACGCGCGACCTCGACAACACGCCGGACAGCGTGTTCTGCGCGCACGGTGCGGGCACGGTCATCCCGTGGGACCGCGTGCGCGATTATATGCACATCGACACCGGTTTCGGCAAGGCGGAGACGGATGAGGCCCCGCCCGCGCCGCGCATGTTCCGCCGCCGCTTCGATCTCGACGACCGGGAGCTGGAGGAGATCCTGCGGCGCGAGTTCGGCCCCATCCGCCGCGCGCAGTACGCCGCCCCCGTGCGCAATGCCGCGCCCGGCGCGGACGAGACCGAGCGCGCCGAGCTGTTCCACCCCCGGCGCGAGCGCGTGATCGTGGACGGCTACAACGTCATCTTCGCCTGGGACGAGCTGCGCGCTCTGGCCGACAGCGGCCACATCGACGCCGCGCGCGAGCGGCTCATGGACGCGCTGAGCAATTACGCCGCCTTCACGCGCCGCGAGGTCGTGGTCGTGTTTGACGGCTACCGCGTGCCCGGCGGGCAGGGGGAGAAGTTCGACCGCAGCGGCCTGCACGTGGTCTTTACGCGCCAGGGTGAGACGGCGGACGCCTACATGGAAAAGCTCGCCGACGAGATCGGGAAGAACGAGTCCGTGCGCGTCGTCACGTCCGATGCGCTCATCCAGCTCACGGCGCTGCGCGCGGGCGTGCTGCGCATGAGTGCGCGCGAGTTCCGGCAGGAGCTGGCGCAGGTGGCGCAGCAGCTCGAGGCCGCTATCCGCGACCTCAACGGGAGGTGAGGGCAATGGAGGAAGATCTTCTGCGCCGCGCGGCCGATCTGGCCGAGCGCTGCGAGCGCACGGCGACGGTCACGTCCACGGCGTTTCTGACGCCGGCGGATCAGTACGCGCTCACGAACTGGGTCCGTCACCGTGACTGTACGCTCGTGCTGCACGGCGGCGGGGAAGCCTGCGAGCGGCGGGCGGCGTTTTTCCTGCCGTTTTACCTCACGGCTGAGGACTTTGACCCCGCGGAGCACCTGCGCGCCGTGCACTTTTCGGCGCCGTTCGGCGCGCCCGGCCACCGGGACTATCTCGGCGCGATCCTCGGCCTCGGCGTCCGGCGCGAGTGGGTCGGCGATATCCTCGTGCAGGATCACGGAGCGTATGTATTTTGCCTGCCGAGCGTGGCCCCGGCGCTGCTGGAGCTGGAGCAGGTGGGCCGCACGGGCGTGAAGGCGGCGGCCGTGGAGCTGGCCGCCGTGCCGGTGCCGGAGCGGAAGGTGCGCCCCGTGACGTTCACGGTGCAGTCGGCGCGGCTGGATGCCGTCGTGAGCGGCATGTTCCGCCTCTCGCGCACGAGCGCCGCGGCGCAGATCCGCGCGGGCGCGGTGCACCTGAACTATGCCGAGTGCCTGCGGCCGGATGCCCCGGTCGCGCCCGGCGACGTACTGTCGCTGCGCGGCGCGGGCAAGGGCAGCGTCACGGAAGTGGGCGGCGTGTCGCGCAAGGGGCGGCAGTTCGTCACGGCAGAGCTCTGGCAGTGAACCTGTTTTTCAGACAAACAAAATGTCCGCACCGGGAACGCCGGTCCGGACAATACAGAAAAAAATCTCCGGAGTCAGACTCCGGAGATTTTTTGTTGATGCTGTGGTTTACTCAGCGGTCTTGTCGTCCGCAGCAGGAGCGGCGACCGGCTCAGCGACCGGAGCGGCCACGGGAGCGGCAGCAGCGGCGGCCTGATCGGCAACGGCTTTCTGCGAACGCTTATAAGCGCCGGAGACGACACACGCGATGATCGCAAACAGGATCGCGACGACGGCCAGAATGACGATCGCAACGAACTGGGTGTGACCCGTGAACTCATAGGTGTAGGCACCGGCCTCGCCGTAGCGGCAGGCGAACGTGTAGCCGGTGTAGCCGGTGAGCATACCGATGACGTTGCCGGCAGCGGCGATGACGGCGGAGATGATGCCGCAGACGGAGGCGGTCACGATCTTGCCCTTGCTGATGCGGATCACAGACAGGATGCCGAACAGGCCGGCGATGAGGCCGAGCACGGACGCGAGGAGCATCGTGGCGACGACGCCGAGTCTGCCCATGACTTCCTTCGTGACGGCAGCGGTCTGGTAGACGGAGATGTAGTCACGGCCGGCCTGACCGACGGCGCGGCAGTTTTCGAGGTTCAGATACTGGCAGCCGTTGACGACGCGGATCTCACCGTTGTCATCGAGCTCCCAGATGGAGAAGTTGTCGCCGTAGCGCTCTTTGAGGATGTCGGCAACGCTCGGGCACATTTTCTTGTCGCCGTTGCCTTCGTCGTTCATGTAAGCAGGCTGGCTCATCAGGAGCTCGCAGCCGGCAGCGACCTGCGCGCAGCCGTCCTCAAAGGTGTTGAGCTGCTTCTTGCCGTCGGCGAGCTGGTTGCCGCCGTTGGCGAGGTCCACTTCGCCCTGAGCAAGCTGCTTCTCGGCGTCTCTGAGCTGTGCCTCACCGGCAGCGATGGCCTTCTCGGCCTCGGCCAGCTGGACCAGACCGTCTTCATACTGCTTGAGCTGGGCCTTGCCGTCGGCGACCATCTGCTGGATGTAAGCCGGCAGGTCGGTCACATCATCCGGAATGACCAGACCCTTGCTGGCCGCGATCGGACGCACGACGGAGACGAACCATGCCTGGGCGCTCGAGAAGCCGCCGAGGTTGGCGATGGTGCCGTTGCGGAAATCCACGTACTGGTTGACGTAGGGCATGAGCGGCTCGATCTTGGCGAGGGTCGCTTTGCCTTCATTGTAAGCAGCGGTGTTGTCCTCGATCTGCTTCTTGCCGGCGGCATAGGCGGCTTTGCCTTCCTCAAGCTGCTTCTTGCCGGCGTAGTAAGCGGCGTAGCCTGCGGAGAGCTGAGTCTTGCCTTCGGAGTAGGAGATCAGGCCGGCGGTGTAGGTGTCCACACCGGCGAGGTACGTGCCCTCGTTCTCCTGCAGCTGGTCAAGGCCGGCATCGAGCGTGTCGATGGACTCCAGACCCTCTTCGGCGTCCTTTTCCTTGTACTCTTTGACATTCATGATGTCGCTGAAGCTGCTCACTCCGGCGAACAGGCCGAAGATACTCGCAGCGATCAGGCAGACGCTGATGATCGTGAGTAATACTTTTTTCATGTCGTTCCTCCACTCATTTAAGCATTTTTCAGTCTAATACCGAACGCTTGACCTAAACTATATCTTAAATTTCACAAAATCGCAAGAGAAACTGGTCAAATCTTTTTGCGGCGTAAAAAAATTGCCTTTTTCAACAAATGTGAAAGGAATTGTTGTGCAGATTTTCCGTTTTCTACTTCTCTGAATTGGAGAATTCTTGCTGCTGGTTCAACATATTCACGCGGGTGTGAAAACTTGTCTCCAAAAGCACAAAGCGCGAAAAAACTCCACAATCCGGGCAGGATCGTGGAGTAAAAACGGTCTTTTGTTACAAAACACCGAGGTGTTCGAGCAGGATCTTCGTGCCGAGCAGGATGAGGATTACGCCGCCGGCGAACTCGGCCTTGCTCTTGCAGCGCAGGCCGAATACGCTGCCGAGCCGGATGCCGGCCGCAGAAAAGACGAACGTGATCGAGCCGATGAGCGCCACGGCGGGCACGATGCGCGTGCCGGGCAGGAACGCGAACGTGATGCCGACGGCGAGCGCGTCGATGCTCGTCGCGATCGCCAGCAGGAGCATGGTCTTGAACGCGAGCGAGCCGTCGAGTTGATCCTCGTCCTTGGACAGCGCCTCGCGGATCATATTGCCGCCGATGATGCCCAGCAGCACGAACGCGATCCAGTGATCGACAGAGGTGACAAACTGTTCAAACTGTGTGCCGAGCAGATAGCCCAGTAGCGGCATGAGCGCCTGAAAACCACCGAACCACAGTCCGGCGATGCAGCATTCCTTCCACGATACACGCTGCAGCGCCAGCCCCTTGCAGATGGACACGGCAAACGCGTCCATCGACAGGCCGATCGCCAGCACGACCAGCTCCCAAAACCCCATATCTTCACGTCCCTTTTTCCGCAGATTCCTTACACTGTAAAGGAAAGGTCAGGAAAATGCAAGGAAAATTTGCACCCGGGGCATGGAAAAAACCGGCGTCCGGATGTTCCGGACGCCGGCTGGCAGCTTGTTTCAGCAGGGCTCGATGAGGATGACGTTGCTCATCAGGTCCACTTTCTTGAGTTTGCCGGGGACGATCTTGCGGATCCCCATCAGGTCGGTCAGCGTAACGTTTTCGCCGTCGGCGGACACGTTGCACACGCGCGAGCAGACAAGGTTCTGTTTGCCGTCCCGGATCTCATATGCATCAGAAAGACACATGGTCGTTCGCTCCTTTTTACCCGTTATGCCTGCTTGGCAAGCTCAAGGGCTTTTTCGAGCTTGTCGTTGCCGTGGTCAAATGCATGCAGCGCTTCGGCCAGCGCCGCGGCCGCCTCGGCCTTGCCCTCATCTTCCAGCGCGTGGCAGATGTCGTGCAGCTCGTCGGCGTGGTGGCGGTTGTGGTCGAGCATATAGTTCAGCAGCGCCAGCACTTCCTCGGGGCTCATCGGCTTGTCGCCGGTGTGCTCGTGGCTGTGCGGGTGGCAGTGATGTGCATGATCGTGATCGTGTTCGTGTTCGTGCATGGGAAACACTCCTTTCTGAAGTGGGGCAGGGCCGCCATGCGGGAAAATGACCCTGCTCTGAATGAATTATCAAAAGTTTATCATATTCTCTTGTAAGAATCAACAATTTTTTGCCACCGGATGTGATAAAAGACTTGTAAATTGTGCGCAAATATGTTAATCTGTTGACGTGATAACGGAAGCTGTCCTTGCGTTTTCGGACGGAATGCTTTGAAGTGTTACATAAGGGTGGTACGCTTCGGAGAACCGCACGTTTCGGCCGCGATCACAGCGACTGCTTCCCATGTCCGTGACCACCATGGGGGAACGCCCCCGGCGAGCCCAATCAAACGAAAACCATAAAAAAGGGAAGAAGAGGTGTAACATTTGAAGGATTTAAAGCATCTGATCTACTTTGAGAACCTTCTTGACAGCGCCAACAACGAGCTCGTGCAGCAGGCCAAGGATGAGGGTATGCACCCCATCGCTTACACTTGCTACCACATGCCCGAAGTGGTCCTCAACGTAGACAACTGTTTCTCGGTCAGACTTCGTGCGCCGAAGACAGGTTCATTCGACATCGCATCCTATTACATGTCCAACTACACCTGCGAGTACTGCAGAGCACTCGTGGAGCGCGCGATTGAGGGCGGCTATAACTTCCTCGACGCCATCGCTGGTGTGGACGCCTGCGCGGAGATGAACCGCTGCATGGAGAACATCGAGCTGGTCGCTGCCCCTGACATGCCCAACAAGAAGATGTTCGTTACCCACTGCGACATCCCGTACAAAGTCAAGGACTACACCCTCAAGCACTACGTCACGCAGATCCGCAACCGCTTCCTGAACGTTCTGGCCGAGACCTACGGCGTCGATACGTCCGACGAGGCGCTGCGCAAGGCCGTTGCCGAGCACAACGAGGTCTGCAAGATCATCACCGAGATCGGCGACATGCGCAAGCTCGAGAATCCGCCCATCACCGGTTATGAATTCCATGTCCTCAACCTGGTTACTTACTGCTGCCCGAAGGGCAAGATCCTCCCGTACCTGAAGGAAACGCTGGCAGAGATCAAGAAGAGAAAAGTCGACGCCAAGCCGTGGTACCGCTGCCGCGTGGCCCTCATCGGCTCCGAGATCGACGACCTCGACATGACCCGCATGGTCGAAGACGCCGGCGCGATGATCGTCGCCGACCGTTTCTGCTTCGGCAGCACCCCGGGCCGTGAAGTCATCGAGCTCAACGACACGGACGACGTCCTCACGCAGATCTGCGCCCACTACCTGAAGACCACTCAGTGCCCGCGTTACATGAGCCAGGAGAAGATCCAGGAGCGCCGCGACACGATCAACCGTCTCGCCACCGAGAACGGCGCCGAAGGCATCATCTACGAATCCATGAAGTTCTGCGATTTCTGGGCATTCGAGCGCGCGCTGGCAAGCCACATCATGAACGAAGAGTATGGCTGGCCGGTCCTGTCCATCGACCGCCCGTACATGGCTCGCTCCTCCGGTCAGCTCCGCACGAGACTGCAGGCCTTTGTCGAGAGCCTTGAGATCAAGCAGATTCATAAGGCTGCGAAGGAGGACAAATAAATGCTGAAAAGTAACATTGCATGGATGAAGAAAAATGTCCCCTCCGACCTGAAGGTCTGGAAGGGCATGATCCAGGATATCGACTGGTCCCAGGTCGCAGCGAAGGCCAAGCTGAGCCTCCAGCGCGATAAGGACCGCATCACGGCCGAGTTCAAGGAATTCGCCGCTATGGACACCAGCGCCAAGATCGATTGGCTCATGAACGGCGACCGTCACCTCGGTTACCTGTATAAGAAAGACGCCATCGCGTTTGCCCGCCGTGAGTGGAAGGGCCTCAAGAGTGTCGGCTACGACTTTGTCGGCTGGCTGAAGATCTGGGGCGGCATGCTCAACATGGTCATGAAGGACCCCATGTCCATTATGCTGGCCGTGTTCGAGTACCACTGGTTCGCTTCCTACCTGGCTACCCCGGCTGTGGTCGACCGCAGCGTGTTCGGCCGCCGCGGCAAGCTGCTGCAGGCTGACTTTGATATGTGGGTCGCCATTACCCACTGGGCCGAGGATCTGATCGCCAACCTCATCATGGCGGACGCGAAGATCGGCGGCAACCAGAAGATCAACAAGCGCATCATCATGTTCGACGAAATGACGATGGCGCAGATGATGGCCGGCTTCCCGAACCTGCTCGGCATCCCGTACCAGATGATCCCGGTCTTCATGGTCTCCGAAATGGACCAGCTGACCCTCATCCCGTACATCGACGCCATCGAGAGCTACGGCCTCCCGTCCGATACCTGCCCGCTGCCGACGGCTGAGTGCGGCTGCGCGGTCAAGGACGAGTACCCGATGTGCGGCCAGGGCTTCATCGCCTCCTCCATGCCGTGCGACGGTTCCGTCATGGCGACGTCCTTCCAGGATCGCCGCTTCAGCAAGTTCATGCCGAGCTACCCGCTGTGCATGCCCGTCCGTTACGACGACGAGGACACCACCGAGATGGCGGCTGCCGACATGAAGGACTGCATCCACTGGGTCGAGGGCCTCACCGGCGAGACCTGGAACTGGGACACTTACTTCGCCACCATGGAGAAGATGAACGAGTGCACCAGACTCGAGATGGAGAAGTGGGAGATCAACAAGACCCATTATCCGCAGCTGGTCGGTTCCTCCTTCGAGCTGTTCCGTAAGTGGAACTACGAGATGGACGGCGGCCTGTTCCCCGAAGGCCTGAAGACGCAGCGCAAGATCTGCAAGACCATGATGGAGACCTACGAGAAGAAGCTGCCCGCTTACGTCGGCGGCTATGAGAAGTACCGCGCGCTCATCTGGAGCTGCCCGGCCCACTTCTACGCCAACTTCTCCAACTGGCTGGCCAACTGCTGGGGCATCTACGCGCTGACCGAGATGGAAGCGCTGAACATGACCAAGATGCTCAACACCACCGACAAGGACGAGGCCATCAACGACCTCTGCCGTCTGTACGAGCGCATGGTCATGCGTCGCCACACCAATGGCGGCCACGATCACGTTCTGGGCGAGCTGTGGAGACAGTGCGAGAACTTCAACGCGAACGTCGTCATTATGTATCAGCACGTCTGCTGCAAGACGATGGCCGGCCTGCAGGGCCTGTTCGACGATCAGGCACGTGAGCTCGGCATCCACCTGATCTGGGTCGAGCACGACCTGATGGATCCGCGTACCGTTTCCCGTAAGGACATGCGCGGCCGTGTGAACAACTACATGGTCAACGTCATGCACGCGGAGCCGGTCGACCCGACGCTCATCGACATCGATGACGAGGTCACCTGGTAATTTGGATCATTTGAACGTATATCGGACATAAAAAACATTCAGGAGGAAGTAAATACTATGAAATACTTTGGCGGATGCGACGTAGGTTCCACCTACACGAAGGCAGTTATTCTCGACGAGAACGGCAAAATGTGCGCCGACACGACGATCCGCAGCAAGATCAATGCGGAGCAGTCCGCGATCGCGGCGATGGAAGAAGTCTGCGATAAGGTCGGCCTGAAGGACTCCAAGGAGCTCGCTTACCTCATCGGCACCGGCTACGGCCGCAACAAGGTCCCGTTCGCGGATGAGAACATCTCCGAGATCTCCTGCCACGCCATGGGCGTGCACGTCACGAATCCGGAAGTCCGCGCCATCATCGATATCGGCGGCCAGGACGTCAAGGGCATCAGCATCGACACCGACGGCACCGTCAAGAGCTTCGCGA
>ERZ780195.1856-NODE-1856-length-15855-cov-5.398101_pt1 | contig 15855 bp, 14 predicted proteins | sample MGYA00511017_ERZ780195 | MGnify/ENA primary metagenome ERZ780195 (study PRJEB29588, sample SAMEA2159974) | human gut metagenome | biome: human gut; feature: human-associated habitat; material: faeces | place: Denmark | collected 2008/2010 ...
AGTTGATTCGGCATCCCGCCGTCTCCTTGAGGAATACCGAATAGAACCCCATCGTCATCCGGTAGTTTCCCTGGCTCTCGGCCGTATCGAACGAAACGACGCCGACCTGCGGGTGGCGGGTCTCGAACCCGAAGAGTTTGTTATACTGGTCGACCGTGTCGATTTTCAGGATTTCTTCCATATTTTTTTCTTTACCTTTTGCAAAGATAGTGTTTTTGCAGATTCGGCCCACATGCCGGGCCGCCGAAACAGTAATTGGGGTAATATTATCCGTAATAGGGGTATATTACTGTACATCAGCATATTTCACAGTCGACCAAACCAGTAATCAGGGTAAATATATCCGTAATACGTATACAAAACGAATGCCCCGCGGGATGTAGTTTTGCAGTGTGGAAAAAACATCAAACACAATAGAGCCATGAAAACAAAACTGAATTTCAACATGTGGATCCCGACCCGCATCCTTTTCGGGGCGGACGAACTGAAAAACCTGCACAGGCAGCAGATGCCCGGAAAAAAGGCGCTGCTGGCAATTTCGAACGGCAAGTCGACCCGAGCAAACGGCTATCTGGCCGCCACGGAGGAACAGCTCCGGCTGGCAGGGATCGAAAGCGTGGTATTCGACCGGATCGAAGCGAACCCCTTGAAATCCACCGTCATGGCCGGAGCGGCAGCGGCACGGGAGCACGGGTGCGACATGATCGTCGCATTGGGAGGCGGCAGCGTCATGGACGCCGCGAAGGCCATAGCCCTGATGGCATCCAACGACGGCGACCTGTGGGACTACGTTTTCGGCGGGACGGGCAAAGAACAGCAGGCCGGACACGCACCGTTGCCGCTCATCGCCATAACCACGACGGCAGGAACCGGGTCGGAAGTCGACCCGTGGGGAGTCGTAACCAACGAACAAACCCATGAAAAGATCGGCGTCGAAGCCGGATTTCCCGTACTGGCCGTAGTCGATCCGAAGCTGATGCTCACCGTGCCGCCGAAATTCACGGCATACCAGGGGTTCGACGCATTGTTCCACAGCGTGGAGAGTTACATTTCGAAATTCGCCAACCTCGCAAGCGACATGTACGCACTGACCGCCATCGAGCATATCGCCCGCAACCTGCCGCGCGCCGTGGCCAATGGCGACGATCTCGAAGCTCGGACCCGCGTGGCCTTCGGCAACACCCTCTCCGGCGTGGTGATGTGTCTGAGCGCGACGACCAGCCAGCACTCGATGGAACACGCCATGTCGGCCTACCACCAGGATCTGCCCCACGGCGCCGGGCTGATCATGCTCAGCAGGGCTTACTTCTCGTTCTTCATCGACCGGCACGTCTGCAACGAGCGTTTCGTACGGATGGCCCGTGCAATGGGGATGGAGCAGGCCGCACAGCCCGGGGATTTCATCACGGCGCTCACCCGCTTGCAACAGGCATGCGGCGTCGCCGACCTGAGGATGTCCGACTACGGCATCACCCCCGGAGAGTTACAGCAAATGACGTTCAACGCATTCGACACAATGCCCGGACTGTTCGAATCAGACCGCCACAGGCTGAGCATCGACGAATGCACAGCTATCTACCGGGCCGCCTATAAATAACCCGAAAAAACGACACGATCATGAAACGACCATTAATTCTGACAACAGCCATACTTATGATACTCGGCACGAACACATCCGTCGCACAGGGCGATGCAGACAATTTCTACAAAAGCAATTCGGTAAACACCGAGAAAGTATCCTTTTCCAACCAATACAAAATGAAAGTAGGCGCCCGGCTCTTCCTGCCCAAGGAGCTGGAGGAGCCCTATCAGAGCTACAATGTGCTCCAGCGCGCGCAGGGCTTTGATCTGGAGCCCTGCTGCGGCAAAACGGTCGAGCGCTGCACCTACACGGTGAAAAACCATCCCTCGGGCAAGGTCTGTCAGGCCGACCTCTACATCTGCGGCGGCGAGATCGTCGCGGGCGATATCCTCTGCACCGGCGAAGGCGGCTTCATCGCGCCGCTGGCCTTTCCGAAGGACGCCTGAGCGCCCACCTTCCCCGCTTCGCTCTCGTTTTCCGGCGGAGCTTCTTCACAGGGCAAAAAGAAAGACAGCCTTTCGGCTGTCTTTCTTCTATCTCATTCAGGAATTAGTCCTTGCACTCGATAACAACACCGGAACCGACGGTACGGCCGCCTTCACGGATAGCGAAGCGGAGGCCCTTCTCGATAGCGATCGGGGTGATCAGCTCGACCTTCATGTCGATGTTATCGCCAGGCATGCACATCTCAACGCCTTCGGGCAGGGAGATGATGCCGGTAACGTCAGTGGTTCTGAAGTAGAACTGCGGACGATAGTTGTTGAAGAACGGGGTGTGACGGCCGCCTTCGTCCTTGGACAGAACGTAGACCTGACCCTTGAACTTGGTGTGGGGGTGAATGGACTTGGGAGCAGCCAGAACCTGACCACGCTCAACAGCCTTCTTGTCGATACCACGGAGCAGGCAGCCGACGTTGTCGCCAGCCTCTGCGTACTCGAGGGTCTTGTGGAACATCTCGGTACCGGTAACGGTGGTCTCGGTGGACTCGTCCTTCAGACCAACGATCTCGACCTTGTCGCCGTCCGATACGCCGGTCACGACCTCCACGGGGCCGGTCAGCTCGCCGGTTTTGGCGTCAAAGCCGGTGTATACGACCGTTTTAAAGCCCTGCTCCGCGAGCGCCTCGGCGGGGAGCCAGAGGACGTTTTCCGTCGTGCCGACGGTGAGCACCGCCATGGCGTTCATGCCGTCGAGCATGTTCTCCGCGCGCGGCATGGTGATGGTGACGGTGTATTTGCTGTTGCCGCCGTTATTTTTCCCATTCGGGTCGATGGCGGTCACGGTGCCGGCGTATTTGACGTTCAGCAGCTTCGTGCAGTCGGCGAAGCACTTGCCGGGCACGGCCGTGATGGCGGCGGGCAGAGTGGTGTTCGTGAGGCTGGCGCAGGTGTCAAATGCGCCGCGGCCGAGGCTCTGCAGCCCGTCAGGCAGCGTGACGGCGGTCAGCCCGTCGCCCGCGAGACCGAAGTCACCGATCTCGGTCACACCCTTGGGGATGGACAGGCCCGTGAGCTTGGAGCACATGGCGATGCCGTAGCGGCCGATGCGCGTCACACTGTCGGGCAGCGTGACCTGCGTGGCATCCGGCAGAAGAAACAGCGCATAGTCTCCCACGTTCGTGACACCGTCCTTTATGTCTACACTCTTAATTCCAATTTTGGTTATCACACCGAGCGCGTCATAGTTCCACCACGGCGCGAGGTTGCCGTGGGGGAAGTCAAAGTTGGGCATGGCGCCGGTGCCGGAGATGGTCAATTTTCCGGTGATCGACACATTCCAGTGCAGGCAGTTGTTCTCACCGAAGTCGCCCGAAGTGGCCGCGGTCGCAAAGCTGCTGAGAATGGCATCCGTGTCGAGATCCGGGATCTCAAACTCCTCCTTGAGCTGCTCAAGTTTTTCTTTAATGTAAGCCTTTTTCAGATCGTCGAGTCTGCTTGCCGATGCGTTCACGGTCAGGCCGGAGAACAGTCCCACGACCAGAACCAGACACAGTGCCAGCGAGAGCATGCGCTTTTTCATCGTTTCTTCCTCCTTTTTGTGATGCGTGTGTACAACCGTAATACCTGTCTGTCGAAAATATACCATATAAGCGGGAAAGTGTGCAATGGGGATTTCCAGAAAAAACGTTTTGATCGTTACATTTCGTTTCATTTGTGTAAATAAAATGTGCATTTTTTCGCGCCCATGCGCGCACGACCCATTGCAAAAGCATGGGGCGTCCTGTATACTGATTGTGTAGACTCTGTTACCAGTTCGTCTATTCCAGGAGGAAGGAACCATATGAAAAAACGAGTGTTGTCGCTGCTGCTGTGCTTTGTGCTCGCGGCCGGATTGCTGAGCGTGTGCGCCCCGCCGGCGCAGGCGGGCACGATCGCGGGCGTGGTCGACCAGTTTCTCAAGCAGCCGGATCAGATCAAAAAGCTCTTCGGCAACGAGGTCGCGCATGGCGACTGCGGCCCTGCCGGGAACGAGGGCAGTGTACATTATAAAATCTACGAAGTCACGAACCCCACCGTCGTGCAGGACAACCCCGCCCTGCAGCAGATCTGGCAGGAGCACGACTACCGCGAGGACGCGCAGTATTACGGTGTGTACATCTACGGCGACGGCCCGATGGCGGATTATACCGACCGCAGTAAGGCCCCCTGGATGGGCAACGTCGATGTCACGGAGTACAACGACAAAGGCAAGCCCATCGGCACGACGACCGTGGAAAACCTCGGCGAGGAGTATCTGGCTCTGGCCTACATCGCCGGCGCCACCACCGAGGACGGCAAGACCTACTCCGGCGTCACGAACGTCGGCGACCGCGCCTTCAAGGACTGCCAGTACCTGACGTGCATGTTCCTCGACGACGGCATCACCACCATCGGCGATCGTGCGTTTTATGCGGACGAGTACCTCTCGGCCATCAACATGCCGCGCAATCTCGAGCTCATCGATCAGTACGCCTTCTACGGCTGCGACACGCTCACCTTCGTGCGCGCGGGCGCCTGCAGCCGCCTGCGCCGCATCGAGGATCATGCGTTTTACAGCTGCACCATGCTCGCCGAGCTGCGCCTGCCGAACGGCCTGACGTATATCGGCCCGTGGGCCTTCGCGTGGGACCGCATCCTCGGTCAGGAGGACACGACGCTCGGCCTGCCGTCGAGCCTGCAAGTCATCGGCACGGGCGCGTTCGCGTTCGTCAACCACCACAAGAACCTCAACATTCCGGCCAACGTCACGAGCATCGGTGACTACGCGTTCATGTGCGATTATTATATGAACAACCTCACCTTCAGCCCCGGCGACAAGCCCCTCACGATCGGCAAGGCCGCGTTCTTCGGCGACAACCACATGAAGACCGTCGACCTCTCCAACCGCGTCGCGCAGATCGACAAGTGCGCCTTTGCCGGCTGCGAGATGCTCGAGGAGGTCTATTTCGGCGACAAGATCGACACGATCCAGGGCCGTGCCTTCACGAGCCTGGATAATGCCATGAAGATCCTCGTCGAGGGCGTGCTCAACGGCATTCTCCGTCCGGACGACACCGACCAGAACGCCGATCAGGCCGGTGACATCAGCACGGCCTTCAATATGATCGCCAAGATCACGAAGCTCAAGCGCGCCGTCTTCAAAAACGACCCCGCCAAGAGCATCTACGGCGCGGCGGATTCCAACCGTTCCTTCCCGGATGACTGCGTGGTCTATTACACGCAGGGCAGCTACACCTGGGCCGCCGAGCTCAAGGACGACGGCACGTGGCAGGGCTACAAGACCGGCCTCTGGCACGGCGACCACATCGCCCAGTTCGCCGACACGGTCGTCGACCCCACCTGCACGAAGCAGGGCTATACGCACCACGCCTGCACGGTGAAGGGCTGCACCTATGCCCCCGTGGACGACACCTATGTCGCCGCCACCGACCACACCTGGGTCAAGACGCAGACGAACCCGCCCGCCTGCACCGAGCAGGGCACGGCGTTTTATAAATGCTCGGCCTGCGGCGCGACCCGCACCGAGAAGATCGCCGCGCTCGGCCATGACCTGAGCCGCTGTGACCTCCTCCCGGATGCCACCTGCACGCAGCCCGGCCGCGCCGTCGGCACCTGCCCGCGCTGCGGCGTGAAGATCGATGAGGTCATCCCCGCCAAGGGCCATGACTACAGTTATAAGTCCGCCTCCAGCATCGAGCCGACCTGCACCGAGTCCGGCCACTATCAGGGCACCTGCCCGCGCTGCAATCAGGACTATAACGACACCATCCCCGCCCTCGGCCACGACTGGGGCGAGTGGGTCGTCGCGCAGGAGCCGACGTACACGACCACCGGCTACCGCTATCACATCTGCGCGCGCTGTAACACGCGCGAGGGCGAGGACATCCCGAAGCTGCGGGACCATACCTGGGATTCCGGCATCGTGACCACGAAACCGGACTGCATTCATGCTGGTGTCCGCACCTATACTTGCACGGACTGCGGCGCGACAAAGACGGAGACAATCCCTGCAACGGGTGAGCATACGTTTGTTGCCAAGGAGATTCCGGCCACTTGCACGACGGGCGGTTATATCCTGTGCACATGTAGTGCCTGCGGCACGACACAGCGATATGACGCTTCAGAACCGCTGGGACACAAATGGAACAGCGGGCAAGTGACAACGAAGCCGACAGAAGATATGGCAGGTGTCCGCACCTATACCTGTACTGTGTGCGGGGATACCAAAACGGAGACGATTCCGGCGACCGGTGTGCATGTGCATACTTGGCAGCTGACAAAGCGTGTTCATGCAACTTGCACGGAAGATGGTTATGACCTGTATACATGTGCAAAATGCGGAGCTGTAGAACACCGCAATGAAGTGGCGGCGTTTGGCCATAAGATGAATGCAGGAGAGGTCGTTATTAAGCCGACTGCAACAACATCCGGGGTTCGAGTTTATACTTGTTCCGTCTGTGGAGAGACAAAGGCAGAAACCATTCCTGCTACCGGTTTGCCGTCTGTCTGCCCCGGCGGTCCGACCTGCCCGGGCTACGCCTTCCGCGACATGCCCGCGCCCACCGACTGGTCGCACGAGGGCCTGGATTACTGCATCTACCGCGGCTACATCGCCGGCACCTCGGCCAGCACCGTCGCGCCGAACGGCGTGTGCACGCGCGCTCAGCTCGTGAGCATCCTCTACCGCATACAGGGCGAGCCCACGACCGTCGCTGGCTATGAGCTGGCCAAGCTCCGCGCCCCGTTTGACGATGTGCCGCGCGGCCAGTGGTATACCGACGCCATCTGGTGGGCGAAGCTCACGGGTGTCGTCTCCGGCACGAGCGCCACGACCTTTGACCCCAGCGGGGAGATCACGCGCGAGCAGCTCGCCGTCATCCTCTATAACTACACGAAGCAGTTCGCGCCCGGCAGCCTCACGGAGGCGGGCTCGCTCGCCGGCTTCCCGGATGCGGGCAGCGTCTCCGGTTGGGCGCGCACGGAGATGGCCTGGGCCGTCGGCAACGGCCTCATCTCCGGCACCGGCAGCGGCGGCGTCGCCTACCTCAGCCCGAAGGGCAGCGCCACGCGCGCGCAGGTCGCAGCCATCCTCATGCGCTTTGAGCAGGCCATGGCCTGAGCGGCTTTCCCATCACGCACAAATCCCCGGAAGCAGTTTGCTTCCGGGGATTCCTTTCTTTCGCACAGTTTACATAACTTTGCGCCAGACGGCGTGTTGCAGAATTCTTAGAGCAGAACCGGCGCTGGGGTTTCCATAACGCTTATCCCTTGCGTCCGCGCAGCATTGCCGCGATCGTCACGGCGCTGTAGCCGCTCTGCTGCCAGAGATCGTCGGGCACGGTGCCGCCGTTGCGCAGGATGAGCGTGATCTGCCGCCGCGCATCGCTGCGCGCGGCCTTTTCCGCCTTCTCGGCTGCGTCCTTTTCCTCCTTCGCCTTTTTGTCGGCGGCGGCCTTGGCATCGGCCGCGTCCTTGGCCTGCTGCTGCAGCTTGCTGTCCGCGCGGTTGTAGTCCGCGTCGTCCATGTCGAGCAGCGCGGCGATCTGCGCCTTCGTCACGCCATCGCGGCTGTCGGCCGCGTCGAGCAGACTGTCGATGGCGCTCAGGCGCGTCTTGCGCTCGCCGCTGTAGCGCTCGTAGGCGAGCTGCGCCAGCTCCGGCAGCTTGCCCGCGAGCATCGCGCGGTAGTATCCGCCCGCCTGCTGCGATGCCGCCACCGCCGCCGTCGAGGCCTGCCCGCCCGTCAGCGCGGCCGCTGCGCCGAGGGCGTTGGCCGCCGCGAGATCGGCCTGCCGCTCGTACTGCTGCCGGTAGGCGGCGTAGAGCTGGTCCGATGCCGGGTCGTAGTTGAATTCCTCGCCGAGCAGCGCGTCAAGCATCTGGTCGATGCGGCTGCGCTGTGCGGTCGTGTCGCGCTCGGTCAGCAGCGTTTCCGCCTCACGGCGGTGCGTATCGTCGTAGTCCGGCACGTCCTCGAGGGGCAGATACTGCGCATAGTCGTTCGTCTGCTCCTGATCGGCCATGCCCTCGCCGCGGATCTTCGCGTTGCGCTGCTGCTCGTAGATGGCAGCGGACGCATGGTCGCCGCGCTGCGCCGCCTGCTCCATGAGCGTGGCGTAGTCGGTGTTCTTGTCGTATTTGTATTTTGTGGCCATAAGGTCTCCTTTCCTCAGTGCTGCGGCCCGGCGGCGGTCTCCGTGCGCGTGAGCGACAGCAGCCGCCACGCGCCCGTGCCCGTCAGCCGCAGGCGAAAGTGGTCGCACCGGCGCGGCAGCACCGGCAGCGTGACGGAGCGCTTCGCGCCCGCCGTCACGGTCGCGAGCGTGTGCCACACGCCGTCGGAGTCGTACTGCACCGCCGCCGTCACGCTTGCGCCAGCGTCCGCCTCCAGCCGCAGCTGCACGCGCAGCAGACGCTTGCAGTCCGGGCTGCCGCTGACGAAATCACCCGTTTCGAGCATGCTCTCCAGCTGTGCCGTGCTGCCGGTGCCGAAGCGCCAGACGCCGCTGGTGTCCTGCGCATAGAGCGCGCCGCCGCTGCGGGCAAACCCGCGCGCGTGGAAGGCGTCCTCGCGGCTCCACAGGCCGCTGCGCGTGTCGTATACGAACAGGTGCCAGGCATTGCCGCTGTCATGCGCCGAGAGATACCAGCGCGTGCCGTCCGTACCCGCCACGCCGGCCGTGAGCGTGCGCCCGAGCGCGTCGCCGATGCGCACCGGCCGTCCGCCGGCCGTGCGCGCCGGCCCGGCAGGGGAGAGGTAGTAGAGCGTTTCCGCTGCCGTCACGAGCGTGCGGCCGGAGTTTTCCTCCGTGCCGAGCGCCGCCGAGGCGACGAGCTGGAAGTTGTCCGGCTTCGTTCCGTACAGCCGCCAGAGCCCGTCCGGCTTGAGAAATACCACGCCGCTGCCCGTCGCCGCGCAGCCGGAAAAATCGCCCGGCGTGCCGACGTCCACGCTCCATGCCGCCGTGGCGACCGTGCCGTTTTCGTCCGCCTCGTACCAGTACCAGCTCAGCGGGTCGCCGAGCTTTGAGCACCAGACGGTGTCGTTCGCGCAGGCCCAGATGCGGTTGCCGTACGTGCATGCGTGCATCGCCATGGGCATGCGCCGCGTGACCGTGATGTTCTCGGTCGTCCCGGCGGTGGAGAACGTGTCGGGGTCGAACACGAGCGCCGCGCCCGCAATGTCGCGGATGATGTAGGTGCCGTTGTCCTCCGGCGTGGAAAAACCGCGGATCGTCACGGCGTCGCCCACGCGAAACGGCAGGTCGATGCCCTCCGCGGCGATGGCGTCGGCGCGGGTGCCGCTGCTGTCGTCCGAGCGCTGGAGGTTCACGGAGCCGCTCCAGCTCGGCTCCGCGCTGCCGAACTGGCCGGAATCCGGCCGGTACCAGATCTTGTCCGGCCAGATGAGCACGGTGCCGCCCAGCTCGGCGAACACCTTCGGCCCGTTGATGAGCGTGCAGCCCGCAACGGGCGTGCCGTTGACATACAGCGTCTGGCCGGTGCACCAGAGCAGCCCGCAGCTGCCGGCGAACAGCCCGTTCGGTCTTCCACCGTCGGTCGGATAGGTCAGCGTGCGGCCCGGCCGCGTGGAAAACAGCGGCGCGTCGGCCGCCGAGCCGTTCGTCATCTCGTAGATGCCGCCCTCCGGGCAGCCCGGCCGGTGGTCATAGCCGCAAAAGTCGGTCTGCACGCGCCGCGTCACGGCCATGGCGCGGGGAAATGTGGGTAGATGCATTGCCTGCCTCCTTACTGGTTCGTGGTCTGGCCGCTGCGCAGCTCGGCGCGCAGCCGTTCGAGCGCGGCGGGGTTGAAGTTCTCGCGGCTGAGATTCGTCAGCGTGTATTGCAGCGCCTCCAGCAGCCGGACGATCGTCTCCTCCAGCGCCGTGACGCGCGCCTCCAGCCCCTCGCCGCCGGTACGCTCCGGCAGCGGGAAGTTCAGCGGGGAAAAATCCGTCATGCTGCGCCGCCTCCGTCCCCGTCTCCGCCGCCGCGGTCGGAAATGCCGGCGCGCAGGGCGGCGATCGCCCGCATGAGAAACTGCGGCATCGGCGCGCCGAGCGCGCCCGCGTTTTCGGCGATGCTGCCCAGTTCCGTCAGCAGATACCACGCCGTCACGAGCGGGCACAGCAGCACGTCGTAGTCGATGCCCAGCCCCGGCACGCTGCCGAGCAGCACGCGCAGGGCAAAGTCCAGCAGCGCCGCCACGAGCACGCCCGCCACGGCTCCGGCCTTGTGCCACAGACCCTCGCGGGCGACGCGGCTGCTCCATGTCCCGGCGCGCAGGGCGGCGGCGCTGCCGGTGGCATAGTCGAGCAGCATGGCCAGAAACCATGCCGCCGCCAGCCAGCCTGTCCAGCCCCAGAAGGCTGTCAGCGCTGCGGCCGCCGTGCAGACGGCCGCTTTGATTGTTGTGAGTCGGTCCATTTATGCCTCCTTTGCCTGGTCGATCATCCGCTGGCACACGAGCATCGTGCGCAGCATATCCAGCGACAGGTCGAGCCTGCCGTCGGCGTCTCCTTTGAGCGCGCCGCGGTCAACGAGCCGCTGCGCCTCGGCCTGCGCCCATGCGGGCATCTCGGCCACGGTATTGTAGCGTGTCATGTCTGTTTCCTCCTTCTGCGTGCCGGCCATCGCTTCGGCGACGGCGGCGCGAAATCCGTCCATGGTGTAGCCCATGCCGTACTGCCGCCACAGATATTCCGGGTCGGCGTGGTTGCTGGCCACCCCGCGCCGGTGCCCTTCCGCATGGCCGATGATGACGCCGTCGGCCAGCGGGTCCAGCCCATACGTCTCACACAGCTGCGCAAACAGCGCCACGGCCGTGCGGTATGTGCCCGTGATCTGCGCCGCGGCCTCGGCGTAGGCCATGCCCGCGCCCGGTTCCGTCATTTCGATGCCGATGTGGGTATTATTTGCCGCGCCGCCGCAGTGCCAGCCGCGCATCTCCCACGGCAGCGTCTGATACACCGTGCCGTCCGCCTGCGCAAATGCGTGCACGCAGACCGACTGGCCGCCCGGTTGGTACTGGTCAAAGTACCGCGCCAGCGCGGCCGCGCTCGGCTGCGGCGTGCCGATGCTGTGCAGCATGATGCCGCGCGGGACTAGCGCCGCGCCCGCCTGGTAGCACTTGTTTTTCGCCGCAAATGCTTCGATGATCTCCATCTGCTGTTACCCCCTTCATTTTGGCGTCAGCGTCGCCGTGAGATTTGCGCCGGCGCCCTTGACGCAGAACTTGATATAATGCGGCGCCGACAGCGACGCGATGTCCAGCGTAAAGCCGGTCTTGTCCGCGTCGATCGTAAACGTTCCCGCCGTCGTGGTCTTGGCCTCAATGTAGGCTGCGTTCGAAAACTGCGTTCCGCCAGTCGTATACAGCACGAACGCGCTGTCACCGCCGTTGTTGCCGCCGGACCAGTTGTTGCCCAAACAATTCACCGCGCCGGTCACGCGGATGGTCGCGCCGTTGGGATATCTGGTCTTGTCGATCGGGATCGCCGCCGTGTGCCCGATGGTCACATAGCCTGCGGCGGCTTTCTCGCTGCCGCTGCCGGTGGAAAGCCGGGTATTGTCCGCATAACCATAGGCCGCCAGCAGGTCGGACGTCGCGGCTTTGACCGTCAGCGCATACTCTGCCGTAAAGCCGCCGTCTGCGGTTTTTACCGTGATCTTGGCGCTGCCCGGTGCAAGCGCTGTGACAACACCGTTTGCCACGCTGGCCACGGTCGGCGCGGAGCTTGCCCACGTCACCGTCTTGTTGCTCGCGTCTGCGGGTTTCACGGTCGCCGTCAGCGTGGTCTGCCCGCCGATGGTCAGCTTGCCGGAGGCAGCGTTGAGCGTTACGCCCGTAACGGCCACGGTCTGGATGCCGGTGAAGATCTCACGGTCATAGCCCGCGCCGTAGCAATAGCTATAAATCTTCTGTTGGCTCGGGTTGACGACGTTGACGACAAACGCCGTGTCCTTGGCGCTGTTGGCCGTCTTGTTGTAGGTGGTCGTTTCGCCGAACTCGATCCCATAATATTCCGCGCTGCCGTTTGTGCCATATTCGTTGTTTCTTGCAAAGCACATATTCGGTGTAGCCACGCGCCAGACATTGTACTCCGTGCCGGTGCCGCTTGCGACAGCGTTGAGCTTTGCGGCCTTGAAGCAATGCACATGGCCGTGGATGGCCGCGAGGATCGTCGCGCTGTTGCTGCCGCTGAAATTCACGGCATTGCCGCTGCTGACGGTGATGCTGCCGCCGTCCACGTAGGCTTTGACGATATTCGACAGGGCACACACGCCGCCCCAGTCAAGCGGATGGTGGGACAGGATCAGCACATTCCAACCGGCCTTTGCGCCCACGGCTTTCAGCGTGTTCGCAAACCACAGCTTCTGCGCGTCTGATACATATTCTTTTTCGCTATTTTCGGCGGTGTTCAGGCAGATGACCCGCAGCTTTTTGCTCTCGAAGTCCCGATAGCAGTAGCCCTCTGTGGTGCTGCCCATGGCCGCGCCGGTGTTGTAAGCGCCGCACAGACCGTACAGCTCCGCCACCGGCAGCACGCTGCCATTCTGCGCCTTGCTGTACTGCAGGCTGTCGTGGTTGCCCAGCGTTCGCAGTTGCGGGATGCCGGCGAACGCCTCGTCGATGTCCGCGTTGATCTCCGCGAAGTGCTGCCGCCCCTCGGCCAGCGTGGTCGTCGCGCTGCCGGCCGTGTAGTCGCCCAGATAGCAGGCAAAGTCGATGCCCGGCAAAATATACGCGAGCGCTTTCATCGCCATGCCAGCGTGCTTGTTGCCGGCCACGATGTCCGCGCTGGTGTCAAGCTGGTGCGCGTCCGAGGCCGCGATAAAGACGATGCTTTCGCTCGTGCGCACGGCCTGCACCTTTTTGGCCACCTCCAGCGCCGCCGTCTTGATGTAGTCCGGGATATCCGCGTGGACGATATTGTCCTTGCTGGGTATGGCGCTGACCGCTGCGGCCATTTCGCCGATTTTGTAGGCGGCCGTGCCGCCGTTTTTCGCGCGGATGGCATTCGCGATGGCCTGCACGGACGCTTCTTCGTAGAGCTTCTTTGCCATCAGTAGGCCACCTCGCTTCCGTCGGCGATCGTGACGGTTTTCGCGGCGCTGCCGTCGTAGGTGACGGTCGTGCCGCCGATTTTGATCGTCAGTGCGTTGGGATTTTTCAGCGCTGTGGGCACGGTGGTCTTGTTGGCGCCGCGCTCGATGCCGTCGAGCTTGGCCTTGTCGGCGGCGGACATCAGGCCAGCCGCAGACTGCGTGGCCGCCGCTGTACCCGCCTTGGCGTCCCACGCGGCGGTCTTTGCGGCCGTGATGCCGTCGAGCACGCGCTTGTTCGCGTGCGAGTGGCGGGCGGCGGTGTTGGCGGCGATCTGCGATGCGGCACCGGGCACGGAAGCCGCGGCGCCGTTCGTGCGCTGGTACCACTTGGCGTATTCGTCGAGCGCTGCGTTAAAGAGCGCCATGCTGTCGGCGTAGTGCGCCGTCTCGTGCGCGGCGTAGTCGCACATGGCGATGACGTAGTACACGTACAGCCGGTCAAACGGTGCGGGCACGAGCAGCACGGTGCTGCGGTCGGAGTTCACGTCGTAGGTCACACATTCGCCCGGCGCGATGCCGAGGATGCGCGTCTGGATCATGCTCTCACATTCGTTGAGCCACAGCAGCTTTGCCGCGTCGTCCCATGCGTTGGGGCAGATCGTGTCGATGCGCTTGAGCGCCTGCTGAAGCGTCGCCATGGTCAGAGCCCCAGCGCGCCGCTCTCGGCGGCAAAGCGGGCGGTTTCGCGCTCGATGAGCGCGCCGGTGCGCGCGTCCTGCGCCTCGCCCTGCGCGAGCACGAGCGCGAAGCGGCGCGGGATGGTCACGTCCTCGCCACGCGGGATGCGCACGGTCTCGCCGTTGACGGTCACGACCTTGTCCTCCTTGTAGCTGCCGTTGTCGCGGAACAGACGCACGGTCACGGGTTCGCTCAGCCAGGCCTCAGCGGCGGCGCGGTCGGTCTTTTTTCTGGTTGCCATAGTATATTCCTCCTTGTGTGCATGGGTGCCTCCCGCCGCGCGGGCGGGAGGCACGGGGTGGTTTTTTTACTCGGTGTAGGTGCTGCAGGTCTCGATGCGGCGGATGGCGCTGTCGTCGAGACGCACGGCGACCTTCGTGGCCTTCCAGCCGACGCTCGCGCGCTGGTTGAGCGGGTCGCCCGTGCCGGCGGAGCCGAGCTGCTTGACGATGTGCTCGAGGCCGCCGCCGGTGATCTCGGTCGTGCCGTAGCCGTCGGCGCCGAGCACGAGCGTGACATACACGTCGCGGCCCTGCGCGCCGGCCTCGCCGGGGTAGATGATGGCATTGTCTTCGGCCGTGACGGCGGCGTCGACGGTCATGGAGTTCGCGGTGTTGGCCGTGACGGTCACGCACGCGTTGCCGACGAGCACCTGACGGCCGACGAGCGCGCCGGACTTGACCGTGCCGCCGTCGAACGAGAAGGTGGTCTTGCCGCTCACTGCGCCGTTCGTGAGCAGAGTGCGGCTGTCGCTGGCAAGATCCTCGGCGTGGAAGATCTTTGCCTCCGTGCTCTCGACGAAGCGGCAGCCCTCGATCTTGCCGATCTCGCCCTCGTACATGTGCTCGGTGTCGACGTACTGGTGGGGCGCGAGCCACTTCGGGTCGTTCATGAGGTCATAGGCCACGTCGGGGTGGATGATGACCGGGAACGCGCCGTCGATGCGGCGGCAGTTGGCGTTTTTGAGCGCGCGCACGGCGCGGCGGATGCAGTCGACGGTCAGGTAGTTGTTGTCGGCGGCGCTGGCATTGCCACCCTGCAGCAGGTAGCGGGCGGACACGGACTCGTCGGCGTACTGCACGTTGTCGCCGCCGACGAGCACCTCGCGCGTGATCGTGTCGAGCGTGCGGCCGGCCTGTGCGCCGAGCAGCTTCGTGGCCATGGTGAGGTTGTTGTCGATGGCGGTCAGCAGCAGCATGTCGCTCATCTGGATGTAGCCGCCGTACTGGCGCACGGCCGCCTCGACGGTGGTCATGCTCAGGCTCTGACCGTCGGGGGTCACGCCCTCGGTCAGGGCGGTCAGCGCCTTGCCGAGCGGGGCGAAGCGGCGGAACTGGATCGTCTTGCCGCCGTTTGCGGGGATGGGGTGCTTCTGCGCGAACTGGTCGTGCACGAGCTCGGGCTCGGCCGCGTCGATGAGGTAGTCCGAGTAGAACGTTTTCATCTCCTCGGTCAGGCTCTGCTGGGTGGTCACCTGCGTGTTTGCATCAAACAGGCGCAGGTTCATGCGGATGTTTTCCATACTCATGTCTCCTTTTTTCTCTGCTGTCCGCTTCCGGGGACAGCGCCGGGGCAGCGCCCGGCCGCTGCGCTGCCGTGGGTTCGGTCTCCTGCGCGGGGACGCGGCCGGTGTCCTCCGCAACGTGGCCGGGGTAGGCCGCGGCCAGCTGCCGCAGGCCCGTCACGGCCACGGTAAACGCCGCGCGCACATCGGCCCGGTCGTCCGCTGCGATGGCTGTGTACCCGGCGCAAAGCGTCCGCTGCACGCCCTGCGCGCCCAGCGCATCGAGCGCGCCCCCCAGCGCGCACACGAGCGCCGATGCTCCGGCGCACACGATGTCTCTGCCCGGGCAGAAGTCCGCGTGGCCGTCCGCGCGCAGCACGCACCGCCCGTCCCGGCGGATGTACGCGAAGCGAGTCACAGGCTCAGCTTCACGCGCTCGCCGCGCTCTGCGCGCGCGGCGAGGGCCGCACGGTCGGCGCGGCTCATGCGCGACACGTCTGG
>ERZ780195.1857-NODE-1857-length-15841-cov-18.362663_pt1 | contig 15841 bp, 10 predicted proteins | sample MGYA00511017_ERZ780195 | MGnify/ENA primary metagenome ERZ780195 (study PRJEB29588, sample SAMEA2159974) | human gut metagenome | biome: human gut; feature: human-associated habitat; material: faeces | place: Denmark | collected 2008/2010 ...
TATGCCAAACGCGCTCAACAAAGGCGCAGGCAGCGAAGCGTCCCTGCCAGTAACTAAAAAGCTCCCAATACAGTTCATGTAACATGGGAGGCGACCGCCGAAGGAGTCCAGAGGGCGATCGCGGACTTCGTCCGTTTTCATTGCCCTCTGGAAGCTGCTCTTTTTACCAGCATGATAAAGAAATCAACTTTGGCAGTCTGAAAAAGCAGACAATCTTTCATTGCAGGAAGATTTCGCCTCTGCGGAGGCGACAAGGGGGCTTTCCTCTCACTTCTCCATCTCCATGACTCTCCTCTTAAACACCGCCCGCCCATGGTTCTTCTTGTCCGTGCGGAAGAGGCTCAGCGTCTTTTCCAGCACCGCAATGTCAATCGGCTTGGAGAGGTGCATGTCCATGCCCGCATCCATGCTTTGCTGGATGTCGTCCGCAAAGGCGTTCGCGGTCATCGCGATAATCGGAATCGTCCGGCCGACAGGATTGTCGCTGGCGCGGAGGGCACGCGTCGCTTCGTAGCCGTTCATCACGGGCATCTGCACGTCCATCAGGATAACGTCGTAGTCGCTGGGGCGGACGTGGTCGAACGCCTCCACCAGCTGCTTGCCGTCGCTGTAAATCGTGCAGGTCGCGCCCTGCATGTGCAGCAGTTCTTCCAGAATTTCCGCATTCAGCGGATTGTCCTCCGCGCAGAGCAGCCGCATCCCGTTCAGCACCGATGTGCCGTCCACGTTCCCGATATTGCCGAATTCCGTACGCAGTTTCGCCATCTCGTTCTCCAGATTGGAGAGGAAGAACGGCAGCGGCACAAAGCCGTCCAGCCCACAGGCGCTGATGATATCCAGCACTTCCTCGCGCTGCCCCGCCTGCATACAGAATACGAAAATCGGCTTCCCGGCGGCCTCGCGCATCTGGCGAACCAGAGGGCGCAGCATCTCCGGCGCGCGGTACTGGCAGGACAAAAGCACTACGTCCACATCCTCCTGCCGCAGGATGCTCACCGCGTCTTCAGGCCGCTCGACCGCCTCCGCCGTCACGGGTGTGTGTTCCAGCGCATCCTGCACGTCCGCCACGCGCCCCGGCGCATAGCCGACCAGCAGCAGGTGGCAGTCCTTCACCGTGTGCGCGCGATCATCCGCTTGTGCGTCCACCTTGAACTCCAGCAGCACTTCGAAGCGGCTGCCTTCACCAGGCGCACTCTCGACGTTAATCACGCCGCCCATCATGTCCACAATGCTCTTGCTTATCGCCATGCCCAGCCCCGTGCCCTGCACCTTGTTCGTCACGGAATCCTCTGCGCGGGTGAACACGTCAAACAGGTGCTTCTGGAACTCCTCCGTCATGCCGATGCCGTTGTCCTTGACCACAAAGGCATATTTCACATACGAATGCCCGCTGCGGGACACCTCGCACACGTCAAGGCTGATTTCGCCGCCCTGCTGGGTATACTTGACCGCGTTGGACAGGATGTTCAGCAGTACCTGCCGCAGACGGGTCGCATCGCCGATGAAGTTCTCGTGGTGAATCTGGCTCGCGCGGACGATAAAGTGCTGCCCGCGCTGGCGCGTCTGCGGGCGAATGATGGCTTCAATCTGCTCAATCTGCTCAGCAAGATTGACTTCATCCATGCGCAGCGTCACCGCGCCGCTCTCGATTTTGGACATGTCCAGCACGTCATTGATCAGCCCTAACAGATGCTCGCTGGATGTATGCAGCTTGTCGATGTAGGCCTGCAGCTTCTCCGGGTCATTCAGGTCGTGCTGCATCAGGTTCGTCAAGCCGATGATGGCGTTCATGGGGGTGCGGATGTCATGGCTCATATTCGTCAGGAACGCCGTTTTAGACACACTTGCGGATTCCGCCAGTTTCAGCGCATCCACCGCTGCCTGACGCGCCCGATCCAGCTCCGCGTTCGCCTGTGCAAGCGCCTGCGCGTTCTCCGTCTCCACGGCGTAGCGCTCCCGGTTCTGCATCGCCGTCAACAGAAAGTACATTGCCCCCACCGTCAGCAGCAGCAAGACGAAGAATGCAATGTTGACTATCAGCGTAATCGAATCCACCATTGCGCGCGCACCGGCAGCGACTTCCACCCCCGGCACAAGGAACAGCATCGTCCAGTCGCATCCGGTTAGGCGCTTCATGCACAAGAAATACTGTGTTTTGTCCACCAGCACATCGGTGCAGGTGAAATGATTGTCGGATGCCTCAAGTTCCGTCAGACAGTTATCAAAATTGCCCGCGTGTGGGTACCGGAGCGTCCGCAGCGCCGGATAGATGTTCCGCCCCAGAAAGTTGATGTTCTCATCCGCCGCGTCGGAATACATCTTCACGCCGTCGCTGATGACGACATAGGTGCTGTTCTGCGTGTGAAATGCACTGCTGCGGAAGAACGGCGTCAGGCTGCTCATGCCCTTGAGCAGCACCAGATGCGTGATGCGGATGCTCTTTTCCCCCATCGCAACCGTCAGCGGCTGCATGATGGGCAGGGAAAAGACCATTTGATTTTCATCGCCGCCCTTGCCGCGAATAAGGAAGCACTGTCGCCCCGTCATGCCAAGCGTATCGGTAAATTCGCAGGGCATCCGCTCTCCCGCCGCGTTAATCAGGTTTCCGCTTTCGTCAATCGCAAGGAATCGCAGGGCGCTGTCCTGCGACATCAGCTGATTCTGTGTCGCCTGAAGCAGCTGCACGAGTGCCTCCTGTGTCGTCGGGGCGTAGAAAGCTACGGACCTATCCATTACAGTCAGGAAATCCCACTGCTGTTCCAGCGTGATGGAGAGCTTCTCATACATTTGCGACGTAATTTCCGTCAGCTGATTCTGGCTTTCGCGGTAGAGTTCTTCGCGCGTATAGCGGGTGAAAAAGCGCATCCCAAGGAAAATGAGCGCAAATAAAACAACGCCGACCAGCACCAGCATCGGCAGTTTGCTGTGGGTCAGGCGCTGGCGAATCGACGCTTTCGCAGCCTTCATGCGCTCATCCCCCTGCGTCATGTGTTTTCCGCGCCTCCAAACGGGCACTGCCGCTTTTTCCCGCAGCGCCCGTGCAGGCAGATGGACAATATCATCTTTATTATACCATTGAGGACATTCCATGTCAAGGCACAAAAGAAGCGGCGATGTTCATTTTCCACCGCCGCCGAAGGATTATTCCGTCCAGCTGTACACCCATTCGCCCTGCTGGTTGATGTAGCCGCAGCGGGTCGTGCCGTCGTCCTGCGCCATTCCCACATACGCTAATTCGCCGTAAAATTGCGTCACAAAGCTGAATTGCAGCGGAATCGCCAGTTCGCCGCTTTCGTCGAGATACCCTGCCAGCCTCGTGCCGTCTATATCGTACACTGCCTGCAAGCCCGACGGGAAATACACGTCCGGCTGGTCGTATTCCGGGAATGTCCACTTCGCTTCGCTGATGATTTCGCCCTGCATGTTCACCCAACCGCAGCGGCGCTGTCTGCCCTTCTCCACAACGTACATGCACAAGCCGTTCTCCTCCGGCGTCCACAGCCGCACGATATTTTCGCCTTGCAGGGTGAACAGCTCCTCGCCCGCCACGCTGTACATCGTGAAGCTGTGTTCGCCCGTCGGCAGCACATAGCAGCCATGCCGGACGTCTGCATAGTGCGTATCCGTCGTGCGCATCACAACTTTCCCCGTTTGGTCGATGACACCATAAGTGCCGTCGGTCAATTCAACCTCCGCATAGCCGTCTGCAAACTCGAAGGTATACGCAAACTGCGGTTCAATCACCACTTCGCCGCTTGTATTACAATAGCCGTATAAGCCGTTCTCGTCCACCACCTCAAACAGCCCGCCGCTAATCACGGTATCGCAGTTCGCCGCATTGATGCCCTCCGGCAGGGGATATTCCTTCCCCGTTTCGTCCAGCAGCAGCGTCTGCACAATGTTGTAATCATCATCTAAGAATGTGACAACGGCGTACCCATCATAAAAATTGGAACCCATGTTGTCCGAATCATACTTCGCCGGAATCACCATTTCGCCCGTATCGCGGCTGACATAGCCCCACTTGCCGGTTTCGTCTGCCACGGCAATCAAGCGGCTGTTCGACTCCCTATGATTCACGCCCCGCCACTTCAAGCCGCTGAAAACACCGCTCTGCACATCAAAGAAGCCTTCCATCCATTCCGTGCCGAGACTGTTTTTCCCCGTCGCCTTCTTGTATAGCAGCCAAATGCCCGTTTCGCGTCCACCGTAACAGAAGCCGTCATAGCCGCTGTCTGTCACTACATTCTCATCCAGCAGCAGCATAATTTCGCCGTCGCGGTTCGCGAAGCCCTCCCGGTCGCCCTGCTGAATCCACGCATAATTGCCCCGGAAGTCGCCCGCACTGTCGAATTTCGGCGGAATCACCCAGTTCCCCATCTCGTCGATGTGTCCCCACAAGCCATTGTCGCCTTTCGCGGCGTACCAATACCCCTCCGCTGACGCGCAGCCTAACAGCAGCAGCAGGCACAATATCCCGCACAGCAGTTTCTTCATGCGTTTTCCCTCCTATGGTGATTTCTGCCTTCATGATACCAGCAAAGAGGCTATTCCGCAAGCGTTCCGACGCGTTTGTTACAATTGAAAAAGGCAGGGAGAACGAATCCCCCTGCCCATATTGATTGGTTACTCCGCCAGCAGCGGCGCGACAAGCCCTTCCAGCACCGTCAGCGTCACCGACCCGACCTTGTTGTACACAATTTTCCCGGCCGCATCGACAATCACCGTCATCGGCAGCTGCGTCGAGCCGCCCAGTGACTTAATCACCGCGCCCGTCTTGTCCAGCGCGAACGGCATATTCAGGTTCTCCTTCGCGAGGAACTTGTCCACATCGTCCGTCACGAGGTTCGAGTGAATCGCCACCAGCGAGATTTCGTCGCCGTACTCCGCATACAGCTCCGCGAAATACGGCAATTCCGCCACGCACGGCGTGCACCATGTCGCCCAGAAGTTGATGACCGTCACTTTCCCCTTCTGCGCCGACAGCGTAAATTCGCCGCCTTCTTCCCCGTACAGCGGAGCCGTGAAATCAGGGCACTTCATGCCGACTTCACAGCCCACGGGCGTGTCGTCTTCCTTTTCGGGCAGCAGCGGCTTTACCAGCCCTTCGAGGACATCCAGCGTCACCGACCCGACTTTGTTGTACACGATTTTCCCGTCCGCATCGACAATGACCGTCATCGGCAGCTGCGTCGAGCCGCCCAGCGATTTAATCACCGCGCCCGTCTTGTCCAGCGCGAACGGCATGTCGAGGTTCTCCTTCGCGAGGAACTTGTCCACATCGTCCGTCACGAGGTTCGAGTGAATCGCCACCAGCGAGATTTCGTCGCCGTACTCCGCATACAGTTCCGCGAAATACGGCAGCTCCGCCACGCACGGCGTACACCATGTCGCCCAGAAGTTAATGACCGTCACTTTTCCCTTCTGCGCCGACAGCGTAAATTCGCCGCCGTCTTCGCCATACAGCGGTACGGTGAAGTCCGGGCACTTCATCCCGACTTCGTAGCCCACGGGCGTATCGTCGTCCGGCGCTTCCGTGGCTTCGGGTGCAATCGTTTCCGTCGCGGCGGGCTGACTTACCGGTTCTTCCACCGTGTCCGCCTTGTTTACCTGCCACATCACCACGCCCAGCACTACCAGCGCCGCCGTCCACGCCGCCATCACGCGAATGCGGCGGTTCGTGCGCTTTTTGTTGTCTTCCGGCTTCATCGGCTGCACTTCGTTCGCTTTCAGCGTAATTTTGCCCATTCTCATGCTGATGGCTTTCGTCGGGCAAACGTCCACGCACGATGCGCAGTGGATGCACTCATGGTCGCCCACATGCCGAATATCCATCTTGCAGTGCGCCACGCAGCGCCCGCAGTTCGTGCATTTGCTTTTCTCGACCTTCACGCCGAGAATCGACACACGCGCGAACAGCCCGTAAATCGCCCCCAGCGGGCAGAGGAAGCGGCAGAACGCGCGGTAGAAGAACACGCACGCCAGCAGAATCGCCACCATGATGACGAATTTGCGCGTAAAGAGGATGTTGAGGATGGAGAACTTGCCCGCATTGACCGGGTTCGCCAGCAAGCCCATTGCGCCCTCGAACGTCCCTGCCGGACAGATGTACTTGCAGAAGCCCGGCACGGGATACTGCTGCAAGCTGTACGCCAGCGGGATGATGACCACAAACACCGCCAGCAGGACGTATTTGAGATACGACAGCGCATGGGTGAAGCGGCTCTTCTTCACCTTCGGCGTCGGAATTTTGTAGAACAATTCCTGAATCAGCCCCAGCGGGCAGAGCCAGCCGCAGATGGTACGCCCCAAAATCAGCCCGTAGAGCATCAGAATGCCCAGAACGTAGTACGGCGCGCGCTTATCCGAGGACGCCAGCGCGTTTTGCAGCGCCCCCAGCGGACATGCGCCAATCGCGCCCGGACAGGAGTAGCAGTTGAACCCCGGCACGCAAAAGTTCTTGATGCCGCCGGTGTAGATGTCGCCCTTGATGAATCCCTTCACATAGGCGTTGTAGAGCAGGGCGGCGTAGACCTGTATGAGCCGCCGGGTGGTGGGCTTATGGGCGCTCCACCATGCCGCAAATTTCTTAGCCAAGGCCGATACACTCCGTACAAATATTGATTGCCTTCACCAGCACATCGAACATGCCGCCGTTCATCACACCCAGCACAATCAGCGCCACCGCCGCCGCCGCGATGATCACGCGGATGACGTTCCTGCCCGTCGTCTTTTCCGGAGCGGCTGCATCCGGCTTGCGCTTCGGGGCGCTCCTGCGGAGTTCCAGTTCCTTCATCAACAGGCGGAAATTCCACTGCTCAGCCGCCATCAGGAGGATGAACGCCAGCCCAATCCACGGGAACGTTTCAATCACCATCTGGCGCACGACGACTTCCAAATCACGCGAGGCAAAATTCGACCAGTCCAGCAGGAATCGCCCTGCCATGCCCCCGCAAATCAAGCACAGAATCGCCGCGCCGCACCATACGCCGATACGCTGTTTCTTCACTTTGCGGATTTCGTCCGTCTCCTCCGTCCGCGCGCGCAGCATCAGCAGCTGATTCTCCACCGGCGCGCGAAGCGATTCCTTCTGCTCCGGCTTGCCCGCGATGATGTTCGCCGCCAGCAGCGCCAGAAAGACCCACACGCTCCACGCAATCGAGGCGAAGTGCGCTGTGACAATTTCCCGGCTGTAAATATCGTGAATCCGCAGCCCGTTTTCGCCCATGTTTTCCGGCGCGATGCCTTCATGATAGATGGTCACGCACTGCCAAATCAGCAGCGCCGCCATCAGCACCGTCGCCGCGCTCAGCAGCCACTGAAGCATGATGCGCACCGAGCGTTTGCTCTCTGCCTTCATTCCGCGTTCCTCCCACTTTGCCGGGCGCGCAGTACGCCCGGAACGCTACTGACTCCATTATAGTGCAATGAATGGGATGCGTCAAACAATTCATCGGACTTTTGCTGTTTCTTTTCCGTTTTTCCGATTGGAGCCCGGCGACATTGTGAAAAAATCATCAATTCTTGTCCATTTTGTGCCGTCCGCTCTTGCTTTTCCGCATCATCTGTGATACCATAAGTGCACAGGCTGCTTGTTCAGCCCTTCACCATGAAGGAGGAAATATATAATGGGTTTTCTGGCAGGAAAGACAGCGATTATTACCGGCGCGGGCTATGCGAAGCTCAGCAACGGCCGCTGCGGTTCGATTGGCTACGGTATTGCGACTGCTTACGCCAAGGAAGGCGCGAATCTGGTCATCACGGGCCGCAACGTGAAGAAGCTGACCGACGCGAAGGAAGAACTGGAACGCCTCTATGGCGTGAAGGTGGTGTGCGTGCAGGCGGACGTGAATGACAGCGCGGACAACGAGGCTGTTGTGAACAATGTCGTCAAACAGGCGATTGACACCTTCGGCCGCATCGACGTGCTGATTAACAACGCGCAGGCTTCCGCATCCGGCGTTCCGCTGGCTGACCATACCACCGAGCAGTTCAATCTCGCGCTGTATTCCGGTCTGTACGCCACATTCTATTATATGAAGGCGTGCTACCCCTATCTGAAGGAAACAAAGGGCGCGGTCATCAACTTCGCCTCCGGCGCGGGTCTGTTTGGCAACTATGGGCAGTGCGCGTATGCCGCGGCAAAAGAAGGCATTCGCGGCCTGACCCGCGTTGCCGCCACCGAATGGGGCAAGGACGGTATCAACGTCAACGTCGTCTGCCCGCTGGCATGGACGACGCAGCTGGAGAACTTCCAGAAGGCATATCCCGAGGCGTTCAAGGCGAATGTCAAGATGCCCCCGATGGGCCACTACGGCGACTCCGAGGTGGAAATTGGCCATGTGTGCGTCCAGCTGGCTTCCCCGGACTTCAAATTCATGTCCGGCGAAACCATCACCCTCGAAGGCGGCATGGGTCAGCGCCCCTAACCGCTCGCATCTTTGCTCCCTTCTGCGCACCGCGGAAGGGAGTTTTTTGTCCCTCATTGGAGGTTTTTCGCATGAATACCGACCGAATCGCGTATTTTCTCGCCGTCGTCCGCGAAGGCAGCTTCTCCGCCGCTGCGAAGAACATGTACGTCTCCCAGACCGCCATCAGCCAGCAGATTGCGTCGCTGGAAAAAGAAATGGGCTGTGCACTGTTCCACCGTCTGTCTACCGGCGCGGTGCTGACCGACCAAGGCGAGCAGTTTCTCCCCTACGCCGAGCGCCTGATGGGGATTCAGCTTGAATTGCAGGACGCTTTCGCCGATGCGCACCGTGTGAGCGCCATCCACATCGGCTACAACGGGCCGCTGGAAAAAGAACTGATTGTCGATGCGTACCTTTCCCTGCATCCGCACCTGCCCAATTTGGTGATTCACCCGCTGTACCTCTCGCTGACGGCCATGTCCGACGCCCTCTATCGTGGGCAATGCGACATGGTGCTGACGCTTCCCGGCGAAATCGACCAGCGGAACACCTATCAGGAGGTACTCTACGATGTGCCGATGATTGCCGCCGTTTCCGAAGCGTCGCCATTAGCGGAAAAGTCGGTTGTGTCGCTTTCTGATTTACGCGCGCATCCGTTGATTCTGCTTGCCCCCGACCAATCGCGCAGCGGGCGCGGCGCGATTCACGACTGGGCGCAGAATCTGGGATTTTCGCATCCATCGATTATTTATGCGGATTCGGCAGATATGCAAATTTTGATGGTTTCGCTGAATCTGGGGATTTCCTTCTTTCCAGCGAGAAAGCCAGCCTATTTCAAGGGCGTGAAGCTGCTTCCGCTGACGGAGGATATTGGGCATCATCGGTCGGTGCTGGTGTGCAGACGGCTGACACCGGCGATTCGGATGATTCGCGACTGCATGATAGAGGAAATGAAAAAGGGCTAAACACGCGGAAAGAGTATGGCGAAGCGCTCAACTCAATCGCGCGAAGTCCAACGGAGACGACCAAAGTGTTTTCTAATCGTCCCCTTGACCTCTTGGGTCGCCACTATCAAAATTGACTTGTTCCGCAGTACAATGAATCACCCCATCCCCGCATCAAAAAAAGCACCAGCCCTTCGCAGCATCTGCCGCTTCGGTCTGGTGCCATTTTTATCAACCGGTTACTGCTGGTTTGCCGCGTTTTCACCCGCAATGCGACCCATCGACAGCGCGTTCAGGAAAGACGAACCGGACATGTAGACCAGATCGTACAGCGCGCCGTTGGAGGCTTCGCCCGCCGCGTACAAGCCACCGATGACCGTGCCGTCCGCACGAAGCACCTGCGCGGAGGTGTCCGTCACGACGCCGCCGATCGTGCCTGTGTACTGAGGCGCAATCTGCACCGCGTAGAACGGGCCAACCGTCGCGAAATTCATGAAATCCACGCGCGCGCCAAACGCCGCATCCACGCCGGTGTCCTTCGCCGCATTGTAGACCGCGATGCAGTCAAGGAACGCCTGCTTGTCAAAGCCCAGCTTGTCCGCCAGCTCTTCAAGCGTGTCCGCAGAGGTCACTGCCGGGTCATCAACGTTGTTCGCCAAAATCGCCGCATAGTCCTCGCGGTCAGAACCGTAGATGCAGTAATACGGTGCCGCATGACGGTAAATCAGGCTCGGATAATTCAGGGAATGACAGTATTCATTGACGAAGCGGACACCCGTGTTGTCCACGATCGGCGCCTGACTCCACGGGCCGCCCAGAGAGGTCAGCTCCGCGTTCGTGCCGTCGCCCACGACATAGGACATGCCCAAGCGCGCACCCTTCTCGTAAACCGCCGCGCCGATGGCCTCCGCCATCAGAATGCCCTCGCCGGTCTGACCCGCGGAGCCATAGAAGTACGCCACCTGCGCCGCGTCAACGGGCGTGAAGCGTTCCATCATTTCCTGATTGTTGCCGAAGCCGCCAGTCGCCAATACCGTGCCCTTGGCGTAGATGTTGAAGGTCTGACCGTCCTTTTCGACCGTCGCGCCGATGCAGTTGCCGTTTTCGTCGGTCAGCAGCGCCGTTGCCTTCGTTTCCAGCCAGTATTCCACGCCCAGCTTCTGATTCTTCGCATAGAGCAGGTCGGTGGGCTTGCCGTTGGAGGCATAGTGGAAGCGATCCACGCCCTCAATCAGGTCGAAGCTCATCGGACGGCCGAACTCGAAGCCGTTCTCCTCCAGCCAGTCAATCAGACCCGCCGCCTGACCCACCACGAAGCGGATGCGGTCTTCATCCATGCCGCTGTCTTCGCGGAAATACTCGTTGTGGTTGTATTCCACCCACAGATCGACGTAGGCTTCGCAGGTATCCTCGATGCCGTACTTCTTCTGCTCGGAGGATTCCGGCGCCGCAATGCCGCCGCCCGCCATCGCAGACGTGCCGCCGATGGTCGCCAGCTTTTCAATCGCAATGACCTTTGCGCCGGCTTCCGCAGCCGCCATCGCCGCTGCTCCGCCAGCCGCGCCCGTACCAATGACCAGCACATCGCAGGTCAGGTCGGTATAGTTTTCCTTCTCCGCCGCCTCGACCTTCGCCAAGTCCGCGTTCGTCAGCCCCAGCTCCGCCAGTGCAGCCGCCGCGGCCGCTTTCACCGCGTCGGATGTCACCGTCGCCGCCGTCACGCCGTCCACCTCGACGGAGTTGTTTGCCAGCATCTGCTCCGCCAGCACCTTCGCCGCCGCTCCACCGATGGAATCAGTCTGCGATGTCGCGTCGATTTCCACGTTCACCAGCTTGTCGCCGTCCACGCTCAGCGTGACCGTCACGTTTCCGCCGCCAAACCCTTCCGCCGTCGCACTCGCTGTCTTGCCCTCCGCCAGCGCCGTCGCGCAGGCCATCGTCAGCACCATACATAGGCTGAGCAGCAGCGCCGTCAGCTTCTTCATGATGAAAAACCCCTTTCCTTTTTGAATGTCCCCGCGCAGGGAAGACACCCTGGTTGCTCTTCGCAACTTTGTGAAAAATATACCATACTTCTCTCCAAAACACAAACATCAATTCAGGAAGGGGGCTATAAGGATTTCTTATAGAGTGCGCCAAAAGTTGCTCAGCGCGGAAAAGGCGCAAGCAAATAGCGCAAATGAATTGGAAAATCGTATTATTTTTCTCCGCAATTTTTCCTTACCCCTGGAAAAACGCACTGCTTTATGCGTCTAATCCATTGAAATCACCATGAAAATGAAAGGAGGGCAAAGCATGGAGCAGCAATCCCCCAATGAACGCCGCTTGGAAGACTGGATGCGCACCTATGGCACCGCCATCCTGCGCACATGCTTCGTCATCCTTTCCGACGCGCGTGAAGCCGAGGATGCCATGCAGGACACCTTCCTCCGCGCTTGGCGCGCCATGGACACCTTCGAGCAGCGCAACGGCGCGAGCGTCAAAACGTGGCTGATGCGCATTGCCATCAATGTCTGCCGCGATTATCAGCGGAAACGGTGGTTTCGGCACATCGACATGCGGCACGCGCTGGAAGACTTGCCGCAGGGCATGATGACCGTGCTGCCAGAGGATCGGGAATTGATGCTGGACATCCTGCGCTTGCCCGACGACCTCAAAAAGCCGCTGATTCTCTACTATTATCAGGACATGAACCTTCAGGAAACCGCCGATGCACTGGGCATCAGCAAGTCGACGGTGCATACGCGGCTCAAAAAAGCGGAACAGGCGCTCAAACTTTCGCTGACAGGAGGTGACTGCTATGTCTGATAAACTCAAGCGGGTGCTGGATACGAATTTAGCTGGACTGCACGTCACCGACGCGCAGGTGAATGCCGTCCTGCGCCGCGTTTCGCAGGATGAACAGCGTCCGCGCGTGATTCGCTGGCAGGCCATCGCTGCGGTGCTGCTCGTGCTGGTACTGGGCGCGGGTGTCCTGCTGCAAACCGGGATTTTGTCGGACGATTCCCCGCAGCTCACTGCCGATGTCACCCGTCAGGGCGATTTCCTGACGGCGGCACAAGTGAAAAAGCTTCTGGCCAGCGCGGCGGATTTGCAGTTTTCAGTGGATGAAGAGGCGATTTCGGTGCTGATGACGCAGGTCGAAAAGGACGGTGGCTGTTCGCTCTCCACGCTGCTGGAAATTCTCTGCCCTGTGGGGTCGTCGCTGGGGCAGTGGGATATCCGCGCGCAGGTGGCGCTCAGCCAGACGCTTGAAAGAATCGGCTATCAGGGGATTCTGCCAGGCATGACGCGCGAACCGCTCTCCACCGAAATCACCGCGCAGGACGCCCTTGCCCGCGCAGTTGCCTACATCCGCACCAATGACGACCCGCAGGCGGATTTCACCAATCTTGATTTCTATCGTGTAGGTATCCGCTTCCTTTCCGGTGTTTATGACGGCACCTGTGAGGGAGCGTATTACTGCGTAAATTTTGATGCGCTGGATGCGTTCGGCACAACGTACGAAGTCGCGGTGAACGCGGAGGACGGCAGCATTTGCCGAATGCGGCGGGAACGTGGCGCGGGCAGCAATCACACGGCGGACGAAGTGACCCGCGGCTTCCGGCGCATTTTCGGCTACGACATGCGCACATGGACGCCCATGCAGCTGCGTGTGTACATTCTGGCGCTTTCGCGGGCGGATCACTCGTCAATGCAGACGGTGCATGAGCTGTTCCTGAGCGTCGGGCGCGATGGCTTCCCGGATGTTCCGGTGGAAGCGCTGACCCGCGAAGAAGCCATTGACGCCGCGCTCGCCATTCAGGGCGGTTCATCGTCCGAGGTGCTGGCGGCAGAGTACCTTGCGGGCGCGTCCGGCGACTTCTGGAAGATTGCCATCCGTCAGCCGAATGCCCCCAGCGGGCAGAGCATCGTCTATCTGGAGCTGAACGGGCTGACCGGTACGCTGCTGACAACGACGTACTCCGGCAATCTCTACGGTTTGCCGCAGGAGTTTTTCCCCAGTCAGCTGCTGTCCACCCTCGACCGCACGGACTTCTCCCATGGCGTACCCGCCGTGGATGCCGAAACGGCGCAATCTGCCGCCAGTGCCGCCATTGAACGCCAATATCAGCGGAATATGGCGGAAGAGGGCTACACCTGCTTTATTGAAAGCGATTTTGAGGACACGGCAGGCGGATTCTCCTACTACACGGGCGGCGGTGTCGTGATTTTCACCAAGGATGCGCAGAACACGTCGCAGGGTGACATTTACTGGGCAGCGCTGAACTGGTACGGCGAAGTGCTGGATGTCGGCTGGAACCGCAATCCGCTGGATTCAGCGCGCTTCACGCTGCTGATGCAGGGCTATCTGCCCCCGATTTACCAGCGCGAAACCGTCCAGCAGCTGCAAGCGCTGCTGACCGGCAGCCTGACGGACGAAGCCGGTCTGCGCCAGATGGAAACGGACGGTACCCTGCCGCTGTTCAACGCCCTGCTGGCGCTGGAGGTCGTTCCTGATGCCAGCACGAAATCCACCGCCGATGATGTGACCGCTGCCGCCTTGAAATCGCTGAACGCCCATTTGTGCTATGAGAATTCCTCGTTCCTTGTTTATCGCGAGGATGGTGAGCTGATTTGGCACTTCTGGCTATCCACCGACATGGGGTACTTCCTCATGGACGTGCGCGACAGCGACTTGTCCGTGGTGGGCTCCGTACAGATTCCGAGCTTCAGCGCCCTGCGCGCCAGCATTCTGCTGCCCGTGCGCGTCTGGAACACGCTGGCGGAAAAACTGCGCGTCACCAGCTTCTACCGCGACGCGAACACGCAGCCCGGCATCGTCTACGGCATGTACGCCAATCATATTGTTCAGCGCTATGTTGATTTGTACGGTGCCAATATCCTGCGCTGGGATCAGGCGACGCTCCGTTCTTTCCAGTCCGCGATAAGCATCAGCGGCAGCTACGTCGGCGACTGGTCTGTTGCCTGCCTGTGTCAGACGATTTACCCCGACGTCCCTGACTACGCAATTTCTCAAGAGGTCGCGGCGGAATACGCTGCCCGCGCGCTGGGCGACGATGACTACTCCCTGCGCGGCGGTGTGCTGATTGACCCCGGCGAGGGCGACCCCATTTGGAAAGTGACGCTGGATTACCCCGACGGGCGCAGCTTCAACGCGGAAGTGGACTGCCGGACAGGCGCGATTCGGACGCTCCGCCAGCAGGACACGCGCGCCATGCCCTTCTACACGGACTACCTTGATTTCCCTGATGACGGGGAATACTGGTTCCGTAATTTTGTGCTGGATGAGGTTATCGAGCAAGTACGGACGCAAATGACTGGTCGATACGGCAATAACGTCTGATTGCATCAAGCGACGATTTTGCTATTTTTCTGACAAGTTTGTCTGGACAAACCGGCATTGCTGCGCGTATAATAGTGTTGCTGGTAGAAATTCTGCCAAGTTTCGCAAAAAAGAGGTTGGCTCCTATGAAAAAGTTTTTCGCACTGCTCCTGTCCATCATGCTGCTGTCCACGGCTGCGCTGGCTGAAGTCAAAATCGGTCAGGTTGAGTATGCCGCACATGGCACGTCCTGCTTCGCTGTGCTGACCGTCGCGATGGATGGCGACACCATCGTTGCCGCGCACATCGACGAGTTCCAGTTCATGGATGCCGCCACGGCGGAAGGCGTTCCGAACTCCGACGCTTCCTTCGGTCAGAACTATCCCGAAGGCAAGGTGCTGGCTTCTAAGGTTGTGAACGACGGTCTGTACAGCACCAACATGACGACCAAGGCGGGCGCAACCACGCCGCTGGGCGTGAGCTACAACGCCATTGAAGCTTTCGTGACCGGCAAGACCATCGCCGAACTGGAAGCTGCCATTGAAGGCAAGACCAAGGAAGAAATGGTGGACGCCGTCTCCAGCAGCACGCTGGTGGATACGCTGGGCTATGTGCAGGGTCTGCTGGCCGCTGCCAAGGCTGCGAACAACCAGACCGGCTACTACACCGTCTACAACAAGACCGGCGAAACCGTGAAGGAAGTCAGCATTACCATCAACGCGACCGGCGAAAAGTTTGTCATGGCGACGGACGTTCCGGCTGATGCGGTGAAGGTGATTGTCTTCTCGATGGACGGCGCGCTGGAAGGTCACAATGCGCTGACCTTCGCTTTCACGACCGAGAGCGGCTATGAAGGCTCTTTCGCAACGCTGAGCGTCGAAACGGCTCCCATCACGATGCTGTCCGCCGATGCCATGACCGGTGCGACGCAGATTTCCTTCTTCGCGCCTGCTGCGGAGTAATTCCCCCTCGATTGCATCAAAGAAACGGGTACTGTGTGAGGACGAAATCCTCCACAGTACCCGTTTTTATTTTTCAAATAAGAGTGCCAAGGTGGCGTAGATGAATGGTTCTTCACGAAATCTTGGGGGAAGAGCAGCTTGGAGGCGCGTCTGCGGACGCGCAAAGTTACTGGCAGGGACGCTTCGCTGCCTGCGCCT
>ERZ780195.1860-NODE-1860-length-15815-cov-2.399492_pt1 | contig 15815 bp, 13 predicted proteins | sample MGYA00511017_ERZ780195 | MGnify/ENA primary metagenome ERZ780195 (study PRJEB29588, sample SAMEA2159974) | human gut metagenome | biome: human gut; feature: human-associated habitat; material: faeces | place: Denmark | collected 2008/2010 ...
AAATAAAGGTTGAAACGCAATGTGTAATATTTACCATGCTCTTTCATATTGATCACAAAAAAAGATAAAATATGAAAAAAATTTTCAAGTGAAATGATATAATTGAAGAAAAAATGTGAAATAATGAGTATTTAAATGATATAAAGAAAAAATATTGAATAATTCCTATTTTTAATAGAATATACTATCATATCACTAAAGATAAGATTGATAATTTTTTAACAAGTTGTATAATGACAATTGAAAAGAGAAAATAGATGAAAAAAGTTGGATATAATATAAAATAACGGTTATATAAAAAATGTAAGACAAAAAAGCGAGAGCTTTGAAAAATATTTTAAATTATTAATTATGGAGGGTTTCATTATGAGCAGATTTACATTGCCAAGAGACATCTACTTTGGAAAGGGCAGCTTAGAGGAACTAAAGAACTTAAAGGGAAAGAAAGCAATCATGGTATTGGGCGGCGGCTCCATGAGAAAATTTGGCTTCTTAGATAAAGCCTTAGGTTACTTAAATGAAGCTGGGATTGAAGTACAGCTATTTGAAAATGTTGAGCCAGATCCTTCTGTAGAAACTGTCATGAAGGGCGCTCAGGCAATGCGTGAATTTGAACCTGACATTATCATCTCCATGGGTGGTGGATCCCCAATCGACGCTGCAAAGGCAATGTGGGTATTCTATGAGCATCCTGAAATCAGCTTCGATGATATTAAAGACCCCTTCACCATTCCAGAGCTTAGAAACAAGGCAATCTTTGTGGCAATCCCCTCCACCAGTGGTACTGCTACAGAAGTTACCGCATTTAGCGTAATTACCGACTACAAAACAGAGATCAAATATCCTCTGGCAGACTATAACATCACACCGGATATCGCTATCGTAGATCCAGAATTGGCGATGACCATGCCTAAGAAACTCACAGCGAACACTGGTATGGATGCTCTGACCCACGCAATTGAAGCATATGTAGCAGGTCTTGCCAGCGAATTTTCCGACCCGCTCGCTCTCGAAGCAATTGAGATGATCAAAGACTACCTCATTAAATCCTATGAGGGAGATGAAGAGGCGAGAACCAAGATGCACTATGCACAATGCCTGGCTGGTATGGCATTCTCCAATGCGCTTTTGGGTATCACCCACAGCATGGCTCATAAGACAGGCGCTGTATTTGGCATCGATCACGGCCTTGCAAATGCAATTTATCTGCCTTATGTGATCCAATTCAACCAGAAGGCTTGCGCAGCAAAATACGCTAAGATCGCAAAACGCCTCAATCTGGCTGGAAACACAGATGAAGAGCTCACCGCTTCCTTGGTAGAGTTTGTAAGAGGCTTAAATAAGCAGCTGAGCATTCCTTCTACTCTGAGAGAGTTCGGTGTAGATCAAAAGGAATTTGAGACAAAAGTTGCTATGATCGCGGAAAGAGCAGTTGCAGACGCTTGCACAGGCGCAAACCCAAGACCTGTAGACGCCGCTGAAATGCAAAAAATCTTCGAATACGTATACGAAGGAAAAGACATCGATTTCTAAACCGCATATGACTTTTAGGAATGACGAATACAGATTCCTAATGGGATATAGGAGGATAGGAAATGCCGGGGTATATATTACTCCGGCGTTTTCTGTTAAAAGAGTGAATTGAAAATAATATAATGAGAAAGAAATACGAAAAATACTCCCAGCGATTCACTGGGAGTATCCTTTCACTCGTTACTATTGAATCTCGTTGATCTCTAAATGCTCTCCATCTGGTCCACGGAACAAAATCCACTTATCCCCATTGGGGAACACATGAGGAGCATAGGTGATTTCCTTTTCCTCAAACTCAATTCCTCTGGATTCAAGTAGCTCTTTGGTGGCCTCGATATTCTGCACCTTGAGGGCGATATGGTCCACCCAGCCATCCACCTTTTGTGTGGGCTTTTCAAATTGCACTAGCTCCAGAGTAAGATCACCATTTCTCATAAAGCAGATTTTGGTGATGCTGCCATCTGCCTCTTTGGTTTGACACTCATAGATATTGTCAAATTCCAATATGTCCTTGTAAAAAGCCTTGGTTCTTTCGATATCTGTGATGAAAAGACCAATGTGAGCTAACCCACAAATTTTTGCTGCCGCCATAATCATGATTCCTCCTGTCATCTTTCATTATATTATATTGATCGCTGCTTGCCACAATAATACAGCGATTATAAACAGTAAAAAATTGCTTTCGTTTTATTTTGTTTACTATTATATTTTAACACTTTTCAGGGAAATAGGGAACTATATTTTATGGGGAAAGGAAAAATTTCTGCCTTTTTTATAAATTGTTGAAGGATTGGTATCTGGGAAAAAGTATATTATAATATAGGCATTAAAGAAAGCAAGGAGGAATATGAAATGTTTCACGTATGGCACGATATGGATGCAAAACGCATTACTTGTGAGAAATTTATGGCGATGATTGAAATAAGCCGTGGAAGCAAAAATAAATATGAGCTGGATAAAGAGACAGGCATGCTGGTGCTAGATAGAGTGCTCTCCACTTCCACCCATTATCCGGCAAACTATGGATTTATCCCGAGAACATATGCGGGAGATGGGGATCCACTGGATGTATTGGTGCTGTGTCAATCAGAGATTTTGCCCTATTCCCTAGTAGAGTGCTATCCTATAGGTGTACTAGAGATGTTGGATGAGGGAAAAGAGGACGTGAAGATCATTGCGGTGTGCAGCAACGATCCTCATTACAACAGTTACCAAGATATTTTCGAATTGCCAAGTCATATTTTTGATGAAATACGGCACTTTTATCAAGTGTATAAGGACTTAGAAAACAAACACACCAGCACCCAGGATTACAAAGGGGCAGACGAGGCCAAGAAGATCATCGAGAGCTGTATTGAGAGTTATAATAAAAAATTTGCAGATCAGTAGTAGCACTATCTGGTGAACCTATGCGCAGATGAGATGGCAAGCAAAGGGAAAAATTGGTTCCCATAGCAAAGGCTAAGTCTTTCGCGATAAGTTTATGAGTATGTGCTATAGTGGTTAGAAATATAAATCATGTGGATCAATTTTAATGGTCATGATGTGAAGTCTATAATACGATAATCACGATTCATTTGCTAGGACGATTACACAAAATTTGTGATTTTACCGAATGTACGGTTCCATTTTGCAATATCTTTGTGTATAATAAGAACATTAAGATAAGATGAAAGAAGAGGAAGAGGCGTTGAATACGATTCACATAAAAAAAATATCCGAAGACAAAAAGAGCATTCGTCAATTTATTCAGTTTGAGTTTGACCATTATAAGGATGACCCAGATTGGGTGCCTATGTTGATCTCGGATACACGCAATACCCTGATGGGCAAAAACAACCCGTTGTTTGACAACGGCCCTCACGCCATGTTTATGGCATACGATGGGCAAAAAACCGCTGGCAGAATACTGGTGGGAATCGATGAAGTGCTCAATCAGGAAAAAGGGTTGAACCAGGGGTATTTTTCTATGTTTGAGTGCATAGAGAACTACCAAGTGGCCAAGGAACTGTTTGATGCTGGCGTCGCATGGCTTAAAGAGCAAGGGGTTAGCTCTGTGATTGGCCCGCTATCGCCCAGTAACTCGGATGACAGAAAGGGCTTTGTGGTGATGGGGGAGGGTTCTCCTGTGCTACTCAATGCCTATACAAAACCATACTATCCTGAATTTGCAGATAGATATGGCTTTCAGAAAAATGACGACCACTTTGCCTATCTGCTAAAAGTGAGCGAATTAGATGCCTCTAGAGTAGAGCGGCTGGTAAATATTGCAAAAAAGAGATACGGTTTTCACGTAGATCGGATTAACAAAAACGACCTGGCTAACGAGGCAGTGGATATTAAAAAAGTGCTGGATACCTCAGTCTTGGAGGAATGGGATTATCTCACTGCGCCTTCCTTGCAGGGGATTATCGACGAGTTCAACTCGTTAAAGCTCTTTTACAACAACAGGTATTGCTTTATCGCCCGCAGCGAGAAAGATGGCCCAGTGGGCCTGGTGGTGACACTGCCGGATTACAACCAAGTGCTCAAGAAAATGGGGGGAAAATTGTTCCCCTTTGGCTGGGCAAAATTCCTGTATTACAGAAATAAAATTACAGGAGTACGGGGTATCACCCAAAATGTGGTGCCAGAGTATCACAACAAAGGCGTGGCACATGCCATGTACTTTCGCATCTTTCAAGATTGTATCGAGCAGGGCATGGAGTTTATCGAGTGTTCATGTATCGATGAGACTAATATTCCAGCTAGAAGCTGCATAGAGGGTGTGGGAGGAAAACACTACCGCACCTACCGGACATATCGATATAATTTTTAAGGAAATGACAAGCTAATCTAGATAAAAATGAGCGCTGATAGGCGCTTGTTTTTTTGCCTCTATTCTGAGAGGCAGCAGCCAGAGAAGAGCGTTTTTGAAGGGACATTGAGAAAAGAGAGGAGGGAAATTGCGCATAGGGATTTTTTGGGGTGCATAGATATATAGAAAAAAGGCTCTCAGGAGGCGGAAATGGAAATACATGTTGTAAAAAAGGGAGAGACCCCCTATAGCATTGCCAAACAGTATGGGATATCTGTACAGCGTCTGATCTACGACAATCAAATTGAAAACCCCAATCATTTGGTGGTAGGTCAAGCGCTGCTCATATTAATTCCAAAACAGGTACATGTGGTGAGGCAAGGTGAGACAGTGCAAAATATCGCCGGGCAGTACGGAGTACGAGTGATCGATATCATTCGCAATAATCCCTTTTTATTGAACTATCAATCGCCACCTCCAGGTGAAGCCATTGTAATCTCCTATAAAGGCATGGAGAATCGCCCGACAATACAGATTGGCGGTTATGCTTATCCATTCATAAATAGTTATCTGCTTCGGGAAACACTGCCCTATCTGAGCAGGCTTATTGTGTTTTCCTACGGGTTTGATGGGCAGGGGAGTCTTAACCCCATCAATGACGAGTATCTCATTAGACAGGCAAAGGCCTATGGGGTCAGCCCCATTTTGGCTCTCACATCTCTCAACGAAAATGAAGAGTTCGATACCAGAAGAATCCATCTAGTGGCGTCTGATCAAGAGGCGAGGAAACAGCTGATAGACGATCTGGTAGACATTACGCTGCAAAAGGGATATGCCGGCGTGGATGTGGATTTTGAGTATATTTCTGTGGAGGATAAGGAGGGGGTGTTGGAATTTTTAGAGGAGCTCACTACCGCTATGAATGAGATAGGGAAAAGCGTCTCAGCAGCGGCTGCCACTAAAACTTCTGCCACCCAAAGAGGAATTTTGTATGAAGGGGTGGATTACCGGCGTTTAGGAGAAATCGCCAATAGCGTACTTCTCATGACCTACGAGTGGGGCTATGCCTATGGACCGCCTATGGCTGTGGCACCGCTGGATAAGGTGGACCAAACTCTGCAATACGGCCTTTCGGAGATCCCAGCAAGCAAACTATGTTTGGGAATTCCCAACTATGGCTATGATTGGCCCTTGCCCTATGAGAGGGGAAACACTCGGGCAACTACGATTGGAAACATACAGGCGATAGATATAGCAGCGAGAAATAACGGGGAGATTTTATATGACGATACGGCACAGTCTCCCTACTTTGGCTACTGGAAGGATGGGATAGAGCAGGTGGTCTGGTTTGAGGATGTGCGCAGCATACAGAAAAAGTTGCAGCTGGTGATAGAAAATCAGCTGTTAGGAGCTACATATTGGAACCTCATGCGTTATTTTAGGCCCAACTGGCTACTACTACACAGTATGGCTGAAATAGCACGACCTCAATTGCCTGAATAAAATACAAAAAAAGCTTCTCACTCTATCAATAGCCGAGAAGCTTTTTTAGAGATCACAAAATTTATATGGAAAGCTACCTGTTGAAGATAATTTTCCATGGAATTGTCATCAGTTAAAAGACGATATCCCAATAGTGGATAGAGCCAGCATCCAATAAACCGGAGGATTGGGCAAGTAGTTCTGCATCAGGTTGGGCATAGGTGAATTTGCGAGAAATCCACGAGGAACCTCCCCGCCTGAGGTCGATCAAGTTCTCCAACATCTTGACAGCTGCGGATTCCACATCGATAATCGCCGCGCCATCAACAGACGTCAAACCATCAGGATAAATGCCTTCCATGCCGGGCGTGAAACGAACGGTGGGGGAAAGCAGGGAACATGCTGGTAAAATTGCCTCAGCACCCATATCAATGAGTTCCCGTGCTGTCTCAATAAAGGCAGTAACCCGCTTTGTGCTGTCCACCATGGCCTCTTCCAGATCGGCATTTTCCCAGCCGTGAATTGGTTTACAGGCCACTACATGTTCGCCCTGGTGATAGCTGACCACCTTTTCCATGGTTTCTGGAATATTGTATGGAGAGATGTGAACGATCCCAATTTTGGGAGCGATGAGATTGGATTGCAGCAGAGCGGCCTCTAAAATGCCCACTACGGGGATATTTAGCGCTTGGCGCAACTCCCATACCATGGGATCACCACAGCAATTGACAATCACACCGTCAAATCCCTCCTCTTCTGCGTGCTGAGCCAAATAGAACACTTTTCTAGACGCCAAATGATCCAGATAGCGGTAAAACGCAGTGCGCTCTGGGCCCATGCCCCAAGTGGAAAAGCGATAAGTAAACTCTGTGTCCGGCCCCTTCACTAGATCCAGATTGCGTTTGGTCATAGGCATGTAGACGTTTTTTGCCCATTCGCCAAAGGGACTGTTTTCCTCCCCAGAAGGGATGTTGACTACTAAGATCTTTTTCATAAAAATACCTCCGTCAATGAAACGCGTACTGATATTGAGTTGTTTTGCCTGAGATTATTTTGTCTGGTATGTAAAATCACTATATCATACGTTGCATAGGGACGTCAATACAAGCGACGCTTTTGACTCATTTTAAAAGCTATGGGGATGACAAAATCAACATATTATTTTGAACCAGGTAAATGCGATGTGGTAGAGTTAAGAAATCAAGATTTAGCGGAAAAAATTGAATATTATAACAACGAAAACATGTGGGCAAAGACAAAATGGATGCCTCCTGCGAAATACAGGAAAGCATCCATATGTTGCACTAAGTTCATAAATTTATGTACCCAGCAGTTTGGGTACTATCACTCCCAAACAGAGGGTTGCCTTTTTTATGTTAACTGAGAGGGAAAGCGCTGGAAATGGCCATTAAGGCCTTTTGCGCCTCTTGTGTGTTGACACACAGAGCGATTTTTGTTTCAGAAGTAGTGATCAGCTTGACGCTGATGTTAGCTGCTGCTAAGGCGGTAAACAGCTGAGAGGCCACTCCAGGTTTGAATTCCATGCCCATGCCTTCAATCATGATCTTGGTAACAGCATTGGTGGTGTAAATGTCCACCTGTGGAAAGAACTGTTTGAGACGCTGATAGCCTGTCTCTAAATCCTCTGCGGGCAGAGAAAAAGAGATGTCCACTAACCGGTCTGGCTTAGCTACCTGGCAGATCATGTCTAGGTTGATATCCTCACAGGCTCCAAATACTTTTGCCAAATTCTGTACTGTGTTGGGCAGATCTCGTATGGCGATAACTGCTTGGCCGCCGTCTGTGTGGACCGAGGTCACGGCACTGTGCTCACCTACAATATCCTTCATGGAATACAGCCCAGGCCCTTTGCCTATTAAAAATTCCGCCGCTTTGATGGCACCTACGGCAAAGATCTGTTTGCTCTGGGCAATGTGGGTGATCTCAAATACCTCGTCATTTCCCAAGAAGAGCACTTGGTGTTCTCCCACTACGGTGCCACCTCGAATGGCGTGGATGCCAATTTCTCCAGGAGTGCGCTTTTGATTTTTGGATTCTCTGCCACATACGTACTTTTTGGCGCCTAAAAACGCCTCGTTGATTCGATCGGCTAAGGCTAGGGCGGTGCCGCTAGGAGCATCTACCTTCTGATTGTGGTGTTTTTCTATAATTTCCACGTCAAAGGAGTTGTTTAAAAAGCTGGCAGCCCGCTTGGCTAAGTCCATCTGCAGGTTGACGCCCAAGGACATGTTGGCAGAAAAGAACAGCGGCGCTTTTTGAGAGGCGTGCATGATTTCACTCTTTTGACTGTCAGAAAATCCTGTAGTGGCAATGACCATAGGGGTGTTATGCTTCGTGGCATAGGCTAAATTAGCTTCCAATGCATCGGGACGAGAAAAGTCGATGATCACATCCACGTCCACATCGCAGTCTTCGATGTGTTCAAATACGGGAAAGGGATTGGGCAAAATATCCTTATACTTGTCCACTCCGGCGACTACTTCCAGGTGGCTATGGGAGGCAGCGGTATTTTTCACGGTCTGTCCCATTTTTCCATTGGCACCGCAAATTAAAATGCGGATCGGCCGTCCGCCAGGGGTACCTGGCAGAGGGCCGCTACTCGCTGATGTTTGATTGCTCATGAAATGAGGTTCTCCTTTATTTGATAAGTTGATACGCCTTAAGCGTCGTTTTCAGAGCTTCCAGCTGCTCTGACTGCATGGGGCAAAGGGGCAATCGCATGTCATGAGAGCACATGCCCATCAGCTCCATTGCCTCCTTGACAGGGATGGGATTCACGTCCATAAACAAACTGTGCACGAGAGGCATGAAATCCAGCTGCATTTTTGTGGCTATATCCACGTCTCCATTCAAGTACTTGTGTACCATATCACTAGTCTGTTGAGGCATGATATTGGCTAGCACAGAGATCACACCCTTGCCTCCGGCCGAAAGGATGGGGACGATCTGATCGTCATTTCCCGAATAGATGTCCATCTTACCCTCTACCCGGCGTGCCATATCCAGCACCTGAGCAATATTGCCGCTAGCTTCTTTGATGGCTGCGATATTGGGGTGATCTGCCAGCTTTTCCAAAGTGGAAGGGGTGATGTTTACACCTGTGCGAGAAGGCACGTTATAGAGAATGGCAGGAATATCGATATTGTCGGCAATCATGCGATAGTGAGCTTCCAGTCCTGCCTGGGAACATTTGTTGTAGTAAGGTGTAACCAGCAGCACTCCATCCACCCCCAGTTCTTGCGCTAACAGCGAATTTTCAATGGAGGTATGGGTACAGTTAGTTCCCGTTCCTGCGAACAGTGGAACCTTGCCATCTACCTTTTCCACAGAAAAGCGGATGACAGATTCTTTTTCCTTGCTGGTCATTGTGGAGGATTCGCCTGTGGTGCCGAGTACCAAAATGGCGTCCGTTCCATGATTCAGATGGAAGTTCAGTAATTTTTCAAGTGCGGCAAAGTCAACGCTATCGCCGTGAAAAGGCGTTACCAATGCAACACAAGAACCCGTAAATAAACTCATAAATATAAATGCCTCCTCGTCTTATTTAAAACAAGTTCATAGCTTTTTAAAAGGACTTTTTATTGAGCAGACCTTTTGATGTACTCCTGGGCGATTTGCACTGCATTGGTGGCAGCGCCTTTGCGGATGTTGTCTGCAACTACCCACAAATTGACACCGCTTTTTACCGTATCATCCCGGCGAATTCTGCCCACAAATACTTCATCTTTATCCTCAGCGTAGATCGCCATAGGATAAACGCCCTGTTGGGGATCGTCCTGCACGATGATGCCAGGAGCATTTTTCAGCACGTCTTTCAGCTCTGCTAAGTCAAAATCCTTGTCAAACTCCAGATTGATGGATTCGCTGTGGCCGTGGAATACGGGAACGCGAACGGTGGTGGCCGTTACCCGAATGGAATCGTCTCCTAAAATTTTCTTGGTCTCGTTGACCATCTTCATCTCCTCTTTGGTGTACCCATTTTCTTCAAATACGTCGATTTGAGGCAGACAGTTGCCAAAAATGGGGTAGGGGAATTTTTTAGGAGCATCTCCATTGATGCCATTTTCCAAATCCGAATAACCACCCATGCCTGCACCAGACACTGCTTGATAGGTGGAATACACCACTCTAGTGATGTGATAGTGGTCGTGCAGAGGCTTGAGCGCTACCATAGCCTGAATGGTGGAACAATTGGGGTTGGCGATGATGCCTTTTTGGGCGTGCATGATCTCCTCTGGGTTGACCTCAGGGACTACCAGTGGAACTTCTGGATCCATTCTCCATGCACTGGAATTGTCTATCACCAAAATGCCCTCTTTAGCAGCGATGGGAGCAAATTTTTCCGAAGTAGAACCACCAGCGCTAAATAGGGCGATATCGATGTTTTTGCCCTTGAAACAATCTTCGGTCAGTTCCAGAACGGTGTAGTCCTTGCCCATAAAGGGAAGTGTTTTGCCCGCGCTGCGTTTGGATGCGAATAAGTAGTAATTTTCTACTGGCAGCTTTCTCTCCTCTAATACTTGTAGAAATTTTCTTCCTACCATACCCGTTGCCCCAACAACGGCAACATTGTACTTTTTCATAGGTAGCCTCCTAAAATATATAATAAATTTTTGTTTTTCATATATTGTGGAAGACCTCACTACTTGTGAGGACCCTCCTTACAATCACTTTTGTGCACTAGCCGTTCAATAAAAAACAGCGGCTTTTTTTGACCGCTGTACCTTTCTCTACCAAATAAACACCTATCCTAAATACCGTGCCCATTTGATATGTTATATGTAACAGCAGCTCTCCACAAGCTTTAGCAAGTGACAGTGCTTCAGTTATTCACTGAAACCCCAGGAACCATGGCGCGGACCCCATTTTTCCTTCGGCGATTTCCCCTTTCTTCCAGGTATATAAGACTCCGGTATCAAGACCCAGTTTACTGATGAAAAACGCACCTCTTACTGTATACTCTTTATTTTCCTCAATTATATCTGAAAAAAAGCGCTATGTCAAACCATTGGGCATTCATATTATATGAAATATTCGGGCAAAATGTTCTTTTTTTGTTAACATGGACGGATGATCAGGAGGTTTACTTCCCTAAGGTTTTTTACTATAATATAGATTACCATAAACCTCTTTACAGGATATTGATATCGGGATGTGAAAAATTTTTTGCCCCATGAAATTCAAAAAAGATATAGATTAAAGGGCTGAGAAACAGTGGATATATAATATATTAGTAAGAAAGGGAAAATGCCGAGGTATACGTCAGTGAGGGATAAAGTATCTAGCAGTTTAAAGGAATATATGGTGGTAATGAGAAGGCGGTTGCATCAGATGCCAGAGGAGTCCTTTGGGGAAAAGAGAACCCAGGGGATTGTTTTGGACGAGCTTATGAGCCTGCCAGACGTCCATATCACCCGTTTGGCGGGAACAGGAGTCAAGGCGGTATTCCCCGCGGCGGGAGAGGCCAAGGGAACGCTGGCCTTTCGCGCGGATATGGATGCATTGCCGGTAACGGAAAAGACACAAAAGCCCTATGCCTCGCGAAACCCGGGCTGGATGCACGCCTGTGGTCATGATGGACACATGGCCATTTTGTTGGGCCTGTGTCAGTGGACAGCGAAAACTCCACTGCCTTTTCATCTAGTGGCGATTTTTCAGCCGGGAGAGGAGACCACCGGAGGAGCACTCCCTATGATTCATCAGGGGGTGCTGGAAAACCCCCAGGTGGATGCCATATTTGGGCTGCACATTTGGCCGTATCTGGAGAAGGGGAAAATCAGCGCTTCCGCTGGGCCGGTCATGGCGGGCATGGCGGACTTTGACGTGGCATTCCAGGGGAAGTCTGCCCATGGAGCTAGTAGAAAGGATGGAGCGGATGCCCTGTTGGCGGCGTGTCAGTTTGTGGCGCAATTAAATACTCTGGCCCAGGAACTGGAAGCCCAGGGAAAGGTGTTGGCATTGAACATCGGTACCCTCCAAGGAGGCAGCGCTCGCAACGTGGTGTGTGGCCATATGAAACTGGAAGGGACTCTCCGGTATTTTGACGACGCCGTTTATGAGAAGGTGATGGAAACGATGAAGCAGCTAGCAGCTGGGCTCAAAGAGTCTCTTGGGGTGGAGTGCAAAGTGGAGCAGGTGATGTCCTACCCGCCGGTGGTGAATGACGCAAAGCTGGCTGAGCTGGCGAGAGGAATTTTGACGGCGGAAGAGCGGTGTGAATTTTCGCCTCAGATGATGAGCGAGGATTTTTCCAACTACCAGCGGCAGGTGCCAGGGGTGTACGCCTTTTTGGGCTGTGGAGAAAAGCAGAGGTTCGGACCGCTTCACAGTGGGACATTTGACTTTGACGAGGCGATCTTACAGCAAGGGCTTTCCTACTACCTGCGGATCATAGAGCAGTACTGCCAGCAGTGGGGAGGTGGGGAAATTGGAAAATAGCTACCAGTTTCTCGCCCAAGTGTACGACCAGCTGATGTACGACGTGGATTACGACGCCTACAGCGCTTATCTCATAAAGCTGCTGGAACAAGGGGGAATTTCCCAGGGCGTGATATATGAGGCGGCCTGTGGCACAGGGAATCTCTCCTTTCGCCTCAGCAAAGGAGGGTACCAGGTGTATGCCTTCGATAAAAGCCCTCACATGCTGGAGATTGCCCAGCAAAAGGCGAGAGATAACGGCCAAAAGATTCTATTTGGCCAACAGGACATGACGAAAATAGAATTTGCCAAAAAGGCGGATGGTGTGATCTGCGGGATTGACGGAGTGAACTACTTGCTTCAGCCCCAGCAGGTAAGACGATTTTTAGAGGGGGCATACCGTATTTTAAAGCCGGGAGGAATGCTGCTCTTTGATATCAGCTCCCACTATAAATTGACCGAGATTTTGGCGGATCAGTTTTACTATGACGATGAAGAGGAAACCACTTACTTTTGGAAAAACTCTCTGGATGAGCAGGAGCAGCAGGTGAAGATGGAGATCACCCTATTCGTGCGCCAAAGGGATGGAAGATATGTGCGACGAGATGAGGAGCATATTCAGCGGGCATATCAGACGCAAGAAATCATACAAATGATGCAAGAGGCGGGTTTTTCCAGCTGCAAAGCATATGGCTTTTTGAGTCAAATGAGGCCGAAGCCTGAGGAGCAGAGGATTGTATTTATCGGGGTAAAGTAGATATAAAAAACGAAGAGAGAAGGATTTTGAGAATGGCAGATAGTATTGTAAAAGCGCTGATCAATAAAGAGGTGCTGATGATCGCGTGCAGCACTAAGGAATTGGTGATAGAGGGCAATGAGCTGCATCAGCTGTTTCCCATTGGCACGGCAGTGCTGGGGAGAATTTTGACAGCTGGCGCGCTGTTTGGGAAAACCCTCAAGGAAAAGGACCAAAAAGTAACCATTTCCCTCAACGGAGGTGGCCCAGCGGGGACGGTGATGGTGACCGCGGATGAGCAGGCTCGGGTAAAGGGCTACGTGGCCAACCGCAATGTGAACATCCCGCCGGGGGAAAATGGGGTGTTATCCGTAGATAAGGCGGTGGGCACGGATGGTTTTGTGACGGTGGTCAAAGACATCGGCCTCAAAGAGCCGTACGTGGGCAAGACGAAAATTGTCAGTGGACAGATCGCAGAGGATTTGGCGTATTACATGCTGCAAAGCGAGCAGCAGCCCTCCATCGTGTACTTAAACGTGTGGATCAACGGGGAACTGGAAATCCTCACAGCAGGGGGATACTTGATCCTGCCCTTGCCAGGGGCAAGCGAGGAGACACTCAGCGCTATCGAGCAAAAGAGCCTAGCCCTACACAACTATGGCATTATGCTCCTCTCCAAAACGCCGGTGCAGATCATCCGCGAGACCTTTGAGGGGCAAGAGGTGCAGATTTTAGAGGAGGCAGTGCCCAAATATTACTGCGAATGCTCCAAGGACAGAATGGCCCAAGCGCTGGCTTGCCTGGGAAAGGATGAAATCGAGGATATGATTGAAAAAGACGGGGGCGCGGAGATCGTCTGCCGCTTTTGCGATAAAAAATACCAATTTTCCGCACAGGATCTGCGAGATATCTTGCAGCAGGCAACAGGAGGGAAAAAATAAATCTGGCAGAATGTGGATACCCTATAGGAGATATGCTATACTAGAGAAGATGGGCCCAAGGGTTAAAAAAGAAATCGTTAAGATAAGGTGAAAATGATAAAAAAGGTATTGGCATTTGACCAAAGCGCCGATTTTTATGCGAAAAAGGCGGAAAAGTATTTAGACGAGGAAAACTATATTGACGCACTGGTATTTCTCAGAAAGGCGGTAAAGAGGGATCCGGAGAATGCGGAGTATTTGCTTTTGATTTCGGATATTCTCACAGAGGTAGGGCTTTACGACGACTCCAACTATATTTTGATGGGCCTGTGTAAATCCCAGCAGCCCGAAGTGTTGGAAGAGTGCTTTTTTGGTATGGGGATCAACTTCATGGCCTTAAACGATGTGGAAAATGCCCGGGCGTTCTTTTTGCGCTGTATGGAAATCAGCCCTCAGGGGGAGTTTAGCCAGGATGTATACGAGTTTTTAAAAGCCCTGGAGCCAGAAGAAGAACTTTTGAATGGAGTGGAGGAGGATCCCATTGTAGATGAAGACGAATATGGGTATCGAATTGATGTCTCCAAACTCACCCAGCAGATGCAACTCAATCCCTTTGATGTAAACTTAAAAAACAAGCTGGTGATCCTCTATTTTTTGGGAGGAGAGATAGAGCGGGCCTTGGAGCTCACCCAAGAGGCGCTGAAGATTCGCCCCAAGGACGTAGAAGCCAACTGCAATCTGGCGATTTTATATTACCATATGGGAAGAGAGCAGGAAAGCCGAGAAATTGCCCAAGAGCTTTTGAACAGAAACAACCTAGATGTAGAGGAAAAGATCAAATTGACGATGCTCATGGTGGAGATCAAAAACCATCAGGCTGCTTTTGATATGATGTCTCAGGTGCTGGAATATCGGCCTTACGACATCAAGTTCTTGTTTATCTGTGCAGTGGCGCAGGCCAACCTAGGCCAGATGGAGCAGGCACAGGAGTATTTGATGAAAATCATCAAATTAGAGCCGTACAATCTCATTGCCCACAGCTTCTTGAATTTGGTAAAAAAAGAGGGCGGCAGCAAAAAGTACGACTATTTTTATAAGATCTCCCCAGAGGAGTACAAGGGGTACTTAAAGAAAATAGATGGCTATGATAAAATGAATGACACAAGGTTAGCAGAGCAGTTTGCAGCGGATGAGCAGATGCGCACTGTGCTGGCGTGGGCGCTGATCATGGGCAAGGGGGATTTAAAAGTGCTGGCAGCTAGCATTTTTTGCCGCATCCCCAGCTGGGAGGCAGACCAGTGGTTGCGGTACGCCCTCATGCGCTCGGATATCCCCCCACAGACAAAAAACGATATCGCCATTTTTATGTACCGTTACCAGCTAAGACAGCCGTACATCGCCTATGTGGACCAAAAATTGGTGGAGATTACTGTGGCTATGGATAAGAGCGACTATGCTCAGATTCGAGAGCTCATTAAGATGCTCTCTTCGGACGCCATCAAAGAGCTGTGCCTGGAGATTTTGGATAACTTTATCATGGAAAATCCAGAGACAAAAGTGTCTAATCCCCACGGCTTTGCGGCAGCCCTTTGTTACCTCTGTGCGGCGAAATTAAATGAGCCTATAGACCGTCAAAAAGTAATCGCCACGTTTAACGTAAAACCGAAGGCCTTTACCTATTACGTGGGCTGGATACGAAAAAGGAGCAGTTATTTTCATGGAGTTAATTGATTTTGAGGAAAAATTCAAACAGTATTACGAGAAATTCTTAGACGCTCACCCGGAGATTGCCCATGATGAGAAGAAAATTGCGCAAGTTACCGGGGAGCTTTACTTAAAGTGGCTGGATATGCCCCACCAGTTTTTAGGGGGAAAAACGGCGGACGAGTACTACAATGCTATGGACACG
>ERZ780195.1864-NODE-1864-length-15767-cov-5.761647_pt1 | contig 15767 bp, 23 predicted proteins | sample MGYA00511017_ERZ780195 | MGnify/ENA primary metagenome ERZ780195 (study PRJEB29588, sample SAMEA2159974) | human gut metagenome | biome: human gut; feature: human-associated habitat; material: faeces | place: Denmark | collected 2008/2010 ...
CTACCAAACTGCGCTACACCCGGTCAACCGGGCTGTCTCGAATCAGCTTGATTATTATAACTGACTGCACCGAGAATGTCAATAGAAATGTACGAATTTTATAAATATATGAAAATATTAGTATTAAATGCGAAAGAGGTTTCAAGCCTTTTTCGCATTATTTTTTTACCGAAAGCGAGGTGCAGTAGTGCGCGAATATAGGTATCTCACCCACGATGACCGCCTACTTATCGAAAAGCTATATGCGCGCGGCATTGCGCCGTCTGACATTGCATCCGTCGTTGGCGTTTCGCTGGCGACCATCTACCGAGAACTGCCGCGCGGATATACCGACGAACGGTTCCCCGGCGGGCGTAAAGTCTACAGCGCCGTCAAGGCACAGCAGACAGTCGATCAGAACATCAAGCGCCGTGGCCGTTCCCCGGCGGATACAAAGAAAGGGACAGAATGAATAAAGAAGTCGAAATTGCCGTCACGCTGAACACTGACGAAGCCAACGAAAAATTAGAACAGCTTACCGCCAAGGCGCAGGCCCTTGCCGATTTGTTCACCAGCATAGCCGAACAGGCAGACCACGCCGCAAAGATCATGCCGCCGTCAGCTGTTGAAGCTGTCTACGCTATGTGCCACGGATGCCCACCGACTACAAACTTCATGCGTAGTATTTCGGAAATGCTGCGTATCAGTTTGCCGGAATTTGAAAAACTGGAATACTCAATTTCGGACGGCTGTGGCTGCACGGCTGGCTGTGGCAGTTGGATGGTGCTGCACTTCAAGAACGGCTATTCGTCCCTTCACATTCAGATTTCTGGATACAGCCGCATTGAAATTCTTTCGCAGGCTGTCCAAAGTGCAAACGCCGTGCGGTACACCGAGAACTACAAGGCTTGTGAAATGTGTCGTCAATAACAACTCTATGCGCGTTTGGCGGTATCGGCGCAGAACTGACCGCTGCCAGCAGTCGAACGCACCTTGCAGAAAGGGGTGCGAACGACTGAACGGGCACTGCGCGGGCCGCTGATCTGCCGCGCAGAGGTGCCGGACACCTAAGTGGGATTTTACCACATCCCCCGGCGGGCAAACCTGTTCGCGCCTGCCGGGTACATGTGCGGGTGCTGGCGCAGATTTCACAGCATCGGTCAGTTCGATTCTGACGGCCCGCTGCTCCTTTTTCTCTCCATACTTTTTCATAGCTGACAGCCGGGAAAGACCGGCATTATATGAACTGCCAAACGCCGCATGAAGCCAAGGCAGGAAGAAAAACCAAACAGGAGGATTGCAAGATGGACACCACCACCAAAACCCCGAAAGCCTGCATCGGCGATATGTTCCCCAGTGTGTTTCCCGGAATGCCGATGTTCGCCTATGTTCCCAACCCATACGACTGCGGACGGCCCGCCAAGGTCTACCCCGGTGACAATACCTACTATTGCGTGAAAGGTGCGCCGCTCTGCGCAGTGGATGCAGAGGATGCCGCACTACTGGCAATTCGTCGCACGGTATGCCGCACCATGAATCAGTGTTACGGCGCGGCCACGCCCGCGCAGGTCGCTGCTGTTGAAGCCGGCATCAAGTACGGATGGAGTGACCGCCGCGCGAATCCTGCGCTGTATGACGCTGACGGCGCGTTTTGCGGGTAACATCCACCCACGGAGGTATTACGAATGGGCAGACCGCCGAAGCGGAATCTGAACTATTCGACGTGGGATGTGGACGTTCTCGAAAACGACACCTCTATTGACAACTTGATTGATGCACAAGGCCCGGCGGGCTTTTATGTCTACTTTGCCCTGTGCCAAAAAGCCTACGCCACCGATGGTTATTTCTACCGCTGGGGATATACTCGTCCGCATCAGACAGAGGGCCAGTGTCAGGCACAGAGAAATGCAGCAGACTTCTGACCTTACTTGCCACATTCTCTGCAGCCCGGACGACCGAGCCAGCCGCCGCACGAACACCGGCCGCCATCTGGGAGCAGATGTCACTGCCCCAGCTGTATGCCGAAGAAGCAATGGAGCTGAGAGAGTTAAAGCTGCTCTTGATGCCGGACACACCGGAAGAAACCGTGGAGCGCAGGTTCGACATTGCGCCGGACACCGCCGACTGCACACTGGAGAAAGTAGAGCTGGTCGTGGACTTGACTCCGTTCCAGCCCGTGGATACCGTGGACTTCACTGCGTTCACAGCCGAAGATGCCGTGCTGCGGATGGTGTTCCAGCTGGAACTGAGTACCGACTGGATGCTCGACCAACTGCTGCTGGTCAGGCTGCTGAGGTTGTTCCACCCCGCCGTGACGGAACTCTTGACCGCATTGACTGAGCTGGTGGTTGCACTCTTGATGCTGTTCCAGCTCGTATTCAGCACGGTCTGGATGGAATTCCAACTGGACGTTGTCAAACTGCGCAGATTCGTCCACCCGGTCGTGACGGAAGTTTTCACTGCGTTGACCGAGGCTGTCGTTGCGCTCTTGATGCTGTTCCAGCTTGTGTTCAGTGCCGTCTGGATGGAACTCCAACTGGATGTTGTCAACGTGCGCAGGTTAGTCCAGCCATTGGTGACAACCGTTTTGACTGCACTGACCGCAGTTGTGCTGGCGGATTTGATAGAATTCCAGCTTGCCGTCAGGCTCGACTGGATGCCGGACCAGCTGGATATTGTAAGGGTGTGGAGCTGTGTCCAGCCATTGGTGACTGCGGTCTTTACGTTGTTCAGGCCGGAAGTCACAGAAGTCGTGATGCCGCTCCATGCTGCCGTGAGGTTGGTCTTGACCGCATTCCATGCCGTAGTGGTGTCCGATGCAATACCGGACCATGCCGCCGACATGGATGCTTTGATGCTGTCGATCTGGCTCGTCACAGACTGTGCCATGCCGGTGCAGGCAGTTGATACGGAATCAGACACACCCGACCATGCGGTCTGGGCTTCTGCCTCCACACCAGACCATGCGTTAGAGGTATCCGTTTTCATCTGGGTGGTAGAATCACTGGACGATGCAGCCGCAAGGATATCCGCAAAGTGACCGGAATCCACAGCCGACAAACCAAAGGCAGTCAGCGCATCCGTGACGATATCCGAGGTAGTCGCCAAGTCTTCACCGGATGCCGCGGCAAGGTTCATGATGCCCTCGATGCCGTCCAACATATCCCCGGTCTTCCAGCCGGCCATCGCCATATACTCCATAGCGGAGGCAGCTTCGGAGGCGGAAAACTTGGTCTTGGCACCCATCTCGCGGACCTTTTCACGCAGGGCATCGAAGTCAGAGCCGGTCGCACCGGAAATGGCGGCGACCCTGCTCATTTCCTGATCAAAGTCTGCCGCTGTTTTGACAGCCGCTGTACCTAAGCCCATAACGGCTGCCGTGACAGGTAAGAACTTTTTGCCCACACCCTCGACCTGAGAGCCGACCGTCTGGAGCTTTTCCCCCACCGCATCGATCTTGGCAAGGGTCGTATTGGTTACCGCCGCCTGTTCCTGCAGGGATTTGAGGTTCTGCTCCGTCTCCACGATCTCACGCTGGAGTGCATCGTACTGGTCCTGTGTGATCTTGCCATCCGCAAGCTGCTGGTTGGCCTGTTCTGCCGCCGTCTTTAAGGTGGTGAGCTTCTCCTTGGTGGCTTCGATGGCTTCCTTCAGCATCTTCTGCTTCTGGGTGACAGCCTCGGTGTTGGAGGGGTCCAGTTTCAGGAGCTTGTTAACATCCTTGAGCCCAGCCTGCGTTGTTTTAATGGACTTGTTAACGCCTTCCAGTGCCTTGGATAATTTTGTAGTATCGCCGCCGATCTCAACGGTAATGCCTGCGATTCTGGATGCCATGCGGATAACCACCTCCTTCGGGGTATAAGTAAAGGCCCATCCGCACAAGGCGAATAGGCCGAGAGAAATATGATACTCGTAGGAAAGTAACTCGTGAGTTACTTCTTATGGGGGCTTAAAAATTTACAATTCTATCGTTGATATGAGCCGGAAAAAGAGCTATACTTAAATTGAGAAATTGTACTCAAAGGAGGTACGCCCTATGAGTGAACATCAAATTGACATTGCGGATATGCAGTGCTGGGTTTTCCGTATGGCTCAAGCCAAGTGGAAAAAGTCTCCCGAAGCCTGCACGAAGATATTTCAGGATAATGATGTGTTTGGATTTATTGCCAGATGCTATGATTTTCTCCATTTGAGCAGCTATGAGTGCGCCTTGGACGATGTCGAGGAAATGCTTAAGAATCGAGGTGTTTCCGTATGCTGACATTAACAAATGGAATGCTCCTCTATCACGGTAGTTTCACACAGGTGTCCGAAATCGATCTTAACAAATGCAAGCAAGGAAAAGATTTCGGACGCGGTTTCTACGTCACAAGCTCCTACAAGCAGGCTCAAGGTTTTGTTCCGCTGTCTGTGAACAAACAAGTCAACGAGGAAAGACTGCCTACTGGCACAACGATTGGTTACATTTCTGTTTTCAAACTTCATATGAATCCTGACATTGCTATTCACTTATTCAACGCTGCGGATAGGAATTGGCTGCATTTTGTGGCTTCAAACCGTAGAAGAACATTGTTCCCGGATGTCCGGGAACGGTATGCCAAGTTTGATATCATCGGTGGGAAAATAGCCGATGATCAAACTGCTCGTACCTTGCAGCTTTACACCACGCGCGCTTATGGCGAGCCAGGCTCCGAAGACGCCGATAGCTTTGCTATCAAAGCACTACTGCCGAATCGTCTGGAAGACCAGTTCTGTTTCTGCAACGAAAAGGCAATCCAATCCCTCGAATTTGTAAGGAGTGATCTCTATGACTTCAAGCACCTATAATATCAGCGATGAACAGCGCGAAACCTGTGCTGTAAACGTCATGCGTGCAATGCTCGAAGATTACTGCACCGAAACAGGTGTTCCCTTCAATCAGGCTTTCTTTGAGTTTTCGAGCTCTCCTGCTTATAAGGAACTGTTCGATTACTCCACTGGTCTTTGGATGGAGGGCCCGGATTATCTCCGCAATGTCTTTGAAGATACTCGCAAGCCCACCGATTCTGCTTCTGCATAGGAGTTCCGCATGACCGAAAGAGAAATTGACATAGCAGATATGCAATGCTGGGTTTTTCGCATAGCACAGACCAGATGGCATATTTCACCTATCGAATGTGCTGAACTATTCAAAAAGTACGATATACTCGGATATATTTCCGAATGTTACGACTTGCTCTGTACATACAGCTATTATCATGTTGTTGATGACGCTGAATTAATTTTGGCCAGTCACAATGTCTTTATAAACGATATCAATTCTCTAAAACAAACTGCGTCTCCCTTTATTTCCGAAGAAGAGTTGTTTCGACGTCTCGGTATCACTGAAGATGACCTTGTTGGTTTTGATGATGTTGAAATCGAATAGGACTGTCTATCACAGTATTTTCCCGCCCAGCATTCGCTGGACGGGATTTTTCTTTATCCTCACAAACTTTCGTGCTTATTTTGCAATCAATATAAGCACGAAAGTTTGGTTAGAACCGGTCAAAGTCAGCCTGCGATGCCAGCTCCTGATACGGATACTCATCGTTCTGCCGCTCTGTGAACATGTCATTGACCAACCCGATGGTCAGCAAGTCGAGGTCGGCTATGCTGATGCCGAGCTGCACACAGCGCAGCATGAAGAGCGGGGTGGTCATTACCCGCTCACTTTTGCGAGGTTTTTTCTTGCCTCTACCTCCGTCTGCACGTTCAGACCCCACAGTTCAATCAACTGAGGCAGAATCTGATAGATGGAGAAGGTGTTGAAGTTCTCCAGCCACTCATCCGGGGTGTCCGGCACCTGATCCGGATGGGCATGCTTCGCCATAATATAGGCAATATTCTCGAACATCTCCAGACTGAACAGGTCAAGGCTGGAGCTCTCCTCGTTGCCGTCATCCACGCTTTTTTCAAGGGATCTCAGATCCTTGTAGATGTCCCGGCCAAACTTAATGCGGTACAAGCGCGGCACGGCTGCGCTGGCTCGGAACTCCACCATCTGACCATCGATCTCGATTTTCTTCGTAACTGCCATAGTCTTTATCCTCCATTTCATGTAGAAAGGGCAGAGCCTCCGCCCTGTCCTCGGTTCGTGTACTTGCTTACTCTGCCGGGTCGATGCTGACCAGTGCATTGCCGCCGCTGACGGTGGGCAGCTTGCCGTCCCATTTCTGGATCTTCTGGTACTCGATCAGAGGCTCCGACAGGCTTTCTGCAATCTTGCGGTTTGCCTCGGCCTGTGCATCTGCAGCAATGGAGGTCTTCTGTGCCTCCGCCTCTGCATTGGTGATCGCCACCTGCTTGTCGGCTTCGGCCTTAGCAATGGCAGCCTCGTTCTCGATCTTCTGCTTATCAGCGTTCTGCTGGGCGATGGACTTCTGCTGAATGGCCGTATTATAGGCTTTCTCAAAATCCATATCGTTGATGACCACCTTATTGATGAACACCGCAGGCTTCCCCAGTTCTTTCGCCTTGGCGATTTCCTGTGCCATGCCCTCCGACACCGTGTCGCCAAACACCCAAAGCTCATCTGCCTGTTCCAGCCATGACAGGCCAAACTGCATCCCGGCAGCACGTTCTGCTGCTACATCGTCCTTGAGAAAACGAGTGAAGTACAGATGTGGTGCCAGTGGTTGGATGCCCATCATGGCGAGAATTCGGCAGGCTTTGAGTGCCCTCTCGATATTGGAACGCTGCTCCTCTGCCCTGTCTGTCAGCGATACCGCCGTAGGACGGAACGGAGAGCAGACATAGACTTTCTTCGGAGTGGTGTCGCCACCGGGCGGCCGCACCGGGGCCGAACTCTTTAAGGGGTTGCTCTGGGGATTCTTGATGTTACTCATGGGGTGTAACCTCCTTGGATGTATTCGTGAGAGGAAGTCCTCTCATAAAGCGCACGATTTTTTGCCGTTTGGGAGGTACTTTCTTAAAAATACTTTCTGATTTTTTTCAAAGCTCCCTCAAGGCAGTTCCCGACAGAACGGCGAGCAATGCCAAGTTCCTCAGCAATCTCGTACTGGTTCAACCCCTTATAAAAGTAGAGCTGGACGACTTCCTGCTGACGCTCCGTGAGCTTGCTCATGGCGGCATACAGCTTCCGGAGTTCCTCGTCCGCCAGCATCTCAGCGTTTTCTGCCTCCATGAAGTCCACCATAGCGGCATCGCACCAATCTGTGCCATCGCAGGACAGAGCGAACTCCTCGTAGTCACGGCTGATCTTGCTGCGGTTATTCTCCAGTCGGCGTTCGCCCTCCATAACCAGGCGCACAGTCCACTCCGCATCCTCGAACACCTCAGCCGGGACGACCTCATAGGTGCCATCGTTGAAATCATAGCGGTAGTCACCGCAACGGTTCACATCCAGCACGGTGTGTGCATCGTCTGCTTCGTAAACTGCGTAGCCGTTCGTATACGCCGTGATCGTCGCACCGTTCACGGTTGCCCTTGCTGCCACCACCGGATTTGTTTCCATGAGCTGCTTATAGCCGGGAATCTTCTTCTCCAGCACCTTGTCCACGCAGTTCTTCAGCTCACGCAGAGAGATGTGTGCGTTGACTGCCAAGTCCTCGACAGCCTGTGCCACGCTCTCCACTGCCTGCGGTAACGGCTGATGAATCTCCATCACGCCTACGCCGCCATAGATTGCAACTGCACCGTTCATCAGCATGTTAGTCATTTTCTTGTCCTTTCCCCCGGACTCAGGGAGGGAGAAGGATACCGATGACGGAAGCGGAGCAGGGCTCACATTCTGAGCTGGGACTGCCTGCAAAATGCAAAAAGCCCGATTCCAGAGATGGGAGGTACACCCATAGACCGGCTGTTTCACCTCCAGCAGATGATATCTGCCAGCTGGTAAAACTCCGTTATGGTATCCTTCGCCTTCTCTAGAATCGGGCTTACGATATTTTTTTGTGTTCTTGGGTCTGTCCTTTTGGGCTCGTCCCTTGAACTGACTACATGATAGCTGAAGACTGATCAAATCACCAGCTCACTAAGTGAGCTCTAAAAAGCAGCACGAAAACCATCGATATTCCGTTCTTCTGCAAAGCTTGAGGTCATTTTTGATGGCTTTACAGCACGGTTTTTCGCCCTTTTACTGCCATTTAGAGCTCACTTTCTGAGCCCTAACCTCAGAAAAAATTTCAAAAAAAGAGGCGACCAGACCATTTTGCGGTCCAATCGCCTCATGGGTATTCTGTTGTAGGTACTTTAGCAGGCAGTTTTGAGTGGAGCGCATCCACATGCCGCAAGGTAGACATTGACTTGCTCGATACCGTCTTTGTAATGGCTCGTCAGAATCATCTGATAGACGGTATTCCTTTGATTGTTGAAGTCCAGTGTGATTCCACACATTCTCAATAAATCACTGCTGACCATTGGTGGAAGACGCAACGCCACCGAAATGGCAACGATTTGTTCTGCGCTTGCCTCCTGACCTGCGCGAAGCCGCTTCACTGTGGACACAGAGAGTCCAGACTCCGACTCCATCTGCTCTACAGACATATCCCGGTCATTCATCAACAGCTTCAGAGCATCTCCAAACTCCAGACCTGCGATCAGCTCTCGTATTGACAAAGACCACTGAACCTCAGCGACAAACTCATCCGGAGCAACAAACTCCTGCTCAGCAGTATTCTGCGACAACTGGCGGCAAACCGAGTTGGCATTAACAGCCGCCACTTTAGGCTCGATATTCTTATGTACAGCAGATGCCACCTCGGTTCACCCCCTTCCATACTGCAAATGCAAACAAAAAAAGACCGGAGCTGCTAAGACTCAGTGACTTGATAAAAGTACACTATCCTAGCTTCTCCGGTCTTTGTATATACAAAGATTCCGATTGCGAAGTCAGATCGAATTGAAAATATAGTCCAATTCTCGAATGAGCATACTTATCCCCTTACATAATTTATAAAAGCATTCTTGTTTTCGAGTTTATCTACTCAGAGTTCTATTGCGCTGTTAAAAAAATTCGTTTCTACTGCTTTTCTAATTATGTACTTTGGATCTGTACGCCTTAAATCAAGAAATTTGTTTCAGCTTTTACCAATCAAACACATATCTTTGCTGAAACAATTAGGCTGTCTATACTAATCAATTCAGAGCCTTATATACCTCGCATTTTCGGTTATCCTTTCTGTCCAATTTTGTCGTATTGCATTTACACTATGGAATAAAGATGATGGGTTAAGTCCTCCTTTTGGCCTAAATCCCATGATGATTATAGCACCAAAATTATCCAGCGTAAATACCATTTCGACATCTTTGGACAGAATACCAAACCCGGAGTTCTGTTTTTGTGCAAGTTCACTCGTGCGCCCCTATAAACGAAAAAAGCCGGAATAGACTCCTTAAAATCCGAAATTTTTCAGATTTCTTTGAAGTCTACCCCGGCTTACTACGCATTCGAGCAGCACCAAACAGGCAGCAGTTTAGTTTTTGACTGGCTCACACGATTCCGATGAGCCAAGTGTGCTAATTCACATCCGCTTCTTCTCATTCTCGTCCTCAAACTTGAGGCAGGGTCCAACGCAGCACTGGGCTGCCAAATCATCTAAGTACTCATAGGCTTGTACCTTTCCATTCTTCACATACGCCACCGCTTTACGGCCATTGACCATTGCCCGGATTGCAAGTAGCATCCGTTTACCTTTGGTCGCATAAATGCCATAATCCACACTCATGTTTCCCTGCCTCCTATCCCAATTTAGTCGTTTCTAAAGATTGATACCTCTGTTCCATCAACTCTTGGAATGCAGAATTCCTCCACAACGCATCGACTTTGTGCGTTTATCAAAATCACAGAAAAACAGTCCCGAACCTTTATACCTGAATACACCTTGACCGCCTGCTGAAACATATCTTTATGGTCTACAACAACTGATATCTTTACACCTGCATCCTTTGGGCTATTCATGTAAGCTAGTGCAAATAGTTTTTCTAGTGCCTTATATGCGGCGGCTACTTTACCAGTGTGATACGACTTACAATCGAAGAGCCATGTGTCGATGCCGTAGCTTTTTAACGCATCTGTTTTTATTGCATAATCACCGTAATAGCGTTTCAATGAGGACCAGTAGGCTTTTTCAGACGTAATAAGCTCAACCGTATATCCATTTAATATAATTTCATTTAAAATTATTTGCCTACTTGTTTCCACCATTCGCATTTCATAATCAGCAATATTATACGTTTGGCAGAAGGCCTGTTTGTTTAGGTGACTAAGATGACCAAACTTGTTTGTTGTCACTATAGCCTTACCGGAATGTTTCGCCTCTTGCTCGCCTTCATTCATACTACCAGCATCTTCTATAGGTCTACCTGTTATATCGGGCACCAGTTTCACCATACCGTTAGCGGCAAGCAATGCTTCGAGGGTAACGCCACTCTCTGCTGCGGCATTCTCGGAAATTGCAAGAATTACTTCATCAGAGCATACGGTTTCCATTTTCATATTTATAATACGAGAAATGGTAGAAGTGTTCACCCCACATTTGTTAGCAAACTTCTTCATCGTCATATTTCCCTTGGCTGCCAAAACTAATTGGCTCAGTGCCTCTGCATCAGCCCTTTTAGATCTGGCATATTCCGGAAATAGATTCACTGCCTTTTTCCTTCCCACTTTATCACCACCTTTAAATCTATTATATTTGAAAATTGCATACCTGTCAATGCTATGCAATCAATTAAATGCTTTGCATTTCATAGAATTATGCAAATATATATTTTTTGCTTGACAACTTGCGTGTTGTGAACTACTATTTCTGCGATGTCTGCCATTACTGCTTTGAGGCAGAGTCGCTGCTCGACCGTTGCCCAGACTGCGGCAAAACGGACTACCAGAACAGACCTGCCATCCGCCCGGCAACCGAAAAAGAAGTACAGGATCTTCTCCGAGCCCGGGATGAGGAATGGGAATAACCATAAATGTAAATGAGCCGTGTGTTCAACTCCTTACCGGAGAAGGACACACGGCTCATCATTTTTGACTTAGAAGCTCAGAATGCTCGACAATCTTATGCCGCCACTTGGGACAGTAAATCAGACCCTCTTTCTTTCAAATAGTCGTTCACCTCATCAACCGACCTCATATACATACAGCTAAGAACCATTAAATATGCTTGCTGCTCTCTGGTCGCAGCCAAGCTAAAACCCGCTTTTGCTATGAGTTCAAATGAAAGCCACGGAGGAAGGTGCATGGCAACACACAGAGCCACCACGTTTTTCTCAGAAAAACTTTTAACCTTTCCGTTTCTGTAGCGACCAATCGTTGACTCTGATACCTTTGATTCAAAAGCCAGAGCCTCTTGCGTAAATCCGAAACGTGTCATCACATACCGTAGTGCTTCTGGAAAACAAGCAGGCATATTCACTAACACCCTATTTACCTCTTCAGCCCTTTCTTTCTCAGACAGCTTACGCTTCGGGTCTATAATGTGATAGTAGTTTTCAATCTCTATTGGATTTTTCTCAGCATGCGAGGGCATCCAAATCCCTCCCACGTCCAAAACTACTCAAGGTAGCCTCAAACGTGGGCGGAACAGGCAGTGCGATGCTCATTGGGTTAAGTGATGTGCTCGCCAGTGTTCGACTGCTGTTTTTTATCCTGCAAAGCCAAAGCGTGTGCAGCTTCGCTGGAACTTTATTGCTTTTCATCTTCTTTAGGAGTTTGATGTACTTCCGCATCCGCTCCAACTCCGCAATTCTTTCATAAAGCCACTGAGAATGCGGAAAATCTTCAAGCGAGTTATCACCCAAATCCAACAACTGTTGAATTTCCTTGGTGATTCGGGTGTTCATCCGATTCAATGTTGCTTTTGAAGCCTTTGTGATAGCTTCAACAATCTTATCAATATTGAACACGAATTTCTCGCTATGACAAATGATGTACATCTGCACATTCACCTGCCCTTTACAAGTAGTACGGTAAACTGCCGTTTCTATTATATCACATTAAGTCTTAAAACCATATAGGATTTCCAATAATAGTAAAAGCCGTGTGTTCAAATGCTCCACAAGGAGACGAACACACGGCATATTACTTTATTTCAGCTTTTCAAGAATCTCATCTGCGGTCATACCGCTTGCCAGCAGTTTCTTCAGCACAGTTTCGGCCTCGACCTTCTTAGCAGCTTCGGCGGCCTTCGCCTCAGCAGCAGCCTTCTTGGCCTCCAGCTTGGTCAGTTCCTTCTGGGCAGCCTTGAGCGCAGTCTTCTTCTCTTTTAGGTCAGCTTTTAAAGTGTCGATGTTGGCAGTGATGGAAGTGATTTCTGAAGTGAGGGAAACGATAGATTCCTTCTTCTCTGTAATTTGGGATGCGAAATCGTTAGTAGCCTTCGGTTTGTTTTTGCTACCTTTGGTTCTGGGCATAAGATATCCGCCTTTCTTTATTAATTTATCTTCTTTCCCTCATCATCGTCATATAAATCATATGGCGAGTCAAATTTGGAAGGACGGATGCGATGTTCTAACCCATCTAATATAAACAACTTGCTCTCAATTTCTGGAAAGCTATTTTCCTCATTAGCATCATGAATATACAACTTTTTCGCATAGAGCATCTCAACACAGAACAAAGCCGCCATTGCATCAAGAGCATTTTTCAGTGACGCTTCCTTGTAATTTGAAATCCTATCATGCTTTATAGAATTATAGGCTTTCCAAAATGCAAGTGTTTCTCCCGGTGCGGTGTTATTCCATCCATCGAACGGTGTGAGCCGAACATCACCAGCTATCACTATGGACGCAATAATATTATTATAATTTGATGTGTAATAGTTATAGTAATCGCAAATCGATGTGCGATCCACATTTTGCAAACCACATATCTCCCGTGACACATTATCAAATTCTGATCCAATCTGGAGAATGAGCTTTTCAATTCTTCTTGAATATGTAGAATAATTAGCACTGTCAAGTTCCACATATTCAAGCACTGTACGGAATTCACTTTCCAGCCAGAGATAGTGCTGCCAGAAGTTAAGCTCGAATTCTTTTTTCGTCACTCTAGTATCCCTTTCCAGAAATATTTCTTTATCTATACCCGACTCTGCATCTCAGCCACATTCTAATGCGTTGCCTGCCGCCCACCGCGTAGAGGTGTGCAAAGTTTCGAGCGACAAAGCTGTGAGCATCCATAACGAATGACTCTCACAGCTCAAATATATACTATATAGGTCTCGTTTTCAAGGATAACGAAGAAAATTAGACATGTATACTTCCTTATGCTCTATTTTTCAAGCTCATTTTTCTGCTCAACCACACCCATGCTGTCAGCACACCAATCCATCCACCCATCGTATTACCGAACACATCATCGAACTCTGCGATGCCAAGTCCCGTAACATACTGGGTCGTTTCGATTGCCACAGACATCACAAAAGGAATCTGCAACACCCATTTCTTCTGAAACCACCTATACAGCCCCGTTCCAAGTGGAATGAACAGCCAGATGTTATTGATGACCCCCACTCTTACAGATTGCTCAGTCAGAAAACGATCTGCATAGGAGAACAAAACAAAGTTTGTCCTTGCATCCCCGGCCTCACGGAACATCAGGGTTTCATATAGAATGAACGCAATATACGCTGCCGTCAAGAGAACACTCATTTTTTTCGGCAACACCAGTATCAGCAAGCAGATAACGCATCCGAAAATGACAACCATAAATGGGAGTCCATTCAGAACATTGTCTACGCACAGCATAACACGACCGTTTTTGTCAAGCAGAAGATTCACCTTTCCGCTGCGCTTAATGCCATACTGCCCTTTGGATAAGGCCATCGGGTTACTATCAGCATCAAAATACATATCGATGTCCGCTGTACCATCCCGGTGGTAAGTACGCTTCAGAACCGTATAGCCAGCAGTCGTTGGTGCCGGATTGCCATCTGCACCGAGATAAGTTATCTGGCTGATACGACCTTGTTCGTCTCGCTGATATAGCTCGCCATACTGGCCAAGAGAAGATTTCACAGGGTTTTCTCCTGTGTCAAAGTATCGTTCGCCAATAACGGTTTCTTCTGAATCACGCAGATACGTCTTGACGGCATAACCAGATGTGCAGATAACAGGCTGTCCATTTTCACCGAGATAAGTGATGCCACAATTTTTTCCTTGCTCATCATACTCTCGGTACAAACCGTAATAGCCGCCTGTGCATCGGACTGGCTGCATATTTAGGTCGTAGTAGAAATCGTCCGTTGCTTTTCCATCCACCAGTGTTCTCACAATGGCGGAATAACCTGCGCCTAGCATCATTGGTTGCTTATCTGCGCCAAGATACCTGATTACAACATTTTCACTGTTATATTCATATGAGATGCCATAGTAATCGCCATACCGTTCCACTGGGTTTCCAGCAGCATCGAGGTAAAACTCTTCTGTAACCTGCCCATTTGCATTCCGCGTTCTCTGTACTGTCGCATAACCCATGTCAATGGCATCTGTGATAACCCCGTCAGAGTTCACATAACTCGCGTTCGTTACGTTTTCCTCCACGGTCTCCTTCACTTCAAGATTCGAAGACGTGAAGCCGGAATCATGATCAACCGAGGCATATGGCAATAAAAACAAGATTGAAGCCACGACAAAAGCAAGTAACAGCGCATGAACACTTTTCTGTTTCAGCTTTGCGTTCAAACTCCATAACCCCGGCTCTTGATGGTCTCCACAACCTGAGACACATACTTCTGGCAGGTATCATGATCAGGTGCCTCGACCATCACACGCACAACAGGCTCCGTACCAGATTCACGGACAAGGATACGGCCGGTGTCACCCAGTGCCTCGGCTACGGCCTTGACTGCTGCCTGCACTGCTTCGTCATCCTGTGCGGCCTTTTTATCGGTCACACGAACATTCTCCAACACCTGCGGATAGATCTTCAAAGGCTCAGCCAGCTTGCTCATGGGCAGTTTCTTGGCAAGCATTACTTCCATCATCTTGAGACTGGTCAGGATACCATCACCAGTGCTGGCGTACTTGCTGAAGATAATATGACCACTCTGCTCACCACCGATACGGCAGCCGTTCTTAGCCATATACTCATAGACGTACTTGTCACCCACTGCAGTCTTGGCGTAGCCGATGCCCTTCTCATCAAAAGCCTTATACAGGCCAAAGTTGGACATGACCGTGGTAACGACGGTGTTGGTCAGAAGTTTGCCACGCTCCTTCATATAGCAGCCGTAGATGTACAGGATGTGGTCACCCGTAATGACATTTCCCTTTTCATCCACACACAGGCAACGATCAGCATCGCCGTCATAGGCAAAACCGATGTCCAGCCCCTTCTCTACCACGAACTTCTGCAAGCCCTCGATGTGAGTGGAGCCAGCATTGTTGTTGATGTTCAGACCGTTGGGCTTGTTGTTGATAACGTAGGTATCGGCCCCCAGCGCATCAAAAACAGACTTGGCAATATTCCAGCTTGCACCGTTGGCGCAGTCCAAACCAACCTTGACCCCCTTGAAAGAGTAGATGCCCAGAGAGATCAGATAACCCATGTAGCGGTTGCGTCCTGCCACATAGTCCACAGTGCAGCCAATGTGCTCCCGGTGGGCGAAGGGCAGCTCCGGCCAGTCCTTGTCAAAGACGTGGAGCTTTCCGTCAATGTAATCCTCGACTAACAGCAAGATTTCCTCCGGCATCTTTTCGCCGTAGCAGTCGATCAGCTTGATGCCGTTATCGTAGTAGGGATTATGGCTGGCAGAGATCATAATGCCACAGTCAAAGTCATCCACGCGGGCGATGTAAGCCACAGA
>ERZ780195.1865-NODE-1865-length-15752-cov-3.874180_pt1 | contig 15752 bp, 9 predicted proteins | sample MGYA00511017_ERZ780195 | MGnify/ENA primary metagenome ERZ780195 (study PRJEB29588, sample SAMEA2159974) | human gut metagenome | biome: human gut; feature: human-associated habitat; material: faeces | place: Denmark | collected 2008/2010 ...
TGCCGCCGTTTTTGCCTCTGAGAACGGTGTACGCACCGTTGTGATCGAGCATAACAGACAGCTCGGAAAAAAGCTCGCCATAACGGGCAAGGGCAGGTGCAACGTCACAAACAACAGTGACAACGACAATATAATGAAGAACATACCCACAGGAAGCCGCTTTCTATACAGCGCTCTTGCGGGTTTTTCGGCGTATGATACAATGAATTTCTTCGAGGGGCTTGGGGTGCCTCTTAAAACGGAGAGGGGAAACCGTGTTTTCCCTGTTTCAGACAGTGCAAAGGATATAGTTGAGGCACTGAAAAAACGCATGGGTACGCTTGGCGTCAAGGTTATCACAGCGCACGCAAAAGGCGTTATAACCGAGGACGGCAGGGTAAAAGGAGTAAGGCTCGGCGAGAGCGAGGTTTATGCAAGCAGCGTCATAATAGCGACCGGCGGAGCGTCCTACAGCGGTACAGGCTCGGACGGCAGCGGATATGAGATAGCACGGGCGCTCGGTCATACGATAGTAGAACCAAAGCCTATGCTTGTGCCGATATGCGTAAAGGAAAGCTGCTGCTGTGATATGTCGGGGCTTAGCCTTAAAAATGTAACGCTGTCGCTTATTGATACGGCAAAGAACAAGCCTGTGTACAGGGAGCAGGGAGAAATGCTGTTCACGCACTTCGGGGTCAGCGGTCCGCTGGTGCTTTCCGCATCGGCTTATGTCAAGAAAAGCACTTACAGGCTTGAGATAGATCTGAAGCCTGCGCTTGACGATAAAAAGCTGGACGCAAGGCTTCTGCGTGATTTCGGCGAACAGCACACAAAGCAGATCTCTACTGTTATGAGAGGGCTGTTGCCGCAGGCTATGGTAGAGCCTGTGCTTGACAAGGCAGGAGTTGCGGTCGATACAAGGATAAGCGAGATCACAAAGGTGCAAAGAGCGGCAATTGTAAATGCACTGAAGCATTTTGATCTTACGGTGACGGGGCTCAGACCGATAGAAGAAGCGATAATCACAGACGGAGGAGTATCGCTCAAAGAAATAGACCCGAAAACGATGGGCTCGAAGCTGATCGACGGGTTATATTTTGCAGGGGAGATAATCGACTGTGCGGCTTATACGGGCGGATATAATTTACAGATAGCTTTCTCAACGGCGCATAGTGCGGCTGCGGCTGTGAGCCGCTTCAAATTCCGCCTTTAATACTGTTGCAGTACAGCAAAAGATAGCGAAACGGCGGGGTTACACGAAGCAGTATTTATAAAACGGCGGGTGGCTGTGAGCCGCTCCAAGTTACGCCTATTAAAATAATTGTGCTGACGGAGTGCAATCCCTCCGTCTTGACGGCAGATAAGTTTGGCAAATTAAAAAAGGCAGGGGTATCGCAAGCAAAACGCAACAAAGCAACAGTTTGTGCCTTGCCGTCAATCCACCTCCCTTTGACAAGGGAGGCAAGTTGTGATAGTGCGGGGTGAGTGATAGTACGAGGGCGGTGGAAGCTGTGATGTTATTAGAGTGATAAATACGCAGTTGCGTAATGTTGCCGCCGGTAACGGAGGTTGCTCATATCGCTGACAATCGGAACGGCGAATTTGAGGCGGCACATTGCCGCTCGCCGTGCTTGACAACGGTGGGAAAAGGTGATATACTAAGTCTATATCAAACCGTTGACCGAGAGTAGTAATATCGGCAGAGATACGACAGAGAGCCGCATTAGCTGAAAAGCGGTGTATTTATCCGATACGAATGGACTTGCGAGGGCAGACCGAAAGCGATTGAGCGAGTAGTTTCTGACGGAAGGCTCTGACCGTTACACAGAGAGCGCATTTTTATGTGCGTAACAATAAGGTGGCTTGCAGATACGGCTTCTGTTCCTTATTCGGAACGGGAGCTTTTTTATTAAGCCGTATAAAAAATGAGGTAAATATTATGAGCAAGATTATTTTAACGGGTGACAGACCCACAGGCAGACTTCACATAGGACACTATGTAGGCTCATTGAGAAGAAGAGTGGAACTGCAAAACTCCGGCTTATACGACAAGATTTTCATCTTCATCGCCGACGCACAAGCGCTGACGGACAATATGGAGAACCCGGAAAAGGTGCGCCAGAACGTCATCGAGGTGGCATTGGACTACCTGGCTTGCGGACTGGACCCGACGAAGAGTACTATCTTCATCCAATCCCAGATACCGGAACTCTGCGAACTGACCTTCTACTATATGGACCTGGTGACCGTGAGCCGCCTGCAACGCAACCCGACGGTAAAGACCGAAATCCAGATGCGTAATTTCGAGACAAGCATCCCCGTAGGTTTCTTCACCTACCCCATCAGCCAGGCAGCGGACATTACCGCCTTCCGCGCCACTACCGTGCCCGTGGGCGAAGACCAGGAGCCGATGATTGAACAAGCTCGTGAAATCGTACGCCGTTTCAACTATATATATGGTGAAACCCTCGTGGAACCGGAAATCCTGTTGCCCGACAATGCAGCCTGCCTGCGCCTGCCGGGAACGGACGGCAAAGCCAAGATGAGCAAGAGCCTCGGCAACTGTATCTATCTTTCGGACTCTGCCGACGAGGTGCAGAAGAAGGTGAAGAGCATGTATACCGACCCCGACCACCTGCGTGTGCAAGACCCCGGAAAATTGGAAGGCAACACCGTATTCACTTACCTGGATGCCTTTTGCCGTCCGGAACACTTCGGCCTTTATCTGCCCGAATATCCGAATCTGGACGAACTGAAAGCCCACTACCAACGTGGCGGTCTGGGCGACATGAAAGTGAAGAAGTTCCTCAACGAAATTATGCAGGAGACACTGGAGCCTATCCGCAACCGCCGCAAGGAGTTTGAAAAAGACATCCCCGCCATCTACGACATGCTGAAGAAAGGTTGCGAAACTGCCAGGGAAACCGCTGCCGCAACCTTGGACGATGTACGCAAGGCTATGAAGATAAACTACTTTGATGATGCGGAACTGATTGCAGAGCAAGTAAAGAAATTCGGCGGAGAATAAGGGATAGGAGATACGAGTTACAGAAGTTACGAGTTACAAGGAGCTACCTGTTACAAGTTACTGGTTACAAAAAATGAGGGGCATGCGTCATAATAACGCATGCCCCTTCTCATTTCTATAACTCGTAACTCCTTGTAGCTTGTAGCTCGTAGCTTTCTAATTGGCAGATTTCACCAATACCACACGGTTCAGAATCGGCTGTCCGAACTTATCGACACCACCACCGGCATCCACCTTCAGGCGGTCAGCAGGAATTCCGTATTGTTTTACCAATACATCGACCACGGCTTGTGCACGCTTCAAACTCAACTCTTTGTTGAATGCCGGCGTACCGGTTGCAGAGTCTGCATATCCGTTTACAGTGTAAGTGGCGTTCGGGAACTGTTTCATCTGGTCTGCCAGATAAGACAAGTTCATTGCTTCACGTGGAGAGACTTCGGCAGAACCGATATTGAAGAATACGGTACGCGGTGCTATATCCGGATCGGGAACAATCACTTCGGTTTCCGTAACTTCGGCCACCGGCTGGTTCTGTGCAGCCACCAATGCATTCTGCAGCTGCTGGTTGGCAGCTCCCATCTCTGCAAGCTGTGCCTGCATGGCAGCCAGCTCTACCTGAGAAATCAACTGAGGCATCGGGCGACGGAATCCACGGGCGGGGAAACGGTATGTCAACCCTACCGTTGCACTCAGCACGCCATCATATCCATGATCGCCGCCAACTTCGCCATCGAACTTATCTTCAACGCCCATTGCGCTCAGCTCCAGGTTAATATCTATCGCATTGGAAATACGGAAGCGATTGATGATACCCGCGTTTACAGACAGAGCTTCGCGGTGAGGCTTTGTGTAGTTGTGAGTGAAGCCAGCACCTACATAAGGAATGATTTCATACACACGGTGCTGGTTGTATCCTCCAAACAGCGCATTCAGATTGAACATCACATCTCCGTGCAGATTCATATAGTCGAAACGCTGTTTGTAGTAGCCGTCATCCATCTGAGTGCCTTTCACGTAGTCAGCACCTGCATCATATGTATATCCTCTTGCCTGAAGGCCGCTATATTGCAGACGTACTCCCAGTCCCGGGGTGAACCATTTGCCGATGGCAAAATTCAGCGTCGGACTGATACGCTTGCCAAAACTTCCTGCCTTATCATTATCTCCAAAAGTTGCTTCGGCACCACCGCCTATAGAGAAAAACCAATTACTCCAGAACGGATTAGTGATTACCTGATATTTATCCTGAACCTGGATAACACCAAATTCTTCCACAACTTCAGTCTTTTGCTGCGCCATGGCAACAGAAGACACACCAGCTAAAGCCAGTAACATTAGAATCTTTTTCATATACCTTAAAATAGTTAAGTGGTTAATTAAACTCTTTATCATTCAAACTGTCTAATTAACGCCAACAGAACTAAAAGGTTCTGAATATTTGTACTTTTTTTGCCTTGATGCAAAAGAAAGTACTCTTCCTTATTTGGAGAAAAGCTTTTCTATGTCGTCTTCTTTAATGGTCGCCAGCACCGTCTTTCCGTCCGGAGTATAATTCGGGGATGGGCATGCAAACAGATTGTCCACGAGATTGGACATTTCCTCGTTGCTCAGCACTTGTCCATAGACGATGGCCGCAGCACGTGCCAAGGTCGATGCAAGAATTGTCTGCACCTCTTCCTTAACGTCATTCCCTTTTTCCATAGCAGTATGTACCATATTCCGGACCAATTCTACCGGGTTCAACCCCTCTATGCCCGAAGGTATGCCGTTGATGGCATAGCTGCCGCCACCCAGCGGGCTCAAATCGAAGCCTACTGCCGACAAATCTTCCAATATACTTTCCAGTACGGCAGCTTCCGAAGCCGGCAACTGGATAATCTCCGGAAACAATACCCCCTGGGATACGCCTTGTTTCTGTCGAATCTGGCTCATATAGCGGTCGAACAATACCCGGACATGCGCCCGGTGCTGGTCTATCAGCATCAGACCCGATTTAACGGAAGTCAGAATAAAACGCCCCTTGAACTGGAAGTGTTGCGCTCCTTTCTCTACCGTTGCCTCATTGCCATAGAAAGAGGCGCTTGCCCCGGAAGGAACCGTTTCCTGGAAATAAGGAACCCTCTCCTCCTCTCTTGGAGCCGTACCGGTAACCGTATCCTCTACAAAAGGCTCTTCCTCCATCGGCTCGTTCATCCTGCTGGCTTTTTCCAAACCGGAATAAAGCCCCTCCCACTCCACTTTGGGGCGCGAATAATTGCCACCGCCTCCATAGGAAGAAGCGGAAGACGTCTTGAAGGGATTGAAATCCGTGTTATAGTGTACCTTCGGAGGCTCTATCGGACGAGCCTGCTCGAATGCAGGAATATCCGGCATGTCCTCGGTATCAAAATCGATAGTAGGTATAGCGCTAAACTTGCCTAAGGATTCCTTGACCGCAGCCGACAGAATCTGCCAGATAGCCTGCTCATTCTCGAACTTAATCTCCGTCTTCGTCGGATGGATGTTCACATCGATATTGGCAGGGTCTACCTCGAAATAAATAAAGTAGGAGATTTGCTCACCGGCAGGAATCAGCTGCTCATAAGCGTCCATCACCGCTTTGTGGAAATAGGGGTGACGCATATAACGCCCGTTCACAAAAAAGTATTGGTGCGCTCCTTTCTTGCGCGAGGTTTCCGGCTTGGCAACAAAACCGGAAATCTTTATCATCGTCGTATTGACGTCTACGGACAGCAACTGCTGATTCAGTTTCTTTCCGAAAACTGCCATGATGCGTTGCCGCAAAGGCATTACCGGAAGATTGAACAATTCCGTATCATTACTATACAGATAGAAGGCTACCTCAGGATGCACCAGCGCTATACGCTCGAATTCCGTAAGGATATTGCTCAACTCCGTAGAGTTGGCTTTCAGGAATTTACGCCGGGCAGGAATATTGAAGAATAGGTTCTTGATGGAAAAATTGCTTCCCTTAGGGCAGGAAACGGCTTCCTGGCCCTCGACTTTAGAGCCGGCAATCAACAGTCGCGTCCCCAGTTCCTCGCTGGCTAGGCGTGTTTTCAACTCCACTTCAGCTACCGCAGCAATGGAAGCCAACGCTTCTCCACGGAAGCCCATGGTGCGTAGGGCAAACAAATCGGCAGCTTCGCGTATCTTTGAAGTTGCATGGCGTTCAAAAGAAAGACGCGCATCCGTTTCGGACATCCCCTTTCCGTCATCAATCACCTGGATGCAGGTCTTGCCCGCATCGGTAATCAGCACATGTATTTCCTCTGCTTCGGCATCAATTGCATTTTCCACCAATTCCTTCACAACAGATGCCGGACGCTGAATCACCTCTCCGGCAGCAATCTGATTGGCAACCGAATCGGGCAGCAAATGAATGATATCGCTCATGATAATGTTTAATGATTAGAGATTAATGATTAATCATTATTAAATGATTCCGTTACTGATGGCATACCACAGATAAATCAGCACAGCTATGACAACAAGGATTATGCCCAAATGCATCGGCTTACGTCCGCTCTCCTTGCGCCGCTTCAAGTGAGTTGTTCCTTCTATGAATTTGCCCCGTATATCCTCGGGCGAGAATTCCTTTTCCGGCAGCATACCCAGGTCACGCTTGGCGTTTTCTTCCATCTTCGCCAACTTCTCTTTCCGCTCATCCACATAGATATAGCTATGATTGAAGCCACGAGGCTTCCGCATTGCAAACATTCCCATGACGCTACTTATTATTTCGTTTAATATGCATATTCCTTGGCGAAGTTACAGGTTTCCGGTCACTTTTCTTCAATACTTCACCTGCTTTTTTAGCCCTCCACTCGAAGATGTCCTCCTTGTTGAGCGGACGGATGTAGTCGAACCAAACAAAAGAAGGCAGCCTGCTCTTATCTGGTGGAATCTGGTCCAAAGGATAGGCTGTACCGGTAGTCTTTCCAACAAAGACTCCGCGCTCCATTCTTCTCTCCTTCAAGTACATTTTCAAAAGTCCACCTTCCGAATAGTTCATCATAATCAGCGAACTGTCCTTCTCCTCTACCGGATAATACACCACCAATACATTGCCGTTTACCTCCACCAGACGCATGTCTCCATCTATGAAGAAAGCTTTCATCTCCTTACCGGAAACTTGGTTATAGTGAATACTGTCCTTTTTCTCTACCGTCAGGGCCTGATTGATGATATGTGCCCAGTCGATGGTACTATCGTTCATGTAAATTTTAATTTCCTCGCCCAACAACTGTTGTTCCCCGTGCCACAAGATAGGGTCGGTGTACATCGTCATGCAAGAGTCCTTGGAATTATACACCAACGAATCGCATACGGCCTGCACATCCGTGCGATAAGCACGCACCTTATGATAGGCACGCATCTCCCGGTACATGGAATCGGTATTCATATGGTAGGTAATCAGCCGCAAAGTATCACCGTGCATAAACAGACTGTCGCCCTGCGAATAGTCGATAGCTACGGCACGTTTGGTGGCAACGGCGCTTCCGGTCAGTTCGTTGTAGAAACAATAGTCGCCAGTCAACATGTTCCGGTTGACCGTATCATTCATCTGTACATTGTCAAAAGCCTCACCGTATCCCAAGATGCGGTCGTAGAAAAGGCTGTCACCGGTCAGTTTCTTGCCTTCGTTAGTCAGTACGGAACGGTCGAGCAGTTCTGCCTGCTCAGTAGTCGTATTGTACACGCCACGTTCGGAATAAATATGATTTTGGTCACTCACAATGTCGGAGGGTCCTAAAATTGTGGCAATCTTAGTAGCTGTACTATACTTCAAGGTATCCGAAGTCAAAACAAACTTCGGGTTGACCAGCTTCACGTCGTGGTTGAAGACAGCCAACTTGGTGGCAGGGCTATATTCTCCCCATTCGGAAGTCAGCACATTATCCTCGTCGGTCAGCGTACCGCCTTCGAAGTAATAGCCCAAATCGTACAGACGGTCATAGTTCAAACTGTCGGTTGTCAGCACCGTATTACGATTTATCATACGTACATTCTCACGCAGCATGGCCAGCTGCGACATGCCGTCATAATACAGATAGTCTCCATAGATAAACAAGGTGTCGCCCTGCTCCATACGCACATTGCCGAATGCCTCCACAGAATTTATCTTTTCGAATATCAGCGCACTGTCACAGAACATGTACATACTGTCATGCTTCATCCTCACCGAACCGATGAGTACCTGCACATCAGGACGCAACTGTTTGTCCGCCTGCGCCTCATCTGCGTACAACAAATCGACGCGCGTCTTCTTCTTTTCCGGCGTCTCCGTCTTTTTCTGTTCAATCGAGTCCACTTTCTTCTTCTCTGGTGCACCAGTACTCTTCTTCTTGTCCTGCGCACTCAGCAGACAGATACCAAACAAGCATAGAATACCTACCAGGAGGTATCTATGCTTGTTCAGGAAATGATTTTTTGTATTCTTCTTTTGCATACAAATCTATGTAAATTCTTCCGGATTATTCTTTAATCCAGCCCGGATACTTGAACGTACAGTTATTCTTCCAATTATCCTTGATACGGACATATGTGTGCTTCTGCTTCTCACGAATCCACTTGTCCAGCACTTCGTCGCGGCGTTTCTCCAACACAATCTCTTTCAAGTTCTGATAGTCATCGGCAATGGTAGCCTTGTGTCCCGTCGTACGGCTCTTCAGTTTCACAATCACACACTCTTCTTTTCCGGTCTTTTGCGGAATCATGGTGAAGGCTTCGGAGATTTCGCCCACTTTCATCTTATCCACCACCTTGGCTATTTCAGGGGGAAGTTCCTGCATCTCAAAACGGGAAGTGTTCGTATTGGGATTCGGCAACAAACCATGATTGTTACGCGTATCCTTATCCTGCGAAAGCACTGAGGCAGCCTCTTCAAAAGAGAACTTGTTATTGCGGATATCATCGGCAATAGAATCCAAACGGGCACAACCGGCAGCCAGAGCTTCTTCCGGAATATGCGGTTTCAACAGAATGTGGCGTGTTTTAATACGGTCACCGCGCTTCTCTATCAACTGAATGATATGGAAACCATATTCAGACTCTACAATCTTGGAAACCTTGCTGGGGTCTTGCAAGTTGAAAGCTACATTGGCATAAGCGGGGTCCAGCATACCGCGTCCCGAAAACTCTATTTCACCGCCACGCATGGCCGAGCCACGGTCCTCGGAGTACAGACGAGCCAACATGGAAAAGCTTTCGCCCTTATTGACACGGTCGGTATACTCACGCAGACGCCTCTTTACATCTTCTATTTCCTCCAAAGGAACCTTGGGCTGCTGAGTGATAATCTGCACCTCCACCTGGGTAGGGATATAAGGAATGCTGTCCTGCGGCAAATCCTTGAAGTAACGGCGCACCTCAGCCGGAGTTATCTTAATCTCACCCACCAGTTTCTGCTGCATCTTCTGAACCTTCAATCCTTCACGGGCATTCTCGCGCAGCGTTTCACGAATCTGGCTGGAAGTCTTGTTGAAGTATTCCTCCATTTTCTCGCGCGAACCGATGTTGGCGATGTACATGTTCGTCATATAGTCCACACGCTGGATAACCTCACTCTCGGATACTTCGATACTATCGAGGGCAGCCTGGTGAAGATACAGCTTCTGCACGGCTATCTCCTCCGGTATCACGCAATAAGGGTCACGGTCAAATTTGCGTCCTTCATACAATGCACTCATACGTGCCTCTTCCACTTCGGACTTCAGTATAGCCTCGTCACCTACTACCCACACTACCTCGTCAATCACGTTGTCTTGTCCATAAACGGTAGAACCGACTAATAGCGTCAAGGCAAATAAAATTACAAACTTAAAGTTCATACACTGTTTCATTCTTGGTGTCTTATTCTAAATAATATTTAATCTTGTCTCTTTTCACCGCCCGTTGGTACAAATCATCCTTCACTTGCTTCATGAATTCCACCTGCTTCACGTTCAGCAGCATATCCTTCACTTGCCCACGGGCAAACTCATAGGGTTCCTGCTCTCCCATCGGGCGATAATCGCTCACATTCAGGAAATAATGGAAAGCCGTATCCTTCAGCTCTACATGGCGATTCTTGTCCAGATACTCGTCCACATCAGGAACCTTCAAGGGCAGCATATCCAGCACTTCCGATACCGGCACCCATTTATCATAAAAATACTCATACTTCACAGCATTCTGCAGACTGTACTTTTCCAGATGTTCCACCGCCTCACGGGTTTCCGTCTTGTACCAGCGACGAACATTACCCAGCTGCGGGGCTGTCAAAGGAACTTTGATGAACAAGCCTTTCATCAACGGACGTTCCACCTTGAAGAGCGCCTGGTTCTTCTCGTAATACTCCGTCAAGTCTTGTTCTGAAATCTCCTCTGATAGCCGCTGATGTATTAAAGCCTGCTGATAGGTATGCATTATCAATGCTTTGCGATAATTCTCCACAAGTTTATCAATCTCACCGTTATTGGGAATATTGCTCTGCGCTTTATCGTACAGCAAAATATCTTCCACCCAATTACGGATATAATGTTCTGCAAACAACAGACTGTCGTCTTTGGACAAACCGGCAGGAAGTACCGATTGCAAATCTTCCCGGTAAAGGAAATTGCCGTCCAACTCCACTAACGGTGTCCGCCCTTTATGGTCGTGCTGCTCGCTGCACGCCGCACAGAGAAGGAAAATTAAAAGCCCAAAGCAGGTTGTTCGCATCACCAACTGATATTTACTTCGTTTTGAGGTACGAAGATAGTGTTTTAATCGGTTGCATCAGTGATTATTAACGGTTTTTAAAACCTCTTGGTCAATTTCAACCTTACCGGCAGCACGCAACTTTGCCACCCAATGCGTTTCCAAATAGTTCCGATAAGCGGTTACGAGCGGCTCTCGCACCTCTTGCCAACTATCTGGTCCCTTCTGCTTACGACCTTGTACAGCAGTAAAGGGAAATGACAAAACCGGGGTTGCATTCTTCCCTTTGAACACCAATTCATCCACATATGCATTATCACCGGGAGCAAATAATCCTTGCTCTGCCCGCACCTTGGGAGTATCGCCGGCATTGAAAGTGAGACGGATGGCATCCATCCACTCCTCTTCCGGAATCTGTTTCAGAAATTTCCGTACTTGCTTCGCCACCCGCTTGGTAGTACAATGCAGCACAATACCCTTATAACGCGGTTCGTCCCAATGGAAGTCCGAACGGTGCGCCTCAAAATATGCTTTCAATCCCGCTTCATCCACCACACTCCTCTTTCCCACTTCACGGTCAGTGATTTCGGCAAGCAACATGCTGTCACGATACCCCTGCACCAACGCACAGAATTCGGGATGCTTCAATTCCAGACGGGAGTTTTCATAGTCCAGAATCGTTTTTACTGTAAAAGCCTCCAACTGTCTGCGCGTCCCTGCCGGATAAACAGCGGCAAATCCGGCAAACTCTTTTCCACCGTATGCCTTGCCATCCAGTGTAAACAATACACGGGAAGTGCTTCCTTTGGCCAGCAGTTCGTCGATACCGGCTTTATCCGGCATATAGTGATATTCTTTCTTCAGTTTATCCACAAAAGCCCGCGTTCCTTTATCCATTCCATGACGACGGGTTTGACAACGGATTATCTTGTCCTTCATCCTCTCAAAAGGAAGGATTTCCTGCTGTTCGAGTACTTTCACGATATGAATGCCTTGAGGAGTGAGGAACGGACGGGAAATCTCTCCGGCATTCAACCCGAATACAATATCCTCAAACTCCACCGGCATCTGCAGCCAACCCACCCAAAACGCTTTCTTCTCATCGGAAAATTGCTCGACGCAAGCATCGAAAGACGGCACAGCTCCCCCTTCCTTTGCAAGAGCCCTGTAGATAGAATCCATCCTGGACTCCATCTCACGCAAGGTATGACCGGAAATATTCTGGGGGAGATATTTAAAAATATGCTTCACATATACCCGGCCCGCACGCCGGCCGGATTTCATCTTGTCATAATACTGCCGTGCCTCCTGCTCTGCCGTCTCCTCATCTGTCAAGTATGATTTAATCAGACAGCGGCGATACTCATCCTGCTCCTTCTGGAAGACACGGGAAGTATCCAATCCCACAACTTCGGCAGCCTCTATTTTCAGCCTGAAGTCTATAAACTTATTCACATATGCATCCAATGCCTTCCGGCCTGCACCGACAGAGGTACCGCCCTTATTATAGCTACGTTCGAATTCAGAACGGAGGACCTCCTTTCCATTGATACGCATCAGTACCGGATCGTCCTGGGCCGAAACAGCCAATCCGAACCCGAGGAAGAAAAACACCCAAAACAATCTAACCATAAGCACCATCCGTTCTTTTTATACGGCTGCAAATATAAACAAAATGCCCGGAAAGCGGCAATCTCTCTCCGGGCATTCACTATTATTTTGTTATTATCTTACTCAGGACGGCTATAGTTCGGTGCCTCACTGGTTATAGACACATCGTGCGGATGACTTTCCAGTACACCTGCATTAGTAATGCGGGTAAACTTGGCATCGTGCAGTTTCTCTATATTGGCTGCACCGCAATAGCCCATACCGGCACGCAGACCGCCAACCAACTGATAAATCACTTCATACAAAGTACCTTTATAAGGAACGCGGGCAGCAATGCCCTCCGGAACCAATTTCTTCACGTCATTGGTACCGCTTTGGAAGTAGCGGTCCTTGGAACCATTTTCCATAGCTTCCAGCGACCCCATACCCCGATAGGACTTGAACTTACGACCGTTGAAAATAATCGTATCGCCCGGAGACTCTTCCGTTCCGGCAACCAGCGAACCGATCATCACGCTGTAACCACCGGCAGCCAACGCCTTCACTACGTCGCCCGAGTAACGCAAACCGCCATCGGCAATCAAAGGAATACCCGTGCCCTTCAGTGCCTTTGCCACATCATAAACCGCAGACAACTGAGGAACACCCACACCGGCAACTACACGGGTAGTGCAGATGGAACCCGGACCGATGCCCACCTTTACTCCATCAGCACCAGCCTCGACCAATGCCTTCGCAGCTTCACCAGTAGCAATATTACCAACAACAATATCAATATGAGGGAAGTTAGCCTTGGCTTCTTTCAATTTTTCAATAACCCCCTTGGAATGTCCGTGAGCCGTATCAATGACAATGGCATCCGCCCCTGCATCCACCAAAGCCCGCATGCGCTCCAAAGTGTCATTCGTCACTCCCACTCCGGCAGCAACGCGCAGACGACCTTTGCTATCCTTGCACGCCATAGGTTTATCCTTTGCCTTGGTAATATCCTTATAGGTAATCAGACCTACCAATTTGTTGTCTTTATCTACTACCGGCAACTTCTCGATTCTATGTTCTTGCAGAATTTGAGAAACAGCCTCCATATCCGTCGTAGGATTGGTAGTAATGATGTTCTCCTTAGTCATTACCTCATCGATACGCTTATTCATATCTTTCTCAAAACGAAGGTCACGATTGGTAACAATGCCTACCAAATATCTTTCATCATCTACCACCGGAATACCACCAATCTTGTATTCAGCCATCAAAGCCAGCGCATCAGCTACCGTAGAACCTCTCTTGATAGTCACCGGGTCATAAATCATACCGTTTTCGGCACGCTTCACAATAGCTACCTGACGTGCCTGCTCCTCAATGGACATATTCTTATGAATAACTCCGATACCACCTTCGCGGGCAATGGCAATAGCCATCTTCGCTTCGGTAACCGTATCCATGGCAGCAGTTACAAACGGGATTTTTAACTCAATGTTTCGTGAAAACTTAGTCGAGAGTTCGACTGTTTTGGGCAAGACTTCAGAATAAGCGGGGATTAACAGTACGTCGTCATAAGTTAATCCATCCATTACAATCTTATCAGCAATAAATGACATAGGGCTATGCGTTTAAAATTTATTGCGTGCAAATATACGGTATTTGTTCGAAAGTGAAAAGTTTTGTTCCAGGATATTTTCAAAGGGCTATAAATTAATCAGTTTCGTCGCTGAGTGCTTTAAAAGAACGGGATTAAAGAACGTAAAAAAAGAACGAACTTAAAGAACCGCCTTATGAATGCACAGTTTTTCATCAACGAGATCGGATGTAAATTCAACCTGAGAAAGCCCAAGTCCGAAAAGCCGACGAACGTTTATTTTGTAGCACGCGTCAGGAATAAACAGATAAAACTTTCTACTGGAGTAAGAGTATATCCGGACCAGTGGAACGTAAAGAAACAGGAGGCTTATATCAGTTGCCGGTTAACTGAGCTGGATAACGAGAACAATACCATCGTCAATGAAAAGATTGGCAAACTGAAACTTTATTTTTCGGAATACAAGCAGTACCTTTGCGACCACCCTGAGGAGATAGAACGCAGGGCCATCATTCTACTTAAACAATATATCTATAAGGATACTATGAAGAAAAAAACGGAAAAGCCTGCCACCTTCATCATGAAACAGATCGTAGAGGAGAAGGATATCGTGGATAGTTCCAAAATCCAGTACCGATCCAATATCAACAAGTTCAAACGGTTTCTGGACGAGAACTCCATACCCGACATTTGGGAAAGTATGAACCTGGATACATTCACCAAATACCAGCAACACTTGATTGAAGAGGGTAAGGAGGACAATAAGGAAGGTAAGAAAGCTTCTACCATAAAGAATATTATCAAAGGCTCCGTTGCAAAAGAGCAGGAGGAGGATGCAGTAATGATCCTCCAGAAAGAGCTCGAGGAGTGCAATGAATACTATGATTTGTTTGAGAGATACTCTGACTATATACAGAGCATGAAGTGTGACGGAGTGTATGTGGTCAGTGTTTCTGATCTGGCAGCTGCAAGGAACAATGCACACTTTAGGAAGCATGGCTATGATATTGACGACGAGGTTGTACTCTATGCGGATGACAAGGACAATGGAAAGCTTGAGTTTAAGAGTGTAAATGACCTTATGCAGTACATGCAGAGTGTAGATAAAAACACCTGCTATATGTATTACTCGCTGCATTTCAGGGACGAGATAGTGGGCTATGTAATACTCAGGAATCCTGAGTTTTTGTACGACCATCCTGAGCAGTTTGATATACAGTCGGCCTTGCTCAAGAAGCTTGAGAATCTTTTTAAGCAAAAGGTACTTGAGAATACAAATAATGAGCTTAAGAATCTCTACAACCATGATGCGCTCACAGGCCTATACAATCGTGTGGCATGCAATGAGATGGTCATTCCTATGTTTGCTGAGCTTGAAGACCAAAATGTCGGTTGCACCATAGTATTTCTCGATGTGGATGATTTCAAGGACATAAATGATACATACGGACACCAGTACGGTGACGAGCTTTTAAAGACTGTGGCGAGGGTGCTTGATGAGCAAAAGCCTGAAGGAAGTATGGTATATAGATTCGGTGGAGATGAATTTATTGTGTTTATCCCCGGGGACAGACATGACACTGCTGAGAAGTATATAAAGCGCGTGTATGATATCATGGAGCAGCACAGCCTGTTTATCAGTCACGGCATCATATATACGCAGCCGGGCAGTGGTAAGAACTTTGACGATTATCTCGTAAGTGCTGACACAAAGATGTATCAGCTTAAGCAGCAGCACAAGCAGAAAAAGGATAGCAATTTCTTAAAGGGAGTGGATATTTCATCCGTTCCTATGATGGTTGACAATAATATACAAATAATGGATAGGGAAGGTCATGTGTGCAGGGTATTTGATTTTTTAAAGCTGAATAATGTAAA
>ERZ780195.1875-NODE-1875-length-15692-cov-4.082688_pt1 | contig 15692 bp, 12 predicted proteins | sample MGYA00511017_ERZ780195 | MGnify/ENA primary metagenome ERZ780195 (study PRJEB29588, sample SAMEA2159974) | human gut metagenome | biome: human gut; feature: human-associated habitat; material: faeces | place: Denmark | collected 2008/2010 ...
GCTCTGCCGAGCAGGTGATGGAAAAGGTCTCGTCGCTCATGGCAAAGATCATGTAAAAGCTGCGCAGGCCGTAGCCCTTGTACCGCTCCAGCATGGCCAGACCGTAGAACAGGTGCCGTGCCTGGATCATCAGCGCCATCAGAAAAGCCGACAGTGGGGAAAAGGCCCCCAGCAGCAGGCTTGCCAGCACAAATTCCAGCGAGCCGCCGTAGACCACGGTGCCCATGAGCATAGGCATCCAGACGGGCAGGCCAAGGCTCTGCACATAGATGCCGTAGCCCATGCCCAGCACGAGATATCCTGCAAACACCGGCACGGTCTGGGGCGCGGCGGCCCGGAAGGCCTGCCACACCACACCGGAGCCCGGTACAGCTTGTATGGTTTTGGATTCTTTCATATACACTAACCCCCTGGATTGGTAGTATAACAGATTTCCGGGATTTTGCAAGAAAAATCCCGGGGCCGGATGTTTCCGGTCAATTTGAAAACTTTTTGTCCGTCACTCGTGGACTTTTGGCGAATCAGGACAAAGTTTTGCCAAAAGGCTTGCACTTTGATGCTTTACTGTGGTAAAATCGAAGCGTACTTTCATTTGGAAAGACAAGGGGGAAAAGTATATGACCAACATCTGCATCATCGCCACCATCATCATCTATCTGGTGGCAATGCTGTTGGTTGGGTTTGCATACAGCAAGTCCAACAACGACAGCACCGATTTCTACCTCGGCGGCCGCAAAATGGGCCCGCTGGTCACGGCCATGAGCGCCGAAGCCAGCGATATGTCCAGCTGGCTGCTGATGGGAATGCCGGGCCTTGCCTACCTCACCGGCATCGCCTCGCCCGGCTGGACTGCCATCGGCCTGGCGCTGGGCACCTGGCTGAACTGGCTCATCGTGGCCCGGCGGCTGCGGCGGTATTCGGCCAATCTGGAAGCCATCACCGTGCCGCAGTTCCTGTCCCTGCGCTTCCACGACCAGCGCAATCTGCTCAACGCACTGGGCGCGGTGATCATCATCGTGTTCTTTGTGCCCTACACGGCTTCGGGCTTTGCCGCCTGCGGCAAGCTCTTCAACAGCCTCTTCGGCTTCGACTACATGACCGCCATGATAATCAGCGCAGCCGTCATCGTCATCTATTGCGCGACCGGCGGCTTCATGGCGGCCTCCGTCACGAGCCTTATCCAGGGCATCGTCATGACGATAGCGCTCGTCATAGTGCTCATATTCGGCATCAACACCGCCGGCGGCTGGGACGCCGTCATCGCCAACGCCAAGGAGATCCCCGGCTACCTCGATTTCTCCGCGTCCACGAGTATCCTCACCGGCACCCCCAGCAGCTACAGCCCCCTGATGATCGCGTCCACGCTGGCGTGGGGACTCGGCTACTTCGGCATGCCGCACATCCTGCTGCACTTCATGGCCATCGGCAGCGAGAGTAAGCTGAACTTCAGCCGCCGCATCGCCTCCATCTGGGTCGTTATTTCTCTCGGCGCCGCGGTCATAATCGGCATCGTCGGCTTCGGCATGGTCAAGGCCGGAGCGATAGCGATGCCTGGCTCCGAGGCCGAGGCGGAGAACCTGATCGTCAACTCCGCGGCGCTCATCTCGACGCACGGCGCGCTCGCTGCCATCGTCGCGGGCATCATAATCGCCGGTATCCTCGCCGCCACCATGTCCACCGCCGATGCGCAGCTTCTCGCTGCTGCCTCCGGCGTCACCCACAACATACTCACCGACGTCTTCGGCGTGAAGATGAGCGATAAGAAGACCATGCTCATCGCGCGCATCACCGTCGTCGGCGTTGCGGTGCTCGGAGTCATCTTCGCCAGCGACCCCAACAGCTCGATATTCCGCGTGGTATCCTTCGCGTGGGCGGGCTTCGGCGCGACCTTCGGCCCGATAATGCTGTTCTCCCTGTTCTGGAAGCGCTGCAACAAGTGGGGCGCGATTGCGGGCATGTTCTCCGGAGCAGCGACGGTGTTCGTGTGGAAATACTGCGTCGCACCTCTTGGAGGCATGCTCGGAATATACGAGCTGCTGCCCGCGTTCGTGATATCCTGCGTGTTCATCGTCGTCGTGAGCCTGCTCACCGCCGAACCCGAAAAGGAGATCCAGGAAGAGTTCGAGAGAGCCTGCGCAAAATAAAACGCTTCAGGGCACGGGATATCCCGTGCCCTGATTTTTTGCCGCCGGAGGGGAAATGCGCGTAGTTTCGGGCTTTTTTGATTGACAGCCGTGAGCAAATAGAGTAAAATTCCTCAGAGTTGAGATCAAATCAATAAATGCCGCAAGCCTGCCTGTGTGGGGTTCCGGCATTTATATTTTAACATGGGCGGTGAAAGCTTATGATCCTCTTTTTCAGCGGCACGGGCAACAGCCGCTATATAGCCCGCAGACTCGCCGCGGCGCTCGGCGATGAGCTTATCAGTGTCAATGACAGGATAAAAAGCGGCGATACCGGGGCAGTTCGCGCCGACGGCCGCCTGATATTTGTGACGCCTACCTACGGCTGGCGCATCCCGCGCGTGGTCGAGGAGTGGATACGCAGAGTAGAATTTTCCGGCGCGGACAAGGTGTGGTTCGTGATGAACTGCGGCAGCGAGATCGGCAACGCGGCGAAGTACAACAAGCGCCTGTGCGCGGATAAGGGCTTCACCTATATGGGCACCGCGCAGGTGATAATGCCGGAGAACTATATCGCCATGTTTGACGCGCCCGAAGCGCCGGAAGCCGCGCGGATAATTGAGGCCGCGTCTCCCTCGATAGACGAGGCCGCGCGGAAGATATCCGAGGGCTTCGAGTTTGCCGCGCCGCGGAACAATCTCTACGACCGCTTTATGAGCACCGCCGTGAATCCGGCGTTCTACGCGCTTTTCGTGAAAGCGGATAAATTCCGCGCCGACGATAAATGCGTCGGCTGCGGCAAATGCGCGCAGCTGTGTCCGCTGAACGATATCAGCATCGTCGACGACCGCCCGGTGTGGGGCAAAAACTGCACGCACTGCATGGCCTGCATCTGTCACTGCCCGACGGGCGCGATAGAGTATGGCCGCAAGAGCCTCGGGAAGCCGAGATATCACTGCGATCTGTAATATGGCCGGCGGGAGTGTCTATGTATTAGAAAAGCTAATGACGAAACTGAAGAAATTGAGGGTTTTGTGTATAGTGCTACAGAAACACTTGTACGCCAGCTGTGGACTTTGTGCTATCTGAAATGTGGATGTCATTGACAAATTGTAATATTTCAGATATAATGATATATCACAATATGTAAACCAACTTTAGCAATTTGCACTGGCGCAGACCGCTGCGCCGGAGGAAGCTGACGGGGAAAAGCTCGCATGGCAAAGAAAAAATACGTACGGGATTACGAAATTTCCGAAACTATCGACGAAAAGGGCAGGGTCAGATCCGTGCCGATATATGTCGGTTCGTATTTCTGCTTCTGCGATGCCGCCGCCGCGAAGAAGAGCGGCAGGCTCCTTGCTCCCGCCGCCGCGCTTGGCTGGCTTGCGTATATCATGGCGCTGTGGCTCCCGTCCGGAGCCGGAAAGCTCATGTATGTGATCCTTCCCTTCGTGTTTGCGGCCGTGCCGCTGTGGTACGTCAGTTCCGCGGTCGCCGCGCTGCTGCGCGCGGGCGATAAGCTCAAGCGCTCGGAGGCGGAGAAGGTCGCAGGGAATCTCCCCTCGGCTTCGGTATTCGGCATCATCCTCACGGCGGTCGCCTTGATCGCCGAAGGCATCACCGCGATAGCCGCGCCGGAAAAGCTCAATGCGGCGGACATCTCCTTTACCGCCGGCGCCGTGATACTCTGCGCGGCGTTCGCGCTCTCGTTCTCCCGCCGTCAGGCGGTGGCGACGAAGCTTATCTGATCCAGTTATTAACCGCAGGGCTTAATTAATTATAGAAGCCCGCGTTTAATAAATAAACATCCTATCAAGGAGGAAAAATGAAAATGAGCAACATCAAGAAGATCCTCGCTCTGGTTCTGGCTCTTGTTATGGTTCTTGCTCTCTGCGCCTGCGGCAGCTCTACTCCCCCACCCGCCGAGTCCGAAGCACCGACAGCAGAGCCCGAAGCACCGGCAGTCGAGGAGAACACATCCACTCTGGTCTATGCAACCGCAACCTTCGGTCAGAAGTTCAGCCCCTTCTTCTACACCACCGCTTACGATGAAGAAGTCGTCTCCAACTTCACCGGCGGTCTGCTTGCTGCTGACCGCGGCGGCGCGATCATTCACCACGGCATAGAGGGCGAGACCGTTGAGTACAACGGCACCGATTACACCTACTATGGCATGGGCGACGTTGAGGTCGTTCAGAACGATGACGGTTCCGTTGACTACAACCTCACCATGCGTGACGATATCGTCTTCTCCGACGGCACCCCCGCCACCATTGATGACGTTATCTTCGGTATCTACGTTATGGCTGACCCGTCCTACGACGGCAGCTCCACTGTTTACGCACTGCCTATCGAGGGCATGGCTGACTACTACAATTCTCAGCAGTACCTCTACAAGCTCCTTGCCGAGGCAGGCCGTGACAACACCGACTTCACCCTTTGGGACGAAGCCACTCAGACCGCTTTCTGGGCAAGTGTTGACGCAGCCGGCGAGAAGTTCGCTCAGGAAATCATTGACACCGTTGTCAGCAGCTACAACACCGACGAGTACACAGCCACCATCGAAGCAACTCCCGATGAGATCACCGCTGATCCTGCTCTGCAGGTCAAGTTCGGTATGAACATGTGGGGCTACGGCGACGCTTGGACTGAAGGCGCTACCGCTGCTGATTACTGGGCAGCAATCGAGGCCGCTTACGGCAACATCATCGAGGCTTCCGACGCCGAGACCGCAGGCTCCTCCCTGTTCGATCTCATGGATGACTTTGCAGATTACGATAAGCTCGTTGCTACCGGCGACGACGTTCCCAGCATCAAGGGCATCATCCGTACCGGCGACTACTCCCTCACCGTACATATGACTGAGTACGATGCAACCGCCATCTACAACATGAGCTTCATCATTGCTCCTCTGCACCACTATGGCGACGTCAGCAAGTACGATTACGACAACAACAAGTTCGGCTTTGACAAGGGCGACCTGAGCGGCGTCAAGGCAAAGACCACCGAGCCTCTCGGCTGCGGTCCCTACATCTTCAAGAGCTACGAGAACGGCGTTGTCACCATGGAAGCCAACCCCACCTACTTCCTTGGCGAGCCCAAGACCAAGACCATCCTCTTTAAGGAAGGCGAGGATGCTGACTACGTTCCCGGTATCGTCACCGGCACCTACGACCTCGCAGTCCCCTCCATCAGCGAGGAGACTCTGAACGCTATCACCGATGCTAACTCCAACGGCGAGCTCACCGGCGATACTCTCACCACCATCCTTGTTGACTACCGCGGCTACGGCTACCTCGGCATCAATGCTGACCTCGTCAACATCGACGGCGACCCCGGCTCCGAGGAGTCCAAGGCTCTCCGTAAGGGCTTCATGACCGTTCTGGCAGTCTACCGTGACACCGTTATCAACTCCTACTACGGCGACCGTGCCGCAGTTATCCAGTACCCCATCTCCAACACCTCCTGGGCAGCTCCTCAGCCTGCTGACGAGGGCTACCGTGCAGCATACTCTGTCGATGCCGACGGCAACGACATCTTTGACTCCAGCATGAACGACGAGCAGAAGTACGACGCAGCTCTCAAGGCAGCAGTCACCTTCTTCGAGAAGGCCGGCTACACCTTCGATGCTGACGGCAAGGTCGCTTCCGCTCCCGCAGGCGCTCCCGAGTCCTACGAGATCCTCATCCCCGGCCAGGGCAAGCAGGATCACCCGACCTACGGCATTGCAACTGCCGCCTCCAAGGCACTTGAGACCATCGGCATCAAGCTCTCCGTTAACGACGTCGGCACCTCCGTTTGGAACAACGCTCTCGAGGGCAACACCGCTCAGATGTGGGTTGCTGCATGGCAGTCCACCGCTGACCCCGATATGTACCAGGTCTACCACAGCAGCAATGCACATGGTAAGGGCACTAACTCCAACCACTACCAGGTAGATGATCCCGCCCTCGATGCTCTGATCATCGACGGTCGCACCAGCGCTGACACCGAGTACCGTAAGTCCGTCTACAAGCAGGCCATGGAAATCATCATGGATTGGGGCGTTGAGCTGCCTGTCTACCAGCGCAAGGATTGCACCGTTGCATCCACCATCCGTGTTGACTGCGACACTCTGCCTAAGGACATGACTCCGTACTGGGGTTGGAAGGCCGAGATCGAGACTCTGGCAGTCAAGTAATTGAGTTTAGCTTAATTACATCACCTAAATCATCGCACGGGAGGGGTTTTTACCCCTTCCGTGCTTGGCTGTGAAACAAATATTTAAGAAAGCAGTGAAATAGTGTGGCAAAGTATACAGTTAAACGTTTGCTTTACAGCGCTTTGATTTTGTTCTTTGTAATGTTCCTGATCTATGTGCTAATGTACAATATGCCCATGGGCTATATTGAGACAAAGGCAAGAGAACTGGCTTCCCGCCCCGGCGCAAGCAAGAGCTACTCCGAGTGGCTTGCGGATTTGAATGCGCAATACGGCATGGATAAAGGCATCGTTCAGGGTTACTTTACATGGCTTAAGAGTGCTGTGAGAGGTGAATGGGGCGAGAGCTGGTCTTGGACTGTTCCCGTCACCCAGAAATTCCATGACACCGTCTGGTACAGCTTCGCGCTCGGACTCGTGTCGTTTATTCTTGAAATTCTTATAGCAATTCCCCTTGGTATTGCCGCTGCCCGCAAGCAGTACAGCTTTACCGACTACTTCACCACGGTCGTTTCGATGATATGTATCTCGATGCCGACCTTCTTCCTCGCAACGATATTGAAATACGTCTTCTCCGTCAAGCTCGGCTGGTTTGAGCTTACGGGTATGCAGGGACGAAATTATCAATATCTCTCTGACTTCGGAAAATTCTTGGATGTGGCCAAGCATTTTGTCCTGCCCGCGATTACCATTACCATAATCAGCATAGGCGGTCTCATGCGCTACACCCGTACCAATATGCTGGAAGTGCTCAATGCCGATTATATCCGTACCGCCCGCGCGAAGGGCGTGCCGGAGAAGGCCGTCATCAACAAGCACGCCTTCCGCAACACCCTTATCCCCCTCATCACCACCCTCGGCGGCAGCCTGCCCAGCCTCTTCTCCGGCGCACTCATCACCGAGACGCTGTTCGGCATCCGCGGCATAGGCTATGCCTCCTACTATTCGATGACACAGGCGGATATACCCTTTACCATGTTCTATTTGGCATTCATTTCAATTCTCACGCTGCTCGGCAACCTCATTTCGGACCTTCTGTATGCCGTTGTTGACCCGCGTGTGCGCTTGAGCTGAGGAGGTACTTTATGGCAGCATCATATAATCTGAATGAAGTCCTCAAGGCCAAGGAAGCGGCCGAGCAGAACAAAAAATCGGTTGAAAACGAAGAGATTCATCTTGACGACGTATCCCGCGTCAAGGTTCTCTCCCCCGGTCGTCAGGTCTTTAAGCGCTTTATACGCAACAGACTGGCGGTTTTCGGCTCCGTTGTGCTTATATTCATGTTTGCGTTCTCTTTCCTCGGGCCTCTGTTCTATGCCCACGGGCAGACGGAGATATTCTATAAGTACAATAACCAGAACGTAAACTACGCGCTTGCCAAGGAAAACAGCGCATATAACGGCTATGTCGTCAACGACTCCGTCGAGCTTGACAGCAAGGTCGTTACCGCGATGAACAGCAACATCAAGTCCATGATCGAAGATGGCAAGGATTACCTGCTCGTCGAGGGCGAGACCGGCAACTTTGAGATAAACCGTCTCGGTGACGAGATATATACTCTCAGCGGCCGCGAAATGGATGAGGTCTGCACTGCCGGTACGAGCACCGTTACCATCGGCACCTATGACTCCGTCGGCAAGAAGCTCAAGTTCTCCGGTGAGGAGATAGAGGGACTTGAAGATGCGGCAAAGGCCTGCAAGGGCAAGAGCGGCGAATTTAAGTTCGGCGGCGAGACCTATTCTTATAAGAAAGGCTCCGGCAAGAGCTATACAATAACCAAGACCTCCGACGGCATCAACTACGCCGAGGGCAGCCTCGGTGAAGAGTTTGAGGCGGCAATGCTCGCGGCCATCGAGTCCGAGGCAAAGGCTTTCAGCTTTGAAGGCGTAAACTACACCATCCTCAACAAGGGCGAGGCGCACCACGTTTATACGAGCGGCGAGCCCAGCATGGCCATGGTTTACACCCGCTTCACCCTTGATACCTTTGAGACCGGTCTGAAGGTCAGTGACGAGTTCCGCGTCAACGCTCTGCTTGCGGCTTATGACAGCGGCAAGTTCAGCTACGAGGGACAGAAGTACACTATCAAGAGCAACGATGATGTTCTTGAGATATTCGACGCTCAGGGCAACGAGTTTGCCGAGTTCAGCACCATCTCCATCCGCCGCTACTCCGGCGAGGACAGCATGGACTATGACCTCAAGAAGGCGCTCAATACCGTCATTGAGGAAATGCAGGAGACGGATCTCAAGACTGCCGAGCTCACCTATCGCCTGCCCATGCAGGACGAAAACGGTGTTTACACCTATGACGAGCAGGGCAATCTCCAGTACGAGGACGGCGACCTGACCATCTCTCAGCGTGACACCGGCTCCTACGTCATCAGCTGCCACCAGACCATTTACGTCATTGATAAGTTTGCCGCACCCTCCGGAACTCACGTTCTCGGCACCGACGGCGACGGCTTTGACGTGCTTGCGCGTGTCATGTACGGCGGCCGCATCTCCCTGATGGTCGGCTTTGTCGTCGTATCCCTCCAGATACTTCTCGGCGTCATCATGGGCGGTCTTGCCGGTTACTACGGCGGCTGGGTCGATAACCTCATCATGCGTCTGGTCGATATCTTCTACTGTCTCCCCTCCATGCCCATTATGATAATCCTCGGCGCAATGATGGACGCTCTGCGTATGAATACCTATGTACGTCTCATGATAATGATGGCGGCGCTCGGTATCATGGGCTGGGCCGGCGTTGCGCGTATGGTTCGCGGCCAGATACTCTCCCTGCGTGAGCAGGAGTTCATGGTTGCAACCGAGGCTACGGGCATCAGAGTTAAGGACAGAATATTCCGTCACCTCGTCCCGAACGTTATGCCTCAGCTTATAGTCATCGCCTCTCTGGGCATCGGCGGCACCATCATCACCGAGTCCACCCTGTCTTTCCTCGGCCTTGGCGTTAAGCACCCGCTGGCAACTTGGGGCACCATCATCAACTCCGTTTCCTCTGCGTCCGCCATGGCGCACTATCCGTTCATCTGGATACCTGTTGGTCTGCTCATCTGCATGACCGTTATCGCCTTCAACTTCGTTGGCGACGGTCTGCGCGATGCATATGACCCCAAGGCAAAACGCTGATTAGGAGGTATAATCATGTCAGATAAGAACGAAAAAAACTCCTCCTATATATCCGGCAAAGAGTCCAGGAAAATTTCAAAATTTAACCGCCGCGTAACCAAGAAGCTCGAAAGAGACAGAGCGGACGCCAATAAGGATCCCGCGCTGTTCACGACGAAGATGAAGGACGAGAACAACGTTGTCGAGTTTGATAACGTCTGTACCTATTTCTTCACCGATGTCGGCACGGTCAAGGCCGTTGACGGCGTCAGCTTCGTGGTTCCCAAGTGCTCTACCGTCGGCGTTGTCGGCGAGTCCGGCTGCGGCAAATCCGTCACCAGCCTTTCCCTGATGCAGCTGCTTCAGCGCCCCCAGGGTCAGACCGTCGGCGGCGAGATCCGCTTCAACCTCGGCGACGGCACCGCATATAACATCGTCAACACCCCGACTGCAAAAATGCAGGAGATTCGCGGCAACAAGATATCCATGATATTCCAGGAACCGATGACCAGCCTGAATCCGGTGTTCCGCATCGGCCAGCAGGTCGACGAAGTCACCATGCTCCATAACCCCGAGATGAGCAAGGAAGAGGTCAAGGCGCGCACGCTCGAGATGCTCGACCTTGTCGGCATCGCCAACAAAGAGGGCGTGTACTCCATGTACCCGCATGAGCTGTCCGGCGGTATGCGTCAGCGTATCATGATAGCCATCGCGCTTGCCTGCTCGCCCACGCTCATCATCGCCGACGAGCCGACCACCGCGCTCGACGTTACGATCCAGGCGCAGATTCTTGATCTGCTCCAGAATCTGAAGGATAAGCTCAACTCTTCCATCATGCTCATCACGCACGACCTTGGCGTCGTCGCGGGCATGGCGGACTACGTCGTTGTCATGTATGCCGGCCGCGTCGTGGAAAAGGGCACCGCGGATGAAATATTCCACCACCCCGGCCACCCCTACACCATCGGCCTGATGAAGTCCAAACCCGTCGTCGGCAAGAAGGTCGACGCGCTGTACAACATCCCCGGCAGCGTTCCGAATCCGGTCAACATGCCGAACTACTGCTACTTCCGCGATCGCTGCGAGATGCGCTGCGACCAGTGCGACGGCAAGTATCCTCCGGAGATAAAGATCAGCGATACGCACTACGTCTCCTGCTACCGGTTCATTGACGAGGGCGAGATAATGGGGTATCCCAAATCTGTTAACGTGGAGGAGCTGTAAAGATGGAAGAAATCAAAAAAACACCCGACACGGAAAACGAATACCTGCTTGAGGTCAAGAACCTTGTAAAGTGGTTCCCGATAAAGTCCAGCTTCTTTAAGCAGACCATCGGCAACGTCCGCGCTGTGGACGGCATCAGCTTCAAGATCAAGCGCGGCCAGACCATGGGTCTCGTCGGCGAATCCGGCTGCGGCAAATCCACTGCCGGCAGAACCATTCTGCGCCTGCTCGAAAAGACCTCCGGTGAGGTCTGGTTCGACGGCAAGGAAATATTCTCCCTCAGCAAGGAAGAGCTTCGCCGTATGCGTCCGCGCATGCAGATCGTCTTTCAGGATCCGTATTCCAGCCTGTCTCCGCGTCTCCCCGTCGGTGAGATCATCGGCGAGGCCGTCCGTGAGCATGGCATAGTCCCTCCCGAAGAGTACGACGATTATATCACCCGCGTCATGAAGGCCTGCGGCCTGCCTGAGTATTACAAGGACAGATACCCGCATGAGTTCTCTGGCGGCCAGCGCCAGCGTATCTGCATCGCCCGCGCTCTGGCTCTCAGTCCGGACTTCATTGTCTGTGACGAGCCTGTCTCCGCTCTGGACGTTTCAATCCAGGCGCAGATAATCAACCTGCTCCGTCAGCTCCAGAAGGACTTCGGCATCACCTATCTGTTCATTTCCCATGACCTCTCCGTCGTCGAGCATATTTCCGACACGGTCGGCGTCATGTACCTCGGCACCATGGTCGAGTACTCCGAGACCGAGAAGATCTTCGGCAAGCCGCTGCACCCCTACACCACGGCGCTGTTCTCGGCTATCCCGATCCCCGATCCGGACGTCAAGCTCAACCGCATTATCCTCAAGGGCAGCCTGCCCTCTCCCGCAAATCCGCCCGCCGGCTGTAAATTCCATACGCGCTGCGACAAGTGCATGGATATCTGCCGCTGTGCCGTTCCGGAGTGGAGCGAGGTAGAGCCGGGTCACTGGTGCGCATGCCACCTGTATAATGATGCCGAGCAGCAGGCCAGAGCCGAGGAAGCCCTGAAGGAAGCGAAAGCAAACGGTACCTTCAATGAAAAGAAAGACGAAGCGAACCTATGACGATGACGATGGGCGTACCATTGCGCCCATGAACATCGAGGGAATGCCCTGGTATAAGCCCGAGGCGCCCGATCGTCCGGCGGACGGCAGAGAGCCGGAGTCGATGACGAAGGAAGAAGCGAGAATGTATACGCTTGCCGCCGTGAAAGCGGGGCTGACCATAGCGTCGGTTTTCGGCATTGCGATATATCTGTTCCTGCTCTTCTGCGATAAAATTTGGTTTGCGTAAGTAAAATGAACCCCGCCATCCATCAGGATGGCGGGGTATTTGTTATCTGTCAAAATTATTCAGCGTAGTTGGAGAAGTAGTTCTGCACGACGATGATGGGCGTGCCCTTGTCTCCGCTGCCGCTGGTCAAGTCGCAGAGAGAACCGATGAGATCGGTCAGGCGGCGCGGCGTCGTGCCCTCGGAGGCCATATTGCCCTTGAGGTCGGCGTCCTTCTTGCGGATGGACTCCTGGATCGCGGCTTTGAGCTCGTCGCCGGAGAGTCCGGCAAAGTCGTTGTCGGCGAGATACTTCAGCTTCAGCTCGTTCGGCAGACCGACGAGGCCGGAGGTGAAGCCGGGGCTGACGACAGGGTCGGCAAGCTCCCAGATCTTGCCCATAGGGTCCTTGAACGCGCCGTCGCCATAGACCATGGCTTCGACCTTGACGCCCGTGCGCTCAAGCAGCGCTGCCTGAATACCCTCGGCGACCTCCTGCGCATTCTTCGGGAAGAGCTTGACCTTGCCCTCGGTGGCCTTGTTGGAGCCGAGCAGACCGTACTGGCACCAGCCGCTGCCGTTCACGGGGGCGTTGAGAATGTCGCACAGGGTCAGAACGGTCTTGCCGCCCGCGGCCTTGATACGGCGGCGTGAGCGCTCGCGGCTGTGTATATCGCAGCAGATGACATTTTCGGTGTACTTGACGATCGCTTCGGCGTGGTTTGCAAATACAATCTCGGCCTCGGCGCCCTCCTCGCGGATCACGGATTCGTAGTATTCCACGTAATCAACGCCGGTGAAGGGATGTTTGATATAGCCGAAGAGACGGCGGTAATCTTCAAGGCTGAGGACGTCGGTGTAGGGGTTCACGCCGCTGTCGTCGAGCGTGTCCTCGTCAAAGAGATGGTTGCCGACCTCGTCGGAGGGGTAGGACAGCATGAGTACGACCTTTTTGCAGCCGCGCGCGATGCCGCGCAGGCATATTGCAAAGCGGTTGCGGGAGAGGATGGGGAACACAACGCCGACGGTGCCGCCGCCGAGCTTGGCCTTGACGTCGGCCGCGATATCGTCAACGCTGGCGTAGTTGCCGTCTGCGCGCGCAACAACGGATTCGGTGACGGAAACGACGTCGCGCTCGCGCAGCTTGAAGCCGTCCTCGGCCATCGCGGCCACGACGGAATCCGCGACTATCTTAATTATATCGTCGCCCTCACGCACGATGGGGGCACGTACTCCTCTTGAAATAACTCCGGACATGAAACGCCTCCTGAAATAAAATGTTTTTTACCCAAAAATAATACACTTTTTTGGGAGCTAAGTCAACAAAATCACGCTTTTTTCGTTTGCTCTTGCAAAGGGGCGGATTAGAATATATAATGTATTCGTCAAAAAGCTACGGAGGTTCTGCATGAAAAATCAGAAGATACTTATTCTCGACTTCGGCGGACAGTATAACCAGCTTATCGCACGCCGCGTCCGTGAGTGCAACGTCTATTGCGAAGTCAAGCCCTTCAGCACGTCTCTGGAAGAGATAAAAGCCTTTGCCCCGATCGGCATCATTTTCACCGGCGGCCCTAACAGCGTCTATGAGGCCGGTTCGCCCCATGTGGATACCGGTGTGTACAGTCTCGGCGTGCCCATTCTGGGCATATGCTACGGCTGTCAGCTCCTCGCGCATGAGCTGGGCGGCAAGGTCACTGCCGCGCAGGATGATTCCGCGCGCGAATACGGCAAGACGGAGACCTATTTTGATACCTCATGCAAGCTTTTTAAGAATATTCCTGCCGAGAGCATAACGTGGATGAGCCACGGCGACTATATGGCGCAGGTTCCGCAGGGCTTCCGCCTTGTCGCTCATTCCGCCGCCTGCCCGACCGTCGGCATCTGCGACGAGGAGCGCGGCTTCTACGGCGTGCAGTTTCATCCCGAGGTCAACCATACCGTCTATGGCAGCGAGATGCTGCATAACTTCCTCTACGAGATCTGCGGCGCGGTCGGCGACTGGACGATGGCGGATTACAAGCGCCGCGCTATTGAGGAGATACGCGCGAAGGTCGGCGACGGCAAGGTGCTGCTCGCACTCTCCGGCGGCGTCGATTCCTCCGTGGCCGCCGCACTGCTGGCCGAGGCCGTCGGCAATCAGCTCACCTGCGTGTTCGTTGACCATGGCCTGATGCGTAAGGACGAGGGCGACGAGGTTGAGGCCGCGTTTGCGAAGTGGGATATAAATTTCATCCGCGTGGATGCGGAGGAGCGGTTCCTGACGGCACTGAAGGGCGTTGTGGAGCCGGAAGCCAAGCGCAAGATCATCGGCGAGGAGTTCATCCGCGTGTTCGAGATCGAGGGCAAGAAGATCGGCAGTGTCGATTATCTCGTTCAGGGCACCATTTACCCCGACGTTATCGAGTCCGGCAAAGGCGATGCGGCGGTCATCAAGAGCCATCATAATGTCGGCGGCCTACCCGACTATGTGGATTTCAAGGAGATAATAGAGCCGCTCCGTATGCTGTTCAAGGATGAGGTGCGTGTACTCGGCCGCGAGCTTGGCCTGGCGGAAACGCTTGTCCAGCGCCAGCCGTTCCCCGGCCCCGGCCTCGGCATCCGCGTCATCGGCGAGGTCACGAAAGAGAAGCTGGACATTCTCAGAGAAGCGGACTACATTTTCCGCGACGAGATAGCGAAGGGCGGATTGCAGAACACCATGAGCCAGTATTTCGCGGCGCTCACGAATATGCGCTCCGTCGGCGTCATGGGCGACGGCCGTACCTACGATTACGCGCTGGCGCTGCGGTCGGTGTCTACCTCGGACTTTATGACCGCGGATTGGGTGCGCATTCCGTACGAGGTGCTGGATAAGGTGTCCGTGCGCATCGTCAACGAGGTTCGCGGCATAAACCGTATTCTCTACGACGTCACTTCCAAGCCCCCCGCAACGATAGAATTTGAATAATGCAAGGAGCGCGGCAGAGAAAATCGTGTGAAAAAGCTAATATATGTGCAGTGTGAATGCGGAGCGTAATGCTCCGCATTCTTAAGTTCTTGGTGCAAAACAACTTCTTTTATGATATACTTATTTTGGACTAAGAGAAAAATTTGAATTTTCTAAATTTTAGAGCTAAGGAGATGAAAATAAGTAAAATGACACATGTTGAAATGAAAGATTTTTCAGGAAAAACAAATGAGCCAAAAACTGAAAGCCTAGTAAAGTATTTACAAAGTAGAATTTCCGACGGGTCAAGTTTAGAAGATATTGTAAATGCGTTTGAGGATATGTGTAATATACCTATTAAAGAAGATATGATTCTTTTTGAAACAGGTACTTATTCTTTTACCGGGGAGCCAATGTTTGAATTTTCTTTGGTTAGACAGTTTCCCAATGATGAGGATGAGTATTATCAACTCCATATAAATGTGTTATATATTCCGACAAAGGAAAACATGATTTTTGAACAGACTACATGGAATGAAGATATTGAAGAAAATATTTTTGACTATATTAGAAAAACACCGGTATTTGCTTACTGTAAGGAAAACGTATTTAGCGGGGTCGAAATATATTTAGATGAAACCTAAGCTAAAAATTCCAGTTCTACTGCGTGTTTACCTTATAACAAAACCCACAGCCGACGTTCGATTGTCGGCTGTGGGTTTTTATCTTCAAATATTAATTTTTTCTCATTCAGCTGGGTGCCGTCAAGATTTATGCGCAAAATTGTTTGCAGGCTCCGGCTG
>ERZ780195.1878-NODE-1878-length-15666-cov-4.520402_pt1 | contig 15666 bp, 17 predicted proteins | sample MGYA00511017_ERZ780195 | MGnify/ENA primary metagenome ERZ780195 (study PRJEB29588, sample SAMEA2159974) | human gut metagenome | biome: human gut; feature: human-associated habitat; material: faeces | place: Denmark | collected 2008/2010 ...
AGCAATTTATAATATTTAATTGCTTCTGGAATGCTATTTGTTGCTAAAATAGCATGATATTTATTCATTTTAGACAAATCTAGCCAATTATTTAATATATCTTCTACAACAGCCTCTCTATGTTCGTCTCTATCGTATTGTCTCCTAAGAATATAATCTTCAATTCCTTGATGAATATTTTCGTTCTTATCAACATATTTTGTCATATGTACTAAAGAATTATTCATGAACTTTTCATAAATTTCTTTCTTTTTAGGATCAGAATAAGCATCTTCTATACTAGTAGAGTTAGACTCTTTTAGTGCCACTTGTTTTCTTAGATCATTATCTTTGTAAGTACAAACTTTAATAGGATCAAATCCTAAAACATTACCATCATTAATTCCATCAGAAATGCTGTATCTATGAATTTCATTACCAAAAATCATTGCTGTAGTTGTATCTTTTTTCTTATTTTCATTATGAATTGGTGTACCAGTAAAACCAAAATAAATAGCTCTTGGAAAAGTATCTTTAATATTGGCTAACATCTCACCAAATGTTGATCGATGACATTCATCAACGACAAATACAATTCTTTTTTTATTTATCAAATCAATATCTGCTTGTTTATAAATACTATCATCTTTTATATTTGACATCTTTTGAATAGAAGTTACTATTAATGTATCTTTTGGATTTGAACTTTTCAATTTATCTATTAACATATATGTATCTTCTGTCTCTTGGATTTCAGTTGATGCATCTGCAAAGCCACGATATTCTCTTAAAGATTGCATTCCTAATTCAATTCTATCCATCAAAAATACAACTTTGTCAGCATCTTTAGAATTGGCAATTAGACAAGCTGATTTAAAACTAGTCATAGTTTTACCACTACCTGTTGTATGCCACACATAACCACCATAAATATCTTTGTTTTCCCAATGAGTTTTCGCAACTCTATCAGCAATGCCATTTGCAGCGTAGTATTGATAACTTCTCATTACCTTTAAAATTCCATCAGTATTATCAGCTACAGTATAGAATCCAATTAATTGATGTGCTGTAGGAATATGTAATAACGTTGAAGTAATTTGTTTATAGTCATTAATGTGATTATTATTAAAATCTGCCCAATGGAAAAAATATTTTTCATTAAATTCATTATCAGGTCCAGGATTTGCAAAATATTTTGTTTCTTCTGGATTCATAACGACAAATATTTGAACTAATGAAAATAATCCTGTATAGACTCCTTCGTGTGCATATTTTTTTATTTGATTGCAAGCTTGTGAAACTGGAATGCCACTCTTTTTTAATTCAATATGAAATAATGGCATTCCATTTATTAAAAGCATAAAATCGCCACGTCTATTAGGAAAAATGTTATTTTTTGCCTTAAATATAGGCTGCTCAGCAATTTGATATCTACTTTGACCTCCAATTATTTCGGCTCGATCATATATTTTTAGTGATATTTCTTTTCCAAAATGAAGCTTGTCTTCTTCATTATCTCTTTTAATTGTAACTGATCCACCATTTATAAATCCATTGAGCTTTAAAGGAGTCCTTAATTGATTTATTTGTCATCAATAATGTTTCATAAAGTGCTTGCTTGTTTTGTGAAATAAAGTGTAATCTTAATATTCCATATCTTCCAAGTCTTCCATAATTTTCTTCTTTTTCTAAATATAAATCTGGTAATAAATAATCTCCTTTTCTTGTATAAGTAACTTTCATTTTTATCATTCCTTTCTTCTTTAAATAGTGTTAATTAATTCATTTTTTGGCACTAATATTAAAATATCTTTAATAATATTTTTCTCAGTATATGGATAACTAACAATGCCATCTATATATAAATGTTCTTGCGATTTAGTAATAAATTCTTCTAAAAATTTATTAGAATATTCTTTGTGTTTCATTTTCTTAATTGATAAAATATCATAATTCGATTCCATATTTTTTAACTCAATTTCGTCAATTTCTTTATGAAATTTAATTCCAATATTATTGTCATTCATAATATTATTAAGATATTTTAAGTATTCTTTACTGCTTTTAGTTATAAACTCATCTGTGAATTTTATTTCTTTAATTCCAATATTATAGTTTTTATCACGTTTAATTTCTATCATAGATATAAGTCTATGAATCATATCTCTTTTAACTTATCTTGATAACAAATCATAAAGAAAAGCAAATCCAATATTTTTAATATTAGTAAAAAATAAAGTGTTATTTTCCTCTGTACAATCTAATTTTTTAACAAGTTCTATTGTATATTCTTTAGAATTATTATCTGGATCAAGTCTTACTTTCTTTTGATTTAGTTTATCAATTTCCTTTTTGATAACATCATTTTTATGATTAATTGTTTCGACATCTAAATTAGAACCTAAATATAAATCTACTAATCTTTTTTCCTGTAATTTTAATTTTTCGATTGCTTTTTCTATATCTTTTACATCATCACTTTTGGTAGAATTACAAGTTATAATTTCATTATCCATAGAAAGCATAAATAGCGTTAATTCTTCTAATACTTGTTTTAATTTTGTTTCTATTTTTTCAGTATTATAATGAAGTCCAAATCCACTACAATTATGATTTTTACATCTTAAATGGTAATAAACTTATTGCTTTCCGTTAGGATATTTAAAAGATTCTGATGATGACATTATCTCACCACAAATAGGGCATTTTACTAAGCCAGAAAACAAATGAATATATTCTCCATAGTTAGAATGTTTGTTTTTTACTAAAACATTTCTAGTAGCATTCCATGTTACTTCATCAATAATTGGTTCACAATAATTTTCAACTCTTAAAATATCTTGTGATTTTCTTTTGTACTTTCCATATTCAAAGATACCAATATAAATAGAATTAGTAAGTATTTTATAAACTCTATCTGCTTTCCATTTTCCTTGCTTTAAATAAGCATTATTATCTTTCATAATATTAGCAATACCTCTTGTAGAATTGCCTTGTTTGCATAATTCAAATACTTCTTTTACAACTTCAGCCTCAATAGGTTCTACTTCTAAATGACCTGTTTCCTTATTTCTAATATAACCATAAGGTGCTTTGCTAGGATGAATACGTTCTAATGCCATTTCTTCCATAGCACGTTTAGTTCTTGCTCCAATCTCTTTTCTTTCTCTTTGACCAAATACTAAATTCATTCCAAAAATCATTTCACCATTAGCAGTAGATACATCATAAGGTTCGAGTATTAGTTCTATTTTTACATCATGTTCTTCACAATAATTAAGTAGCCAAAATCCATCATAATTATTACGAGTAAGTCTATCAACTTTAATTGCAACTAATTTATCAATCTTTTTAGATTTAATATCTTTTAGTAATCTTTGCATTTCGGGTCTCATCAAATCTTTTCCAGAATGTCCAGCATCATTATAGACATCAACAATATCATATTCATTCTTTTCACAATATTCTTTAATCATTCTAAGTTGTGAATCAATAGAATAACCATTATCTCTTTGGTCGTCAGTAGATACTCTTACATAAACACCACATCTCATAGTTTTCCTCCTTTCATTAAATTTCAAGAAATATTAAAATACTTCTCGTATGTTTCCTCACAAATAAGCAAAATGTATAGTCTAAAATTAAAACTTTTTTAAAAATTGTGTAATTTCTTTAATATTGTACTTTTGATTATGCTCTTTAATATAAAAAGGCTTATTTGATATTTCATTAATTTTGTATTCAAGTATTGTAAGAGTAGTAGGATATGTAATCTGGTATTCAGTAGGATTACTACTTGTAGGTTGGTGTGCAAGATAGTTTTTGTTTGTCCTAAGTTAACCTTATATTTAAATTCTTTTAAAATGTCGGTTAAACCTTTATTAGGTTCTAAATTTTCAATTACTTTAAATTCAAGCATGAAAAAAGTCCTCCTTTCTAGAAAGAGAACTTTTAAAGTTTTATATAAAAATAAAAACTTACGAACAATTAAGTCCGTAAGTTGATTTCAAATGGAGCGTTTTAGGAGGTTATTTGCGAAAAATATGCCTATTTCTCATAGTGTTCCTCCCACAATTTGCTCAAAAAAATAATTGACTTATCAACTGTTGAAATTAGTATAGCATAAAATAAATAAACTGACAACTAATTATTTTTAACTAATTTTATCAAAAACCTTTTTATAAAATAAAAAATGTGTGTAACCAAAAAGGAGATTATCAATTGATATATCTCCTTTTGGCATATTATTCAGTTGTTCAATTATTCTATTACTTTATCCAGTTGTAAAATGACATCTTTCCCTTTTTTTATCAAATGTCCATACGTCCACTTATTTTCAGTACTTTCAGTCTCTTCTAACTCACTTATGCATGCAATTTGCGAATCTATTATACCTTTTTCATTCCTTGTGATTGCTATTTTTTCTGCAATATCGCCCTTATATGTTTTGATATTCCACATAAACACATCTGAATAGTATCTTTCCTCGCAACTTAACTTTGCATTATATAGGCAAATATCAGATACATTATACCTACTAAAGATTCCTTGCCAATGGGTATTTACTGTTCCAAAGAACTCAATTATATCTCCTTCTTCAAAATAGATATAGTTCTTCCCATCTTCTTTGTTAATTATAGAACAGTTAATAGATATTCCATCATTGAGTTTCATACAAAATCTCCAATGAAATCTATCACAGGTTACATTTTGTATCTTTCCTATACCATGAATTAGAGTCTTAGTCCATTTGCTTTCTAGCCGGTTTAATTCAGTAATAATATCTCTTGCTGGTTTTAACATATCAATCATTTTACTACCTCCAAATTTTTAGTTAATTAACTGTTATATTAAAATTTTCATAGAATAATAAGTATAAATTATTTTTGTCCCTCCTATCATAAGTTATGGTTGCTATATTTTCAACACATTTAATATATTTTAATTATATCATTTTTATTTGCATAAAGCAAATCTAATCTTTCAGAATTGTGTTCTTAACACTAGAAAATATATGATATATTAATTCAAATACAAGATTTTCTTTCTCCTTTTCATTCATTTCCATTACCTTTGCTAATATAAAAACATCCATATTATCTTTATAAGAAATCATTGTATTTTTATTATAGTTTTTATCAAAAACACATAAGAAATTCTTTAATATATCAATTAACTTTTCTTTATCAACTTTTAATTTTATCAAATCACTTTGTATAACAATTATGTTTAATTTTAATCTATTTTCTATACTTAAACTCTCAAAATATCTTACTAAAACTTTTACATCTTCACTATTATTTTTTAATATCATTTTCACTCTTCCTTTCATTGTTTTATAAAGGGTTTGGGACTTAGTCCCAAATTTCGAATTTTGACTAGGGAGGAAAAATTCAGTGCTTGTTAGGAAGCATATGGGGGTACAAAAATGTATTTAGTTTGAATTTTTCCTCTAATTTTTTATTTTTGATTACTTATTACTGCACCTATTTTATAATTTTCTTTTTTAAATTTTGAAAATTTTTTATTATCTTTTACTGCAACTAATCTAATCAATTTTTGTTTTTCTTTGTTCAAACTTAATTCAATTTCTTCTTCGTTTTCATTCATATTTTTTGAAAATAATTCATAAAATTCTATTTCAAATTCTTGATTAAGTCTTGTAATATAATCATCTAATTGTTCTTGATTTATATTAACACTTATCCTAATTTCTTTTTCTTCTTCATTCACTTCAACTGGAACATAAACATCTGCTATTCCTAATGCAAAAAACTTCGTTAGTTGTTCAATATAAGTACTTCTAAAATTTATTTTATCAATGTAAAATTCTCCGTTTTTTATTTTTTAATAGTGTCATTGATTCAATAAATTTTGAAATAAATTCTTGTTTTTCTTCTTTTGATTTTTTGTTCCATTCTTGTTTTAAAGTTTCATTTAATTTGTTATCTTTAATTAGCTTTTCTCTTTCAATATCTCTATCAGCCATTAGTTGTTGTGGGGTAAATGATAAACTATTTGTATTAAGTTTTTCATATTTTTTCGTTTCTAAAATATTGATTTTTTCTTCAATAATTTTGTAATCTTCTGAAAAATCTTCCATTTCGACTATACCACTTACATAAGCTTTTTTTATTCTTTCTTTTTGCTTTTGTAATGTGTCAATTTCTTGGTCTAATTTTTCTGTTTTTGTTTCTTTTTTGTCAGCTAGTATTGGTAAAAAATATTTCTTGACTGCCATATCATACTCAATTAACTCAAGAATAAATCTTTGTAAGCATTTTTCGATTTTATCTTCTCTGTAATATATCTTACAATGTTCACAAGTATAATACATATATTTTTTCTTTGTTCCTCCAGAGCCTTTACATTTCATAATTCTATTACATTTAGGACATTTTAGTTTTTGAAAAAATATATAAACTCTATCTCTTGTATAACTTCTTTGGTTTTTCTCTTTTTGATATTGTGCTTCATTCCACATAGCACGACTAATGATTGGCTCTACTACATTCATATAAACTATTGTATCTTTAGTGTTTGATTTTCCTTTTTCGTAATCTCCCATATAGACTTTATTGTCTATCATTTTCATAATGGTTGTATCTCTCCAATGTTTAGGATATAAGACTTTTTCTTTATTTAGAGTATTACTTATTTGTTGATAGCTTTTTCCCTCAAGATACATATTAAATATTCTAATTACTACATCTTTTGTAGTTTCATCTATTATAGTTTTCTTATTATTATCTTTTTTATAGCCTAATGGTACAATTCCGGGTAAATGCCCAGATTTAATAGCACCGTTTAAGCCGAACTTTGTTCTTTCTGACACTATTTCAATCTCTAACTGTGATAATACTGTTAGCATTCTTACAAAAAATCTTCCGTTAGCGGTTGAAGTATTTACATCATCTTTATCACACACCAAATAGGTATTGTGCATTTCTAATTGTGCAATTAGTTCTTCTAAATCACGAACTGAACGAGTAACTCTATCTAATTTATAAGCTACAATATAATTGATTTTTCCTTGTTTCATATCTGCTAACATTTCTTGAAATGCTGGTCTACCTTTAATATTTTTTGCTGATATTCCAGCATCTTCATACACTCTAAACACTTCATATTCTTTAAATTTACAAAGTTGTAATAGTTTTTCTTTTTGCTCTGCTAAACTAAATCCGTTCTCTTACTTGATCCTCTGTACTTACACGAATATAAATTCCTGCAATTTTTCTTTCATTGTTCATTTTATAAAACTCTCCTTTCACTTTTGAATGGAAAGGCACAAAAAAACTCTAAAATTAAAGTAGCCTTTCTATGTAGTCTTTTAAATGAGATAAAGGATATTTATACCTTAAATCTCCCACATAAAAGTAATCACATTCATTAAAGAATAAAAATAACTTATCTTTAATTATTACTCTATGTGGTTCTACATACGCTAAGTTTGTATGTTCTATAATTCTTAAACAACCTTCAAATATCATTTCGTGTTCAAGTTTTATAGCATTCAAACTGCAAGCCCATTCAATTTTAGAGAGCAATTCTCTTTTTATCTTGTTTTTCTTCTTAACGATACTAATCATACCACACCATCCTTCCTTTTTCAAGATAAAGGCGACAAAAAAATCAACCTTTACAGTTGATTTTTCAATACTTTCGTCTGGTGCGACGATTTTACTTAATGGAGCGGGTACCGAGAATCGAACTCGGGCCACCAGGTCGGAAGCATGGGATTCTGCCACTAAACTACACCCGCATCATCTAATTTTATTTAACCACATTTTTCTAAATTTTTCAATACATTTGCACATTTTATTCCGCTTTTTTTCCGTGCAATTTTGCACACTTGAGATCGCTTTTTTTCCGTGCATGCACAACTGAGATTGCTTCTCCTCCATGCAAAGTCACAAATTTTCACATTTATTAATATAATAGCATATAGGAAGTGATATTATGTTTGAATATATCAAAGAACAAGTACAAACAGTAACAGAAAAAGACCCGTCAATAAGTAATCCATTAGAAGCATTGCTTTGCCCCTCTTTTAAAGCTTTACTCTATTATAAATTGTCTCATTATTTCTACCAGCATAATCATTTACTCTTGGCAAGGTATATAAGTGAAAAATCAAAGAAAAAAACCGGAATTGAAATACATCCAGGAGCTAAAATTGGTAAAAGATTGTTTATAGACCATGGTACAGGAGTTGTTATTGGAGAAACTGCTGTCATTGGAAATGATGTTACCCTTTTTCATGGTGTTACTTTAGGTGGAACTGGAAAAGAAAAAGGAAAACGCCACCCTACGATTGGGAACAATGTTTTTATTGGCTCAGGTGCTAAGATTCTTGGTAATATTGTTATTGGAAATAACGTCAAAATCGGTGCTAATGCTGTTATTTTGAAAGACGTCCCTTCTAATGTAACAATAGTAGGAGTTCCTGGTAAAATTGTAAAAACTTTATCTTAAACTCCTACTCTATTTCTATATATTTTCTTATTTTTTTACCCAAACTGAAACACTTCCACCATTACAGTAAAAAATTCCATTTCCTTCATTATCCACATACACTGTCTCTTTTATGTTTCCTGTGTAATCATAGAATGTTGAATTTGCTAATCTACTACCGACATTCATTGTTTTTCCACCACCTGGTCCATCACTCATAATCGTTACTAGTCCTGAGTTTGGATGCTCTTCATCTCCTGTTCTAATCCATGCAATAACATCATGATGGTCAAAATAATCTATTTGCTCTCCATAAGCATATTGTTTTCTGATTTGCATCATATTATCTAACATTTCTTTTTTGGCACAAACATTCTGAGATGGTATCCCGTAATAATCTCCATAAAATACACATGGTAATCCATCTTTCCTAAGTAAAATCAATGCATAAGCTAATGGCTTGAACCAATCAGATATCCATGAAAACAATGCTTGTCCTGGTTCTGTATCATGATTGTCTACAAATGTTACAGCTAAACCAGGCATCTCTTTTACTAGTGTATTTTCAAATATTCTTGCAAAGTCAAAGTTTCCGTTACAATTAGATGCTTCGTAAAAATTATAATGTAATGGTACATCAAATAATGGAATTGTTGAATCAGTATTGTTAATATATGATTTTAATACATCTATATTTCTATTCCAATATTCCCCGACACATTGCAAATTTGGTCTTGATTCTTTCATGTTTCTTATCCAGTCTGCCATAAATCCTGATTTTATGTGTTTTACTGCATCCAACCTAAAATTATCAACTCTTGTAAAATCTAAGTACCATTTTCCCCATTTATTTAATTCTTCCACAACTTCCGAATTATTAAAATCTATATCTGCTCCCATTAAGTAATCATAATTTCCATTTTCTTCATCTACACTTTTGTCCCAATGTTTTCCACTAAATCTGAATATTCCATTTTTTCTTCCGCTTTCATCCCAATCTGTTCCATTAAAGTGTTTATAATTCCATTTAAAGTCCGAATATTTGTTATTTCTCATTGGGAAATTATATATTGTCCATGCTTTTATTTTAGTAGGCAATGTAGTATCTATATTTCTGTTTTGATATTCTTCTTCACTTGCATATACATTTTCTGCTTCATCTGCTCCAATTTTGTGATTTAATACTATATCTGCATATACTTTTATATCATTTTCATGTAAATCAATTATTGCTTGTAAATATTCGTCTTTTGTACCATATTTAGTTTCTATGCTGCCTTTTTGATTAAATTCTCCTAAATCGTATAAATCGTAAACTGCATATCCTGCGTCGTATTTACCTCCTGCGCCTTTATATGCAGGTGGTAGCCATACATCTGTAATTCCAACTTTCTTTAATTCTTTTGCTTCTTGTGATACTTTTTGCCATAGTTTGTCCTCGGGTTTTAAGTACCATTCGAAATATTGCATTAGTATCCTGTTTTCTTTCATTTGTACCTTCCTTTCGGATATTATAGTATCATAACTACTCCTACTTTTCAAGAGTTTCCTATAATGTTAATACGGAGCTATAAATTAGAATTACAGACGTAAAAAATTTGCTTAATATAACTTTTTTCATCTATTATCTCTATTAATACACTTCCTTAAATAACTTGATTTGTTTAAAGTACAGTACAAATACTATATAACATTTTTTATATCAAAACAAACATAGTAAAATTTCACAATTATTTCATTTTTTTGCACATTATCATTAGTTGTTGCTCTACAATTACGCATAATTTCTATGCACTCTTTAGTTCCAAGCGTAATTTATCAGCAATCATTGCAATAAATTCGCTATTGGTAGGCTTTCCTTTAGCTGCTGAAATTGTGTATCCAAATATATTTTCGACAACATCTTGTTGTCCTCTTCCCCATGCTACTTCTATTGCATGGCGTATTGCACGTTCTACACGTGACGGTGTTGTGGTAAATTTATCTGCGATTTTTGGATATAAACTTTTAGTAATTTGATTAATAACATCAATATCATTTACAACCATAATAATTGCCTCACGTAAATACTGATATCCCTTTATATGTGCAGGCACACCAACTTCATGGATAACATTTGTGACTAAAGCTTCTAAATTATCCTCTTTCTTTGTTGCATCATTAGAGATTTCAATATATTGTTGCTTAGGCATAGTTGATTCTTTTGAAATAAAATTGTTTTTTGGTTCTGGTTTATAATTTTTTAATTCTCTTATTCTCGTGATTAGTAATTCAATATCAAAGGGTTTTACAACATAGTATTCTGCACCCAATTCTACTGCTCTTCTTGTTATTTTATCTTGACCAACTGCAGACAGCATTATACATATAGGTTTTTTGGGCATTTTTATCATGTTTAATTTTTCTAATACTCCTATTCCATCCAAATGCGGCATTATTACATCTAATAATACCACGTCAGGCATTAAATTAGATATCATATCTAATGCCTCATTTCCATCTTTTGCTCTCCCAATTATCATCATATCTTCCTGATTTTTTAGATAAGTAGCTAATGTCATACTAAATTCTTGATTATCATCTGCTATTAAAACTGTAATTTTTTCTCTCATGGCTATTCCTCCTAATTTTTTCTACTGTAAATTTTTTACATTTTTGATTATAATACTTTAGAAAAAATATTGCAATAGCTTTTATGGAATTTTTTTCCATTTCATTTACAATTTTCTACAAATTTATCTATACATTTTCTCTCGCCTTCACTAAAATTCTGGATATTTAGCTTTTTATTTTTTATATCATCAATAATTTTTTCTTTTACACTTTCTTCCATTTCAATTTTCAATATAATATTATCCATATAGTCAATTTTTTTTATATTTATATTATTGTTTTTACAATAATACTTAAATTTTTCTAAGTTAGAATAGTCTAATTCAATAATCATCTCTCTCCCTATAACTTTTATGACTTTGGTACTTTTTTCTATCGCCTGCTGAGTCACTTCTGAATATGCTCTTACTAATCCTCCTGTACCCAATAAAATTCCTCCAAAATATCTAGTAACAACAATAACTAAATTACACAAATTATTTTTTTGTAAAATATTAAGCATTGGGCCTCCTGCAGTACCAGAAGGCTCACCATCATCACTAGATTTTTCTATAATTTGTCCATTTTCGGCAACTCTATATGCTATACAATTATGTCTTGCATCATGATATTTCTTTTTTATATCTTTTATTCTATTTTCTGCTTCTTCAACACTTTCTACATGAAAAAGATTAGCTATAAATTTTGACTTTTTTTCTACTATCTCTGCAGTTTCATTTTTCAAAATTGTTTTTTTATCGTACAATTTTTAAACAATTCAAGACAATTTGAGACGACGCATGGTATTGTATCTTCTATTTCTATGATTGAAACAGTTTAAAACACCACAAAAAATAATTTTAGGAGCAGGTGAGCAAATGAAAATTATTACATGTTGTAAAGTAGTACCGGATGAAGAACAGATCAAAGTTCTTCCTAACAGAGAGCTGGCTCTTGATGATGTACCAGCAAAAATCAGTCAGTATGACTTAAACGCCCTTGAAGCAGCAAAGAAGCTTTCTGCAGAGACAAAGGGTTCCGTTACCGCATTAAGCGTTGGTTCTTCCAAAGCTCTTGATGCAACAAAGATCCGTAAAGATATCCTTTCCCGTGGTGCAAATGATTTAAAACTTGTGATCAGCGACGATCACAGCTTCTCTGATTCTTTTGAAACAGCAAAAGCTCTTGCAGCAGCAATCCGTGAGCAGGAAGAAGTTGACCTCGTTCTTTGCGGAACCGGTTCTTCCGATCTCTACAATCAGGTAACAGGTATCCAGCTTGGTACATTACTTGACTGGCCAACCTTAAACAACGTAACTTCCATCCAGCCAAACGGTGATACCGTTCTTGTTGAGCGTACTCTTGAGAACAGCACTGAAGTTTTTGAAGTAGCACTTCCAGCAGTTCTTTCCGTTTCATCTGAGATCAACGTTCCGACTGTTCCAGCTATGCGTGATATCATGCAGGCAGGTAAAAAACCGGTTGCAGTTCTTACTACAGATCTTGCAGATTTAAACGCTTCTGCATCTACTCTTGAGCAGCTTGCTCCAGAACAGCAGGAGAGACGTCAGGAAATTATCGAAGGAGACAACGAAGAAGCAGTAGACGCTTTAGTTGCTTTCCTTAAGAAAGAAGCTTTATAGGCTTAAAGGAGGATTTTAGATATGCAATCTTATGTAATTAGTGAAAATAATGCTTTATTATCCGAACTCTGTGCCGGAGCAAGAAACGTTGCTTCCGATGTTACAGCTGTTGTTTTCGGTGATGGTGCAGCTGCAGCTGAGTGTGGAGCAGACCACATTCTTACATGTCCATTAGAAGAATCCGGTTCTCCGGAAGATTTTGCAAAAGCTATCGCAGAAGAGATTTTAAAATCTGATGCTGCCTGCGTTCTTGTTGGAAATACAATCCTTGGACGTGCTCTTGCAGGAAAACTCAGTGTTTACTTAAACACAGCAGTGTTCGCAACCATCTCTTCTCTTACTTCTGAAGACGGTAAACCATGCTTCGAGCGTACTGTATTCGGTGGAACAGCTGTTAACAAACAGGTGATTGAAACAGCTTACAGTGTATTCACTGTAAACAGCGGAATCTTCGCAGCAGCAGAAGGAACAGGTGCCTGCACAGACATCGCTCCAATCGCCGGTGCTGCATCCGCAAGCTTAAAACGTGTTTCTAAAGATGAGAAACGTGAAACAGCTGTAAACCTTGTTGCTGCAAAACGTATCGTCGATGTCGGCCGTGGACTTGCTGCACAGGAAGATCTTGCTATGTGTGAGAAGCTGGCTTCTGCTATCGATGGTGAAGTTGGATGTTCCCGTCCAATCGCTGAGAACAACAAATGGTTACCAAAATCTTCCTACATGGGAATCACAGGTGTTCAGGTTAAGCCAGATCTTATCATCTGTACTGGTGTATCCGGACAGGTTCAGCATATCGGTGGTATCAACAAATCCAAAGTGATCGTTGCTATCAATAAAGATAAGTCCGCACCTATTTTCAAAAACTGTGACTTTGGACTTGTTGGAGATATGTATAAGATCATCCCACTTTTAACGGAAAAATTATCCTAATGAAAGGCAGAAATCATGACTGATATTGCAGGTAACCGCACTCTTTCCTCTCAATGGAATGAGACTGTACAATTTTATGGTAATCAGAATTTTCTGGAATATATTTCAGTTGATGACCAGCTTACCAGCTACACTTATTCTGAATTTCACTACCGTGTTATTCAGACAGCAAACTGGTTTCATTCGCTAGGAATCCGTAAAGGCGAACTGGTGGCACTTCATCTGCACAATTCACCAGAATATCTGATGTGCTGGCTTGCACTTGCGCAGATCGGCGCTGTATCCGTTCCGCTGAATGAGCACTATCGCCTGCAGGAAAGCAAATTCGTCCTTCAGAAATGTGATATCCATCGCATTATCGTTGAGCCGTCTTCCCTTCCTATTTATCAGTCCAATAAAGAAGATTTACTACTCTCTACCATTATTTTAGCCTGGGGAGAATGTCCGGATCCGGACATTCTCTCTCTTTCAGCAAGTAGTTTTTTTGACGGCAGCCGACTGGACGAATCCTGCGAGATTCTTCCGGAGGATACTGCCGTCATCCTATTTACCTCTGGAACAACGCAGTACCCGAAAGGCGTGATCTATACGCACTGCAATGTCGTATATGGTGGTATTATCCATATGCAGCAGATTGGCATGTGCCCCGGAGACCGTTTTCTTTCGTGTATGCCATGTTACCATATGGATTTTCAGGAAATGGCTGCTATGTCCGTCATTGTTGCCGGCGGTACACTGATCATGGTAGAGCATTACAGCGCACATAAATTCTGGAAACAGATCTGTGATACAAAAGCAAACTTTACAGATACCATGTCCATTATGAACCGGACACTGATGCTGCAGCCTGTACAACCATGGGAGCAGGATCATTGTCTGAAACAGGTCTATTTTTCTATGGGATTAAGCACAGAAGAAAAAGATGAATTCGAACGTCGATTCCACGTTCAGCTTCTGAACTCCTATGGAATGACAGAAACGATTTCTGCCGTTACCTGTTCTCCGATCTCCGGTGATAAAAACTGGCCTTCTGTAGGGCGCGCTGCTTTATCTTATGATATCAAGATCATCGACTGTGACGGAAAGGAAGTTGCCCCGGGTAAAACCGGTGAGATCTGTGTCCACGGTATTCCGGGTCGTTCTCTTACACCAGGATATTACAATGACCCAGGTGCGACAGAATGTCTTCTGGACAAAGATGGATGGCTTCATTCCGGTGACAGAGGATATATAGACGAAGCCGGCTGGCTCTTCTTTATCGATCGTTGGGGAAATATGATCAAACGATCCGGCGAAAATATCAGCAGCCTGGAAGTAGAATGTGTTCTCACTTCCCACCCAAAAATTGCTGATGCTGCCGTAATCGGCATTCCGGATCCAATCCGCAACCAGGCAGTAAAAGCATTTATTCAGTTTGCCGATGGAGAAAGCCTGACGATTGCAGAATTAGAACAGTATTGCAGTGACCGGCTTTCCAAATTTAAGGTTCCTACTTTCTGGCAGTTTGTAGATGACTTTCCGCGAACAGCTACCGGAAAGATTAAGAAAAAAGAGCTAAAATAATGTATTCACAAACGTAAAAACGTAAGGAGGCCTATTAGATGAAGTATGATTTTACAAGTATTTTAAACCGCGACGGCATGGATGCAATTGCAGTAAATCCGCCTATGAATGCCAGCTGGATCTCATTTGCACCGATCAAAGAAGGCTTTGATCTGATCCCGATGTGGGTAGCAGACATGAACTTCCCAACAGTACCAACGATACAGGACGCTATTATCGAGCGCACGAAGCACCCTGCTTTCGGATATTTCCGCCCACGTCCTGAATATTTTGAATCCATTATCAACTGGCATAAGTTAAGAAACGGTGTAACCGGGTTATCTGAGGAACATATCGGATATGAAAACGGTGTTCTCGGCGGCGTGATCAGCGCATTAAGTGTTTTATGCTCGAAGGGTGATTCTGTTTTATTTCATTCTCCTACATACATTGGTTTTACAGCCAGTCTGACAAATAATGGCTACAATATGGTCCTGAGTCCACTTGTACGCGATGAAAATGG
>ERZ780195.1886-NODE-1886-length-15624-cov-1.966921_pt1 | contig 15624 bp, 8 predicted proteins | sample MGYA00511017_ERZ780195 | MGnify/ENA primary metagenome ERZ780195 (study PRJEB29588, sample SAMEA2159974) | human gut metagenome | biome: human gut; feature: human-associated habitat; material: faeces | place: Denmark | collected 2008/2010 ...
GGGTGCCGAGGGCACGGGTGCCCGCAGAAAATACTACCACATAACCCCCACCGGCATAGATAAATGCCGTTCACTTATTGCGGAATGGGAAACGGCGAAAAAGATTATTGACGAGCTTATTGAAACGGAGGAAAATAAAAATGAATGAAAAACTGCGCGAACACATAGAGGAGCTTTTTAAAAACGCTCCGCAAACCCGCCAGGCGGTGGAAATAAAGGAGGAAATACTGCAAAACACCATTGACCGCTACAACGATTTAAAGGCGGAGGGCAAGAGTGACGAGGCGGCTTATAATATAGCCATTGCCGGAATAGGTGATGTTGACCACCTGATTGTCAAAAGCCACTTTAGAGATCAGATGCATATTCTGCCCGGTAAAGGTAACCTCGTCACCGATTGCTACGGAATAATCCGTAGCCAGTGGATTGACAGACGTTTCCGGAATTATAATTTCATTGTCACGGGTACATCCGTACAACAAACCTATCAGACAGAACAAGACTGCCGATAATGCGGTAAATTTATATTGTCTTTTCATTGTCTTTCGTCTTTTTTAGTAACGTTGATAATACAGGTCGAAAGTAATCGTTGCATTGGCATCATTCGTCGCCTTAACAGCGTCAAAATCTACATTGACAGAACGGATAATCATGATACCGAATTTATTCTTCTTCAGATTCTTGAACACAACGACACTGCCTGCCTTGTATATATTCGATGCTTCTTTATCCTCTGCTTCCGTTTTCTGACGGCTGCGTACCGAGTTGGAACCTTCCGCATCCATATCAATATTGAATAATGCTTTGGTAATCTCGTCGGTAGGAGATATTTCTTCGATGTTTCCTTCTTTAATGTTTCTAATCAGTTCGCCATATCCTTTGCTTTCCTGAAGTACAAGAAGTTTGGTGACAGTAGAAGTAAACTCACCAAAGTTTTCGTTGACTTCGGCTTCGGTAGAAGAACTTTTCAATGGAGGCAATGGAGTACCGTTACACCAGTAGTTTCTCAAATTAGCTTTTATGTTCTGCGGACCGTTCAATGCAAAGTCATTATTACTGTTGTGTACCGCTGCAAAATCAATCAGGGCACGGGAATCCACATCTTTCAGGATACAAGTGGTGGAAACCTGTCCGGTAGTTCCGTTAATCATATTACCGAAATCTTCATTGCGGTGTGCGCCCATCTTCAGATTCGGATAGCTGAATACTCTCGGAATAAATACATAACAGTCATTCCGTAGTGTCAGACTGCCTGTTCCCTCATAATATTTGGCCAGAACATCCACAGTAGCACTCTCCGGCAATTCCGGAACACGGAATACAATGCTGTTGGCAGTCTTCTCAACGAAGTTAGTCACTTTCACTTCATCCCCGAAATGGATGCTTTCAATCAAATTCAGGAAAGTTCCGTTGAGGGTAATCAGACTTCCCTCGGTCACCCGTTCTGCCATTGCGTCAATGGTCGGAATATCTTTGATGATCTCAAAAGCAGGACCCTCCGGTTGAGTGAACTGCTCTCCTGTAGAGTCAAGATAATAGAGGGAGATAGGAGCGGCATCCGTGATGACGAAAGGAATGGTTGCTACAATTTCTCTTTCGGACTGATAGGAGATAGAAGCCTCTTTATCACCGAAACAAACTTTGGACACGATGTCCAGATTCTCACCCTGTATTTCAATCTGATCTCCCACGTGCGCTCCGGCAGGAACATTCTTCACTTGGGGAACCGGATATACAATCGTAAATGACTGCTCGCTTTCCGTCTTTTTTTCTTTCGTACTAAGAACGATTTTCCCGTTTCCGGCATTGGCGGGAACTACAATAACAATCTCCTGTTGAGAGAGCTTATAGCGTATCGTAGCTTCTACGCCACCAATCGTTGCCTTTTGTATATCGCGCAGGAATTCTCCTTTGATAGTGATTTCCTGTCCGAACTTACCGCTTGTCGGGGTGAACTCTATAATTTGAGGATCACCCTGCTCGATGACATCAGTCGATTCTTTTTCGTTGCAGCCTGCCAGCGCAGTGAGAACGAAGAAGATGAATAGGTTATAGAATTTATTTTTCATGATTCAGTGTCGTTTAGTATTAATAGTTAGGGTTCTGTGTGATGACGCCCGGATTATTGTCGATTACGCTTTGTGGAATCGGAAGTATCAACTGATAATCCTTTAACTTGTTGATCTGTTGGGTGTAGCCTGCATAGAAATCCCATTCGGTTTCCTGAATATGCTTGTTGATTACCTCTATGGCCTTGCCCCAACGCAAGAGGTCGAACCAGCGTTGATTTTCGAAAGCCAGTTCCAGACGACGTTCTTTCTCAAGATAGGTGCGGAATACGTTACGGGTAGTCACTGCATCACTCTCGATTTTGCTTAGTCCGGCACGTTCACGTACCAGATTCAGGTATTTCAACCCGGCAGAGGGACCGTCTACTTCGTTCAATACTTCCGCATACATCAGTAGTACATCTGCATAACGAATGACAGGCCAGTCATTTTCAGCATCGTATCGTATGGATACTTCCGAAAGGAATTTCTTTACATAAGCCACTTGTGCTTCCACGTCTTTACTCTTATCATAATAACTGTCTGCCATGCTGACGTCCTTTCTCAAATCCTCTTTGCTGTAAGCGGCGGATATTTCTTTCGTAGGATAATTCTTACCGTCACCGCTACCCGTGATTACGTTCGCGCCACTGTTTTGCGGTGCAAATGTATTGGCAAACGGAGAACCGATTCCCAGACTACCACTTTTATAGCGTACAGTGAAGATAATATCATCGTTCATCTCTTTGGTTGTATCAAACACGTCGGCATATTTGACATTCAGTGTCTCGCCTTTGGCAGTCACTACATCGCTTAATAACGGTTTGGCATCTTCATACCGTCCGAGGGTAAGATACACTTTAGCCAGTAGAGATTTGGCTGCCAGTACTGTGGCACGTCCCAGATCATTAGAGCTGTATGTGATGTCCTGTAAATCCGTAACGGAACGTTTCAGATCGTCGATGATTTGCGCATAAGTGGCCTGCACCGAACTGCGGTCTTTCTTTAGTGATTCTGCGATACTGATCTCTTCTGTCACCAGAAAGGTAGGGCCGAAGAGACGTACCAGATTGAAATAATGATAGGCACGGATAAAGAGAGCTTCACCCTCGAATTGTGCACGTTTCTTTTCGTTCTCCACTACGGCCAGCACTTCGGGTTTCAGTATTGAGTTGCAGTTATTGATATTCTGATAGGTAGCTTCCCAGTAGGTGCGGATATTCGGGTTGCTGGCGTCCATTGTTCCAAGGTCCAGTGCCAGCAGTTGCATGAATGCGTCGTTGCTGGAACGGGTGCAGTTCATGCGAGTGTTGTCCGAGCGAAGTTCCGTCAACGCCCATTCTATATTCAGTGGAGCGTGTATGCCTCCGTAACAACCGATGACGGCTGTGTTCACTTCCGCTTCATTTTGGTAGAAGTTGATATCGGCTATGTAAGAGTCCGGCGTGATGTTCAGGTCGCAGGAGGCGAGTCCCAACGCACAGGTTGAGAGAATACCGATGAATGTATGTTTTAGTTTCATTGTTATTTGTCTTTAAGGAGTTAGAAATTAAGTTCGAATCCGAAAGTGACTGTCGATTGCAGGGGGAACCCACCTGACTGGTAACCGTTGATAAGAGGAGAACTGTAAGAACCACTCGTCTTACGTGCTTCCGGATTAATACCACGGTAGTCCTTGGACCAGATATAGAACAGGTTCTGTCCTGAAGCATAAAGACGGAGTGAACTGATACCGATCTTCTTCAACTGCTTCTTATTGAACTTATAGCCTAAAGTCACATTGCGCAATGCTACATACGAGCCGTCTTCAATCAGGTAATCCGTAAATTCCCAGGCGACACCGCCATTTGCTGCGAAAGAGGGAGTTTTTCCGTCGCCCGGATAGTCTGCACTGATCCAGCGGTTTTTCACGTAGTTGCGGTTGAACTTCTTGGTTTCGGTAAAGTAACCGTCACCGTTGAATACATCCAGTCCGTGAACTCCCTGAATCATAACGTAGAGGTCGAAGCCTTTCCAGGTCAGTGTATTGGTGAATCCCCATGTTGCTGTCGGGAATGGGTTGCCGATTTCTGTACGGTCTTTGTCATTAATCACTCCGTCGTCGTTGATATCTACAATCCGGAGACTGCCTGGTACGGCACTGGCCAAGTGGGGAACAGCGTCCACTTCTTCCTGACTTTTGTAAATACCGTCTGTCTTGTAGCCGAAGAAAGAAATGGCTCTCTTGCCTACCTGTGCCAGATATGTTTCGTTACGTTCACCCGTAGAGATCAGTCGTTCTTCTCCCGAAAGTTCCAGTAACTTGTTGAAGTTGGAAGAGATATTGAATGAGCTTTCCCATTCAAAATTCTTGGTGCGGATATTATGGGTATTCAGTTCCACCTCAATACCACTGTTGCGGATACGTCCGATATTATTCCAGTAATTATTGAATCCGGTGAAAGAAAGAACCGGCTGTTTGAATAATAACTGTTTGGTGATGGAGTAGTATCCGTCCACTGTCAGGTTGATACGGTTGTTCAGGATGCTCAAGTCGAATCCGGCATTGTATTCGTAAGTCTGTTCCCAAGTGATGCGGTTGTTACCTTTGGTTTCGCTGGTCTTGGCGAGTCCGGAGATCAGATTGCCATTTCCCTCTCCCAATGCGTAATTGTTGGGATAGAGCAGGTCATAGTATGAATTGGCAGGAATGCTGTTATTACCTGTCACACCGAAACTGGCACGGACTTTCAGCAGGTTCAGCCAACCGAATTGTTTCAGGAAAGATTCTTCCGAAGCACGCCATCCCACAGATACCGAGGGGAAGTAACCCCATTGATGACCGTCGGCAAACAGAGAACTTCCATCTGTACGGATGCTGGCAGAAAGCAGGTATTTCTCATCATAACTGTATGTGGCACGTGCCAATAGGGACATCATTGCCGTACGGTATTTCTGGGTATAAGTTCCGTCGAGGTCGAAAGAAGTTGCAGCGTTCAGCGTATGGATATAGTCGGTGGGGAAGCCCAGTCCGACGATACCGGCAGTTCTTTCAGAAGTAGTCTGCGCTGTATAGCCGGCCAGTACGGAGTAGTCATGCTTCCCTGTCTTTCCGGTATAGTTTAACGTGTTCTCGCTCAATAAGTCGATATACAGACGGTTGGTATAAGTACCCATAGCTGATTCTTCATCTTTCTTGGCAGCATAATCACGATATTGATTGTTCTGGCGATACTTGATAAAGAAACCGTTGGAAGTGGTGAATACCAGTCCTTTCATCAGTTGGACATTGAAAGAGGCATTTGCCTGCAGGTTGTAGTCCTCGCGGAAACGTTCTTCCGTATCCATCAGTGAACGCGGATTGTTATTGCTCGAACCGAAAGGACTGCTGGACGGGGTGAAAGTTGTTCCGTCCTCACGGGTATAGGTAACATTGCTGAAGTCACTGCCTCGTGCATACGAACCGATAGGTTTGCCGGTCAGCGCAGAAGTGGCAGCAGTATGGCGTACAGGCATGAAAGAGGGCGTACGATAGAAATCCATGAAGTTGGTGGCAGGAGTTTCTGTCTTGGTGTACGACGGTGCCAGATTCAAACTGAAGTCTACCCGTTTGGATAGTTTTGCATTGATGCGTGAACGCAGGTTCAGGCGGGTATAGTTGCTGTTGAGCATGATACCGTCTTCCTGTGCATAGTTGCCCGAAATATAATAAGTGATGTCATTCTTGCCACCTGATACGGAGAGCTGCACCTGGTGAATCTGCGGACTGCTGTTCAATCCTTCTTTCTGCCAGTCGGTGTAGTTATCAATGAGACCGAAAGCCTCCTCTGTCTGTGACATTGTTTTATTTTTCAATACCGATTCGTATCCGATCATGCTGCAATAATCTTGTGAACTCATGATGGGATGTAACTTATAAGCCCATTTCAAACCGGTGGAAGCTTTCACGCTGTATTTCGGTTTACTGGCTTTTCCTGTCTTGGTAGTAACCAGGATAACGCCATTGGCTGCACGTGAACCGTAGATGGCTGCCGAAGCGGCATCCTTCAATACTTCGATGGAAGAAATATCCGCCATATCGAGTGTGGAAAGACCGTCCGGTGTGGGATAACCGTCGATGACGATCAGCGGAGAACTGTCGGCACTGATAGAACCCATACCACGCACACGGATTTGCGGGGCGGCTCCCGCTTCGGAAGTAGAGTTCTGTATATTGACACCGGCAATTTTACCTTGTAATAACTGGTCTACCTGGGTCACGGGAATATCTGTCAGGTTGTTGATATCCATCTTGGACACAGATCCCGTCAGGTGAGACTTTTTCTGCACACCATAACCTACGACTACCACTTCATCTAGTGTCTTTGTATCTTCCAGCAGGTGAATATCCAATTTGTTTTTACCGTTGATGGCAACTTCCTGTGGGGTGTATCCGATGTATGAAACCACCAGGATAGACTTGGAAGAGGGGACACTCAACGTAAACTGACCGTCCATGTTGGTGATTGTACCTGCGGTACCACCTTTTACTTTCACATTCGCTCCGGGGATTCCACCCTGACTGTCGGTCACTGTTCCGGTGACGGTAAACGACTGTGCATAAGTGACGGTAACGCACGGAACACAGAATAACAGCATCCATGCCATTACCAAAGAGTAATGAATAAATTTGTTCCTCATCTGATTAGTATTTTAAGTGTTTCTTATTCTAAACTATAGATTAAATGAATTCTTTTGTTAGCGGGTGTCTCGCGGAATTGAGCGCCGATGGCTTCATATCCGGCTTTCGGATCAAAGAACGATGCACGGCGAAGAATCCAGCAGGCTTCTTCCTGTTTCTTGTCCCATTCCTTGATTTGTTGGTAAGGCCATTCGCTCTGTGGTTTGCCGATATATGGAATCAGAAATTTCAGTGCTGCCGTGATGGAACGTCCGTCCTGGCTGGTAGCGTTGTAAATATCTTGTCCCAGCGTGGAGGCGATTGAACACATATCGAGCATGTGTCCCAGATTGAAGATCGTATATCCCAGGGCAGTAGTGCGTGCAAGTTCCAACGGTTGTTTGCCGTCTGGTTCTATCTGTGCGAACAAACGCTTTTCGGGAAACTCCTGAATGGTTTTCATGGCAAGGTCTTGATTGCCTGTATATAGAGCATAAGCTGTCAGTTGCACGTCATAAGCCAGACCGTGATTGTTCTTTGCTCTCTGTTCTTCGGCAGCTACGGGACTGGTCTGCATCCATTCCACTAGTTGCGTGAACCATTCTTTCATCCCTTTCTTTACTTTGGGAGTAAATGCTTTCGAGTTCTCCATTAATGTCATGGCGTCAATCATTTCCGTGAACGAGTAAATATCGATCATACCTGCACCACGTCCCATGCCTTTATTCTTTCCGGGAATGGTTTGTCCGTAAGTGAGGTGCGGATTCATCTTCGTCTTGGCGTCCAGAAACCAGACATTCAGGAAGTCTACGGCTTTTTGCGCATATTTCTCATCACCGGAGAAGTAATAGGCAAGTCCCAGTGTGGTGACTGCTTTCGACATATCTCCCAGTTTGTTGCGGTCGAGCTTATCCAATTCCGGATTTCTTTGTCCGTCTTTACGGATATAGGGCAACCCGTCCGGTTTGGATGGATCCGGCCACCAGTAAGGGCCCATGCTCATATAATCGTGTTTGTCTCCGCTATCTGCTGTCATTGTTTTGTCCATTACGGACGGCGGAGTCATCTTCAAAGCCTTGTCGGCATCTCTTAAAAGAGTTTTGACGGCAGGGGCATATAGAGGTGAATCGGCTTTACTTTGGCTAATTTTTCCGCAGCATAGATGCGGGTGTTGGCTACCTGTGCGTTCAGTGTGAAAGCATAGGCGAACAATAATGTGCATACTAATAAGTTTTTCATATTCTATTGATTTTATAGTTTATTGAATCCATAATAACGGGTGACGGATGGGAAGATTACGTACCACCTCTTCGTTGGTGGGGAAATGTTCCAGTTGCATCCATGTGTTGAAAAATTCTTTATTGAAATGATGTAATGTGCCGAATAACAGGAACGGTTGCGCCACCGGCCATTCTTCCCAAAACATAATGTCGGGTTGTCTCTTCCAGCTACTTTTGTCTTTTACGTATGGATAAAGCTAGGCGATACCCTTATCGATGTTTTTGCCGTCCGGTGTAGTGTAATTCCATATATCTTCTTCTCCAGTAGTGAGCAGTTGGCAGATAGTGGCCATTGCGTCAAGGTTGAAAAGAGAATAACCGTAGGGCTTGGTGCGTTCCAGTTCTAAAGGGAAACTGCCGTCTGCAGCCATTTGATTGGGTAAAAGTACTGTTTTATAACGTTCCGTGCAAAAACGAATCATTTCCCGGTTGTCCGTGAACAAGGCAAAGGCAGCGGCTTGCATGACCCAGCAGGTGCCATGATTGTTTTTCGCTTCCATTTCTTTGATTCCGTAACGGTGCGTGGACATCCAGGTTAGATAATCGGAGAACCATTGTTTGATAGTCCCCAGTTCTTCCTTGTCAATCATCCTTTTCGCTTCCATAAGGCGGAGCGACTGCACCACTTCGATCAGGTGAATCGTATCGATGATTCCTATCCCTCGTCCTGTTACTACTCCCTTGATGGCCTGTGCATACAGCAGATTGGGATTCATCTGTGTGTCCGGGTTGACAAACCATGCCCGGATATGTTGCATGGCTGCATCGGAATATACTTGTTTACCCGTAAGTATCCAGGCGGAAGTAAGGTCGCCTACCAGTTGGCTCATGCGAATCATGGCCTGCCGATGTGCTGTGAAATTCTCCGGATTGGTTTCTCCGTCCCGGCGGATATAAGGACCGTCGGGAGCTTCCGGATTCGGCCACCAGTAATCACCCTCCGAATAGAAGTCATGAATACCTCCGGCACTTCTTGTCGCACGGGTAGCGGTCACAGTGACCGGTTCCTCATGAAGTGCGGCATCTGCCCGTTGTATCGTTTCTTTTTCTAAAAGGTGACGAATCTGTTCGGCTGTGTCTTCTCCGGCAACTGCCGTAGCAGTGCCAAAGAATATAATGAAACCTATTGAAATTATTGTCTTTCTCATGGTGCTTTTCTCCTTTCTTATTCAGCTTTCACTTCTATTCGGCTTTCACTTCGATGAAAGCAGTTTGAATGCCCGGTGATTTTACAGCTACCTGGCATGTGCCGTTCAAGTCAATGCGAATTGCAGCTCTGCCATTATAAGCCTGTACTCTCCGGGAGCCGGTGGATGTTCCTAAGTTCTGAATCAGTTTTCCGTCTCCCGCAGCTTCAAATGAGATTACATTTGCCGCGTCCAGGCAGGGGATCCCTTTGTTGTCTGTCAGCTGGGCTTCCACCCATACGATAGAACCTTTATCGGGGTATGTCTTCAACTTCAGCTGTTTCGGATTGCTCCATTCTTCTGTCTGGTAGTTGAAACTTATTTCATCCGTAATGGCTGCTTTCATGTTACCTTTACCGAGTCCTTTCACTGCAACCGCTTTTATGTTATTTTCTCCTGCTTTCAGTATGCAGTTCCAGTGAAGTCCCGCTGCCGGAAAATCCTGGCTGTTGCGTTGCTTGACTCCCTGACTGACGCCGTTCACGAACAGCTCTACTGCTGCACAGTTGGAATATACCAGAATCTCTTTTTCTTCGTTCACTTTGCCCCATCGGGTCCGCCAGTTATGACCGTAAATATGAATCATAGGCTGTTTAGTCCAGTAAGACTGGAAGACGTAGTAGGCTTCTTTTTTAGTAAGATCCCGTTCTACCACTCCTTTCTGATTGACGTATGGCACCGGATTATCGGGGCGGAGAGGGGTGGAGAAATCTTTGAATACCCAAAAGGCGGTTCCTGTCAGCCAAGGCATTGTTTCTTGCTCTTTCAGGTGCCAGTCGAATAGTTTTACGATATACGTTTCCGACCAGTCTCCATCTCTGGAAGCACGGGGATCTCCGCCTTGCAGGGCGAAGTCGCCTGCCCGTTCGTCGGCACTGTTTCCACCCATAATTGCTTGTAGCGGGTTGAAAGGATATTCGGAATGACGTCCGGCATGTGAGTCACCTCCCCATTCTACATGCAGGAAATGTTTCACCCGTTTCATCTCTTTCTCCGAAATACTCTTGTAGTCTGTAAATTGTCCGCGATACCAGCCTGCCCAAATGGAGGGAGAATAGACATCTACAATATCATTGCAGAAATCACATCTGCGGATGGAAGTCATACGTGACGGATCGAGTTGGTGTGACAAGTCATTCAACTCTTTCATGAAAGCGCGGATGGCCGATTGCTCGAATGTTGAAAAATCATTGGGCCAGTCATTTTCATTTCCCAATCCCCAAAGGATGACGGAGGGATGATTGCGATGCTGGGTAATCATGTTGGTCAGCATCCGGCGGGCTTGTGCCTGATATTTCTCTCCTCCCAGTCCACCTCTGCACCAGGGTATTTCTTCCCATACCAAAATGCCTAACTGATCGCATAAACGGAGGATGATGTCCGATTGTTGGTAATGTCCCAAACGGATAAAGTTGACTCCCATCTCTTTAATCAGTTTCATTTCCGCTTCCATTTGTTCTTCTGTCATAGCGGCGCCTACTCCGGCATGGTCTTCATGCCGATGGGTTCCTCTTAACAGCAGACGTTCTCCATTCAACTGGAAAGGTCCGTTTTCAATGAATTCAAAGTGACGGAATCCGATGGATTCTGTAATAGTCTGTTTACTTTGAGGAGTAGTCAATGTCAGTTCGCAGGTATAGAGTTGAGGCTGGTCGGGACTCCACAGAATCGGATTCTTAATCGTTGTCTCGAACAGGGGATTTGTTCCCAACGGAAGAACCGTCGTTGTCTGTTCCCATACCTTTTCTCCATTAGGCGCCTTTAATAAAAGGTGAATGCTTGCCTGGCGAATATCATTCGGGTTATGGAATGTTCCTTGTATCTTTAGAGAAGCGTTTTTCATATCTTTCTCTACAGGGGTATTTATCTGTATATTGCTGAAAGACACTTCGGGCTGGTAAATCAGATTCACGTAGCGATAAAGGCCGCCGTATAAGTTGAAATCTGACAGGTCGGACGGAATCATCTCCGTATCTCTGGTATTATCGCAACGAACGGACAATGGAATTCTGCCATTGAAGCGTTTAGCGCAATCCGGGTTGGCAAGGGCTTGTTGAACGGCTTCGGTGATATCGACACTCCAACCGTCGTAGCCTCCTGTGTGACTGGCTACTTTATACGTATAGACATACACTTCCGTTTTTTGTCCTGCTCCCTCAAACTCCAGTATGACGCGTCCATTGAGATATGGATTCTTGATAGAAAGCTGCGTGCGATACCATCCTGCGCCCTGATAATAATTGATATCCGGGTCTACTGCATCTTCTGCATTGAAACAGTGGGGTAGGGTAACCTGTTGCCAGATAGGCACTGCTTCGGAAGAACCGGGAGCGGCGGGACGTACTGCTTCCCAAATGCTTCCAAGGTCACCTTTCAGGTATTCCCATGAGTCTGTCAGCCGGATTCTTTGTTGAGTCGGAATCGTGGCATTCAACGGGAGTATCAGCAGAATGAACAGGATGAATATAGAAGATAATCTTTTCATAATTAGTAATGTACTAATAAGGATAAATAGTAAAGTGATGTTATCGTGAGAGTTGCCGGAAGATTTAGAAAAGACTTTCTTCCTTTTCTAATTTTGCTTTGCGGAGCAAGGCTTCCAGGAAATAATAGTCGGCGTATGAAAGCGGGACATCTATTTCGCTGTCGTGTGGTTTGGAACCTGTGCTGTGCAGCAACAAGAATCCTTTATCTCCGTTTAGTTGCGCACGATAGCTATGCGTCAGATTCTGGAGAATCTTATCGGCTTCCTGCTTGTATTGTTCTTTCTTTTCTGGAACGTATGTGCTTAGTTCATAAAGGGCGGATGCCATACAGGATGCAGCGGATGCATCACGGGGTTCGTTTGGTATTCCGGGTGCGTTAAAGTCCCAATAAGGAATCAGGTCTGCCGGCAGGGTCGGATTGTTGAAGATGTATTTCTCCACTTTCTCCGCCTGTTGCAGGAATTCGGGTCTGCCGGTTTCACGATAGCACATGGTGTATCCGTATAAGGCCCATGCTTGTCCGCGTGCCCATGCTGATTCGTCGGAATATCCTTGATGCGTCATTTTGCTGCGTACCGTTCCGTTAATGGTATCGTATTCTACTACATGATAACAGCTGTTGTCTTCACGGAAGTGATTCTTCATGGTAGTGAGTGCATGGTTGACTGCTATATTATAATAGGTGGAGTCGTTCGTTTCGCGGAATGCCCAGAACAGAAGTTCAAGATTCAGCATATTATCGATGATAACGGGGAATTGCCATTTGTCTGCATGGTGGTCCCGGGAACGGATACAGCCGATTACCGGTTTGTAACGGGTAATCAGGGTGCGTGCGGATTGCAACAGAATATCTTTATAAGTGGAATCTCCGGTCAGACGATAACCGTTTCCATAGCTGCAATACATCTTGAAGCCCATGTCGTGTGTCTTTCCGTTATTTTTTTCGCGTTCCAGAATTTCTGTATGTTTCTGCGCCTGCTCTTTCCAATATGGATTGTGCGTGTACTCATATAGATACCAAAGCTCACCGGGGAAGAATCCACTGGTCCAGTCTTTAGAAACAACCAGTTCCAGTGAACCGTCCGGTTTGATACTGCGGGGATTGGTTAATTCCCCCCAGCCCTTACTTTCTCTCTTTTCTCTACTCTCTTGTGATTCATTGGCACGTGCCTCGTCTATTTGAGTCAGTGCGTATTTTAATTGCTGTTCGGCAAATGCGAAGTTAGAAGCAACGATATCTTGCTCTTTAGAGTGATTACAACTGGTAAGTGTGATAATTCCAAGTCCGAAGACTAACAAGTAGTTTTTAATCTTTGTTTCCATATGATTATATTAAGTAGAACAACATTGCAAATGTATGGAAACAGAGTAGAATCGGTTTGTCTAATGATGCCAGATGTTTGCATTTTCATCCCAAACAAATAAAAAAATCCGCACTGTAAGCCTTGTTGGGACATTTTTTATTGTTTGGGACGATTTTGTAAATCGGCTATTCCCGGATGGTATCAATATCTGTATGGCCTGAATATGACTTTTGATATTCCGATGGAGAAACACCGTAAGCTGATTTGAAACATTTCGTGAAGTAGGCGAGAGTACTGAATCCCGTGGCCGTTGCAATTTCGGTAATGTTCATTTCTGTTTGCTTCAGCATTTGTGTAGCTATCTCCAAACGTTTATGACGGATAAGGTCATTCAACGGCAGGTCGGTGATAGCTTTCAGTTTCCGGTAAAGATTGCTCCGGCTGAATCCCATCTCTTCACAGATTTTGTCTACTTTCAAATCGGGGTCGGTGAGATACTTTTCAATGATTTTAAATAGTTTCTGCATGAATTTCTCATCGGCGGAGGTCGTTTCCACTTCAATTCCCATGGATTGCAGGGAGAAGTTTTTGCTATATACGGATTTTAGCTTTTCCCGCTGTGCCAGAAGATTGTAGATACGTACCAGCAGAACATCAATATTAAATGGTTTAACCACATAATCGTCTGCTCCCGACAAGAATCCCTCTTTGACGTGCATCACCATCGTGCGGGCAGTGAGTAGAATAACGGGAATGTGTCCCGTCTGCAGATTGTTCTTGATAAGTGCGCAAAGTTCCAGTCCGTCGATACCGGGCATCATAATGTCCGTCACTACCAGGTCGGGAAATTCTTTCAGGACAATTTCAAAAGCATCCGAACCGTTGTCGGCTTCCAATACGTTGTAATATTGTTCCAGGTGTCCTTTTACGTAACTTCGTATCTCTTCATTGTCTTCTACTAATAGAACCGTTTTGCCGGGTAGGGATGGAGTGGTTCCGGAAATGGTGTTTTCGGAATCAATGGTTCCGGACATACCCTTTTCTACTTGTTCATTGTTTTTTCCCGAGAGAACGGCAGTATTCGCCACCTCTTCTTCTGTCATGGTGTGGTTCGGTAATAGGATAGTGAATACGCTTCCCTTGGGAGTATTGGCTGTGACTCCAATTTCTCCGTGATGCAGATGAACGACAGATTGAGTCAGGCTTAATCCGATACCTGTGCCATTCATATTCTCGCTACCTGTCGTGTGACCGACCTGGTAGAAAGGAGTGAAGATTTGGGTACGTTCATCTTCTGGAATTCCTTTTCCCGTATCTGCTACCTGAATCACTAAATAACTTCCCTGATGGGTGGTGATAAGCGGAGAATGTTCCGATAGCCAGTCGCTATGTTCCTGGCGGAGAGTGTCTATATCTGTAATCAGCAGTAAACGCAGCGTGATTGTATCTCCCGGTACTGTGAATTTAAAAGCATTCGACAATAAATTGAAAACGGCTTTTTCGAGTAAGCCCTGATCGAAGCAGGCTGTCACCTCGCCTTGAGGAGCCTGATATTCGAAACGAATCTGTTTGCTTTCGGCAATCTGCCTGAATGTGTAGAATATTTCGAGCAGGAAAGCATTCAGGTCGCTTTGAGACAGTTGGAGGGTGAGATTACCACTCTGGTTCTTCTGTAAATCCATCAATTGATTGACGAGAAGTAATAATCGGCGGGCATTTTTCAGAATCATGTCCAGTTGTGTTCTGATAAACTGGGGAACTTCTGCCCGTTTCATCAACTCTTCCAGCGGGCTGATAATAAGTGTCAGCGGAGTACGTAGCTCATGCGAGAAGTTGGTGAACAGGTGTAGCTTTGTCTGATGGAATTCTTCCATGCGTTGTTTCTCCATTTGCTTCATGCGCAGGTCTAGTTCCAGTTTATGCTTACTGTACATATAATAGCCGATAGTAAACATGATTCCCAATGCGGATAGGACATAAAGGATATAGGCCAGCGGCGTTCCCCACCACGGAGAACGAATGATGATTTCCATTTTCTTTCCGGTTTCATTCCATACGCCGTCATTGTTGGATGCTATGACCTGGAATGTATATTTTCCTGGAGCGATGTTGGTATAGAATGCTTCTTTACGACTACCTACGTAATTCCAGTCTTCGTCGTGACCGGAGAGTTTATAGGCATATTGGTTCTGTTCGTGCAGAATATAGTTCAAGGCACTGTACGCAATGGAAAAATTATTCTGATTGTAGGCAAGAACCAATGTTTGCGTATCGTCCGGGGCACTATCCAGCAAATGAGTATCATCATTCGGTGTGATTACCTTATTGTTTACGGTCAGTTGGGTAAGTACTACCGGTGGCATGGTATTATTCTTTAGAAGAGAGCCGGGAGTAAAAGAAAGGAAACCATTACTTCCACTAAAGTAGACCTCACCGTGGGGCAGACTAATGACTCCCTGCGGTGTAAACTCCAACGTTTCGGAACCGACAAAACAGTCATAACTGCGTATCTGCCCGGTCTTGGTATTAAGTTCGGCTATTTCCTTATCGACACTAATCCATAAGTTGTTGTTGTGCTCCACCATGGCATATACCTCATTATTGGGTAGTCCCTCTTTCTTGCCAATATGTTTGACGACACCTGTTCCTTGTTTATACAGGTATATTCCTCCTCCGAAAG
>ERZ780195.1888-NODE-1888-length-15595-cov-3.912291_pt1 | contig 15595 bp, 18 predicted proteins | sample MGYA00511017_ERZ780195 | MGnify/ENA primary metagenome ERZ780195 (study PRJEB29588, sample SAMEA2159974) | human gut metagenome | biome: human gut; feature: human-associated habitat; material: faeces | place: Denmark | collected 2008/2010 ...
TTTTGGGGAACATATCGCCTACTACAGAGTAAATATTAGCAGACCATGATTGGTGGGCAGCTCCTGCGATACCGATGATGATAATCGGGAACCAATAGGCTTGTTCGCCAAATACTTCCTTGTTGCCCAATGGCTGTGCAAACAATGCCAATAGCGGGAACAGTGCAAAGATGAACATGGCCTGCATGCGTGCGGCGTAGGGGTTCTTACCGGTTTTGTTGATAATGATGGTGGGCAATTTCCCGCCATAGACGGACAACATCGTGATGGCATAGAGCACAAAGATAAGCATCTGTGCCGTGGGAGTATCTGAGGAGAATCCGTAAACGTCCGAAATGTATGCGGGTGCCCAGAAGAGGAAGAACCACCATACACCGTCAGTCATGAATTTGCCGAAAAATACAGCCCAGGTTTGCGGATATTTGAAACATTGCAGGAAAGAAATGCTCTTTTCATCCTTGGTTGTCGGAGTAGTCGCCTTTTTATCCTCCTCATTGTCTTTGTCTTGTTCTATATATGCCAGCTCAGCTGCGTTTACGTGTGGATTTTCATCAGGTTTCTTGTACATGAATATCCACAGTCCCATCCAGATGAAACCCAATCCGCCGATAACGATAAAAGCCATTTCCCAGCCGTTGCCCACGCCCATGCGTTGGAAGTAGCGGGCCAGGGTGGGGATACACAATGGGGCTATCAGTGCTCCGATGGTAGAGCCGGCATTGAATATGGAAGTGGAGAAGGCACGGTCTTTCTTTGGAAAATATTCGGCAGTCACCTTGATGGCGGCAGGAAAGTTTCCTGCTTCACCGATGCCCAGTATGATACGGGCGGCAATGAAGTAGTAAACGCTGGTGATGGCTATGGTAGAGGCCAATGCACCGGTAGCGCTAATCATGTTGGCGGCATTTTCAATGCCGAGGGTCATTTCTGTGGCAAGTCCGCAGAGGGCGTGCATACAAGCGCCGATAGACCATACGGCAATGGCCCATAAATACCCTTTTTTCGTTCCCATCCAGTCGATGAAACGTCCGGCAAACAGATTGCCTAAGGCATAGACAATGGAAAAGATAGCTGTGATGTAGCCGTAGTGTGTATCGGTCCAGTGGAATTCGGGGGAGATGAAATCTTTCCAGGTCAATGAAAGAACCTGGCGGTCGAGGTAGTTGACGGTTGTCGCGAAGAATAGCATGGCGCAGATAATCCAACGGTAATTGGTCATCCGCCCTGCGGTGTTTTGAAATGTACTCATGATAATAGATTTATATTTTGATGCAAATGTAGGGGTTTGTGTGTTGTTCGAGGTGTAATATTGAGTAAAAAGGATGTAGAAAATGACAAAAATAGGCATGGATTATTTAAGTCCATGCCTATCGGACGTTGCAGGGCAACTTTATTTCATATCGATGTATTTGATTTCGTCTTTGTCGCTGTATTTCAGGTTTTCACCGCCCATACCCCAGATGAAAGTATAGTTGCTGGTTCCGGCAGCAGCGTGGATGGACCATTCGGGAGAAGTGATGGCTTGTTCGTTGTGCAGCCATATCAAACGTTCTTCCTGCGGTTCGCCCATCAGGTGACAGATAGCGTTGCCGGGTTTCAGGTTGAAGTAGTAGTAAGCTTCCATGCGGCGAGTGTGCGTGTGGGCAGGCATGGTATTCCATACAGAGCCGGGAGCCAGTTCCGTGAGTCCCATCTGCAACTGGTTGGTACCGCCGTCTTTCACTCTTTCCAGTACATCTTTCACAATCAGCTGGTTTACGATACGGTCGTTGCTGTCTTCCATTTTTCCATAATGGTCGGAGATGCCCAGTGCATATTTCTTGGGGTTGGTTTTCTGAAGCTTGGCATCGGTGGTAATCAGCTGAGTAACATAGGGTTTGTAGGCCGGGGCGGGATTGGTAGCGTCGTTGCTCTTGAAGGTTACTTCCTTATTTCCGCAGCCTACGTAAAGGGCTTCCTTATACTTCATGGGGTATTCCTTACCGTCTACAGTAACCACTCCGTCACCGCCGGTATTGATGACACCCAGTTCGCGGCGTTCGAGGAAGTAAGTGATTTCCGGACCCAGTTCACGGAACACTTCCAACTTCAATGTCTTGTTCACCGGCATGGCGCCACCGTAAATCAATCGGTCGTAGAGGGTGTAGGTTACGTTGATTTCATCCGGAGCCATGACTTTGTCCATCATGAATCTGCTGCGTAGAAGTTCCGTGTCATAATGCTTCACGTCCTGCGGATGGCAGGCGGTCTGCACTTTGTAATTCACTTGGGCATTGGCTGCCATGGCAACTGCTCCCATCATAAATGCAAGTACTAACTTTTTCATAATTTGTTACTATTTAATTTTTAACTTTTAATTTTTGATTGATTTCTGGTATTTGATAATGGCACGACGGTTCATAATCATCAGGAACAATGTGCATAATACAAGGATACCGGAGCCTATCCATTTCAACGAGTAGGTCAGGTGGAAAATGACCCAAGCAAAGGGGCTGGATGCAAAGTCCAGTGCACCGCCTTCAAAGCCGGCGGGGATATTCACGGCAGCATCTTGTGTCTTCTCGTATACATCGTGGGCTGCTTGTGTGAAATAGGGGGCGAGGTCTGTTACGAAATAAAGACCGATGGTCAGTACAACGAGTCCGATGATGAACGTCTTTACTACATTTCCTTTCGTGATGGGCAGTACCAGCGGGAAGAGGTAGAACATTCCGGCCAGCGACGCCAGAGGCAGGAACTGGTTACCCGGCAGGATGACAGCCAGCAGTATGGTTACGGGAATCAGCAGCAGGGAAACCACCAGCGTTGCAGGATGGCCGATAACCAATGCGGGGCTCATACCGATGTTCAGGCCGACAGCACCTTTGAACTTCTTGGCAATCAGCTCGCGGGTAGCATCAGAAATAGGCTTCAAGCCTTCGATGAACAAAGCGGTGATACGCGGAATCAGCTCCATTACGGCGCCCATCTTGATACCCAAACCTAATATATAAGGTATCTTGTCTACCAGTTCCTGACCGTTCTTGCAAGACAAAGCACCGATACCGCAACCGACCAGAATACCCAGGAACAGAGGCTCACCCAGCAAACCGAATTTCTTCTTCATGCCTTCCGCATCAATGTTCAATTTGTCAAAACCGGGGATTTTGTCCAATGCTTTATTGATGACTACGGCAAATGGAACGAAACCTGCGCAGAAAGGCTGGGGAATGGAGATACCCTCCATCTTGTCGTAGAATCCCTGGAATTTGTCGGCGGTATAGTCGGCCATAATCAGGGTAATGATGTAGCAGATAATAGCGGCGAAGAAACCCCACCAGATATTGTCGCTGGCAAAATAAACGACTGCGCCGATAAATGCGAAATGCCAGTAGTTCCAAAGGTCGATATTGACCGTACGGGTCGTTTTCGTTAATAACATCAGAAGATTTACTCCCAAACATACCGGAATGATGAATGCACCCACCGATGTGTTATAGGCTACAGCCGCAGCTGCAGGCCATCCCATATCGAATACTTTCAACTGAAGACCGTAAATTTCAACGACTTGGCTCAGAGCAGGACCGAGGCTGCTGGTCAACAGCGCAGTGACAACTGACAGACCTACGAAACCGACACCTACCAGCAGACCACTCTTTAGCGCCTTACTGAATTTGATGCCGATGCATACTCCCAAAATTGTAAAGATTATAGGCATCATCACTGCTGCTCCTAAGCCGATGATATAGCCGAAAACTTGTTCCATTCTCTTGTGATTTAATTAGGTAATTGAGTTTGTTTTTGCAATAGTATGAATTAAAAACCGGGTCAAAAATAAGACCTTTTCTCAATTAATCAAACTCGAAAAGCATAATTATTTAGTAAATGGGACAATTTTGGACGAAATTGGTCGTTATCGTGCACAAAATTGCTCGTTTTCGTACACGAAAACCAAATAATACACTCTCTGCATTGAAAAGTATACATAGGAAAAACAACAATTTTGGGTGGAGTGAACTTTAATCCAGTTTACTGTGTTATTATAAGACATTGAAACAAACCGGACTATAATGATATATTTGATTTTTTTATTGGCAATAGGACTATTGGTCGGATGGAGCTTATGGAAAGCTCCATCCGATATTGATTTATGGGGAAAAGATTTAGAGGATTGATAGTTATATTGGTTATATTCTGAGGGCGGTAATTTAGCTGCATCAAAGATTCGTAATCTGGAATGTCCCAGTTACGAAATCTGTCTAATAGATTATGGATGCGGCAAATTTAACAGAAAAATACATATTATGGAGCAATATCCTTGATCTTCGTTCACGGGGAATCAACATTGCGCGGACAGCCCGTCGTCTTGGCGTGTCCCGTAATACGGTACGACATCTCCAATCCCTAAGCTTGGAGGAAGTCCTCCAGCAAAAAGAACGGCATTACAAGCTCCATGCCTACGAGCAGGCCGTCGCATCCCTTCTTATCAGTCTCCCCTCCATTTCCAGCAGTCGTATTGGCGACTACTTGCGGGAACATTATCCGGACTTTCCGCACGTCTGCGAGAAGACCGTCCACAATTATGTCCAGTTCGTCCGGAAGAAGCACCATATTCCTCCGGCCAGATAATCACCGGCACCACTCCCCCAAGGAGCGGGAGCCCGGTCCGTCATATACATAATCCTTAACAGCAAACATTATACATTATTATATATGAATACCCAAAGCTTTACAAACGGAACAAGCCGCCGCCTGTCACGGGCTGTACGGCGCCAGGAATGCGGAACACATCCTTGCTATGAACTCAGCACTTCCCAGTTTTCTGACATGAAAGTCAGAAGACTCACCCGCCAATACGGTTTTTCCGGTTACAGCATCTACCGGTATCTCGTGAACGAGACACTCCACAACGGAAGCTACCTCCTGCTGTGGTGCGAGGAAACGGCGCAGGCGGTGGCCTCTTACTGGAATGCCTCTTTGGAAGATGTTTCAAGAATAGTGAACGGCTGCATACAGGTCGGCCTGTTCAATGACGAGCTTTTCAGGAAGCACCGCATCCTGACTTCCGCCGACATACAGCGGAACTATATGGATCATGTCAGATCCTGCGGTCTGCTCTCCCGGTATCCCGACATCCCCAAGGAGTTCGAGCTTTCGGCCAGCTGATGTATTATCCACTTTAAATATAAAGCTTATGCCAAAAACAGCTAAAAAGGGTTTCACCTATTTCAGGTTCGAAACCGATCATTTCTATGATCCGAAGGTAAAAAGACTAAAGAACAAATTTGGAATGGAAGGCTGGGGTGTGTTCCATTTCATTGTAAACGAGATCTACCGTGTCGAGGGATGCTACATGGTCATGGATGCCGACGGTCTGTTCGACATCTCGGACTATTCCCGTATGGATGAGAAAAAGGTTTCGGACATCATCGACTACTGCGCCGAACTGGGCCTTTTCAACAAAGAACTGTGGCAGGACAAACAGATTCTGACCAGTGAGGAGATACAGGAACTGTATGTAGGCATCTGCAAGGCCATCCACCGCAAGCCCGGCATTCCGGAAAGCATCCTTCTGCTGGAAACGGAACCGTTACCGGAGTCCGCCCCCGCACCGCATGCCACTTGTGAACAGCAGGAGATCCCGGCACATGAATGCGGTTCTCCGGCCTCCCTTCCGGAAGACGAGAAGGAAATCCGGCAGGCTGTGACACACATACGCACACTGTTCGCCACTGAGAAGGAACTTCGCGAAGAACCGGACAAAACTCGCGAAAATAAACCATATAAAATAAAAGGAAATAAAATATCCTCCCCAACCCCTCCGGCACAAGCCTCCGGTAAAGGGGAGAAGGATGAGGACGGGGATTCTCTTTCAGGGAAGCTCAAGTATCTGGGAGTGGACGAGTATTATACCGGCTGGATATACCGGCTTTCGGCCTGTTATCCCGAATTCCCGGTCGGAAAGGCGATCGAGGATATCCTGCAGAGCAATTTCCACCTGACCAAGGGGAACTACCTGTATCCTCTCGTTGAAAACTATATCGCCAAATACAACGCCGAGTACGGAGAGGCCGACCGGCAGAGGAGGCAGGAGGAAACCATGCGCAACCGCCGCAAGACGCTCGAGCTTCTGGGTGTCGCGGTGAGGGACCAGCAGGAGATCCTGCAGCTCGCCTCCGTGGCGCCCATGGTGCTGGACACCGCCCTGAAGGAGACCTGGGGCAACAAGAGGATCAAGAGCCCCACCAGGTTTATCCTGAGCCGTATGAGGCAGGCTGTTTCCGCATAGGAGCCGGAAACGCCGTATTGGGAATATGATGGAATTACCCCTGAAAAGCCGTCCGTGAGGATGGCGGGAATAAATTTATAAATTTAAAAAACTCATCCTGCCCATCCGTGAGGACCGGCAGGAATCAAACGGAAAAAGACCATTAAAGCGACATAACCATGACATCACAGGAAGCCAATTCAATCCCGTTGGGAGACATCCTCTCCCATTACGGTTACGAGCCGTCCAGGCGGTACGGCGGCTATGACATGTACCGTTCCCCCTTCCGTTCCGACACTTCCCCGAGCTTCAAGGTTTTCAAGCAGGAGAACCGCTGGTATGATTTCGGGGACGGTACGTATGGCAGGGCGGTGGATCTGGTCATGCGTGTGGAGAACTGCTCCTTTCCGCAGGCGATGAAGGAACTGGGAAGGATGAGGACCTCCCCGCAGCTTTCCATGCCGTCCACGGTACGGAAACCGGAGGCTGCGGCAGGAAGGCCTCCGGCAGCCGCCCCGATGACCGTCCTGAAGGTCATTCCCGTTCAGAACAGGCATCTGCTTGACTACGCCGCCTCACGTGGCATTGACGGGGAGATTGTCCGTAAATACTGTGTGGAGGTCCACTACTGTTTCGAGAGGAATCCGCGTGAGAAATACGCGCTCGGATTCGCCAACGACCACCGGGGTTTCGAGTTGCGGAACAGCATGTTCAAGGGGTGCGCCTACGCCAAGGATATTACCTGCATCAGTGAAGGCAACAGGTCCTGCGCCGTTTTCGAGGGCTTTTTTGACCTTCTCAGTTTCAAGCAGTACGCAAGGGAGCATCCGGAGATGCCCGCACTTGGAAAGCTGGACGTGTGCGTATTGAACTCCACGGCCATTGTGGACCGTTCAAAGGATTTCCTTTCAAAGTATGAGAAGGTGCACGCCTTTCTCGACAACGACGCCCCGGGGCGCGGGGCACTGGGAAAGATACGGAGTTTCCTTCCTGAAAACGTGATACTGGTGAACGAGTCGGAACGCCTGTACCCCAGGTGCAATGATTTTAACGAATTCCTGCAGAAAGCCGGGTGTCCGGCAGCGGGACATGAAATATGAAGAGCAAAAAAACAGAATGATGAAAACATTTGAGGAAATATACCGGGAGGCGGCAGTCCGGAACGGCTGCAATGCCGGGAGAACGTTTGCGAGGGTCATGTTCGAGGAGGGCATGAGCCAGAACCTTGAGCGTTGCATGGACAGGGCCGCCGGTTCCCATACGGACCTCATGGCCTTTGCCGGATGGTTCGGAAAGCGTCTGGCCAGGGAATCTGTCAGGTGCAATGCCGCCCGCGTGAACTTCTCCCAGGACATAACAATAGAAGGCAAGAGATACACCACCCGGTTCGGTACGGTCACTTTCAGCACGGAGGAAAAGAGAAGCCTTGAGGAACGTGCGGAAGAGATTGCCGGAAGACTGCTGTCATCCGGCCCATCGGATGACCTGAAAACGTTGTTGAAAGAAGCCGTACTGACCGGCTACGATTTACAGAAGGATGATTTTGATGAGGATTAAACGATCGAGTATGAAACGGAACAATGACATACCGGATAAAATCATGGAACGTATCCGCAAGCTGATGCGTCTGAAGGAGTCCACCACTTCCGAAGGCGAGGCACGTGCGGCGGCAGCCGCCGCAAGCAGGCTTCTGAAGGAATACAACCTGTCCCTGTTCGACATAAGTGAAAGAGATCAGGAAACGGTCTTTGCAATCGGGAGGTCCGGAGCATTCAGCTACAAGGACGCTTTCGGCAGCTATTGGAAGCGCGACCTGCTGAACGTGCTGTGCCGGTACAACTACTGCCGGATACTTCTCTGCCGGGGCACAACCGACATGTTCATCGTCGGAACCGATGAGAATATTACTGCCGTCACCGTGCTGTACGATTATCTGCGCACGGCTTTCCGCCGGCTGGCAGAAGAGAGGCACAAGGAATACGTGTCCGTCAGACGCGGATATTACCGGACCGGGAAATACAGAAAGAAATACATACGCTCCTATCTCGAGGGCGTCACCCCCGGATTAAGGGAACAGTTTGAGGCAGGTCGCAGCCGGCCGGCAAAGGAGTCACGGGAAACCGCCCTGGCATGCTGCCATGACGCGCTCATCGACAAGTACCTGGAAAAAATAGGAGCCGGCACTTCAAAGGCACATCCAAGAAAGACCGGGACCGACCGCTCCGCGTATTACTCAGGCATGGGTGACGGCAGGAGCATCAGTCTGAACCGGCAGATAAAAGGAGGTGGTATATGACAGTATTGTGGATATCATTTGCGGCCCTGTATGCACTGGGCATGCTGTGGCTTGCGTATCAGATCAGGACCGCCCCCAGTGATCTGGAATTATGGGGCGAGGAAATAGAATAAACCGTTAAAATCATAATAGTATGTACTTTATACATTATATACAGACTTATGCGTCGGTCAACAGGAAAGGCAACGAGCTCCAGAGCCATATCCTGAAGTTCAAGGACTGCCTGCTCAAGGACCGGAACGCACTGGATGATCTGAAAGAGGAGATTCATTGCCGGATAGAAGAACTGGATGCCAGGTATCCGCGTACCCAACCCCTGCATTTCGATGCGGGAAACGATTCCGGAAGATGGTACATCCATGTGGAGGGAAAGCCGGACAATCTTGTATGCATCATCTCCATTGCAAAAGTGAGAAACCTGCTGGGAAAAGGCACAGTCTCCTTTCCCGGGAAAGACAAGGACGGAGAGAAAGGATGAGGAACACATACTGGTTTGCCGTGGACTATAACGGTACGGGACATCTTTTCACCTGTCCTCCCGAAAGGGACACGGGGATGTGGACCGGCGAGGAAGCCCTTTACATCCCCAAAGGACAGTTCGGGGAGATGTTTCCGCGAATCACCTGGCAGGACGCGCCGGTGGTGGTGACCCTGGAGGTGCTTCCCTGCATGGAGACCCGGCGGCTGCGTCTTGTCAAGCGCTGCCTCCATCTTCTGCGGAAGCATACCGGCCCCCTCAGAAAAGAAAGAACGGAAGAATCATAAAAGATATGGAATACGGACATTATGAGATCACAATCAAGGAGACCGGCCGTGAGAAGCCTGTTTCCACCGAATATCACGGCTTCATCAACCATGAGGGACTTGTCTCCTTTTTCGGGCTGAAAGAACCGGACGTGGAGTGGTACGATATCAGGGAAATAACCGGGCAACAGGAAGAAAACCCGAAGGAGACCGCAGAGATGAAACCAGGGTCGGGCGTTTTCCTCCTGGCCCTCAAGAGAGGCGGAAAAGACAGGAATACGACCCGCTGCATCGGCGTGCACAGGTTGGGCACACCGGGGATGGAGTTCATCATGGGGCGGACGGACAATGTCCGGAAGTACCGGCCGGGCGACGAGATACCGTACATATATGACGCCGAGTACACCGGCGAGTTACAGAAAGCCGTATACTGGCTGCAACATATGGAATAGCGGAGGGAGGACATCAGGATACGTCCGTTCAAACAACACCGGCCCTTTGAAAAAGCATCTCAATAAAATCAGCAGGCAGGGACGTATCTTCCCTCTCCCCTTTTGCAGACCTTCATCCGACCGACAGGGAGAATGACAACAAAAGGAATGCCCGGTTGACGGATATATGGAAGATAACTAATAACAAGATAGGAAGGAGCAAATTATGAATAAAAGAACAATCCAAATAGACGTAATTGGGAAAGTAGAAGGTACTCAATTTATGAAGTGCAAGCTATATACAAATGAAAACATTGTCATTATCATGATGAATGAATTTGATTATGAACGGTTGAAAAAGGAAGGAATCTTCATAAGAGATGGTAAAAGTCGAGATTCAGCCGGAGTGTTGAATACAACTAATACTTTCATCGAAGAAAATTAATACTCAAAACAGGAAAAGAATGAGTATAGAACAAATTATATTCAACCTTCTCAATAAGAACGCTCATACATGGGTTAGATATTGGCAACAAAAGGAGATGTCAGGTTTAACAATGCCTGACGAATATATTGAGATAAGGACTTTGTTCTTATCAGGCATCGAACTTTCTGATTTTTTAGAAGCCGGATTCAAAATCAATAAAATACAATCTCAAAAAATAGATGCAGATGCCTATTGTGACATTCTGCCCAAGTAAAACCGATTAGATATGGAAATACAAGGAAAAGTTATCGCCGTACTTCCCATAAAGGATGGGATCGGCAAAACTTCCGGCAACGAGTGGAAGAGCCGGGAGTTTGTCCTCGAGACAGAGGAAAGCAGACCGCAGAGCCTGTGCCTGCAGCTGATGAACGCCAACATCGACCGGTATGCGGTTGAAGCCGGCCAGATCGTGCATGTGAAATTTGACTGTTCCGCCCGCCAGTGGGAGAACCGGTGGTTCAACACCCTGACCGCCTGGGAGGTGACCGTCATCAAGGAGAAGGAGGCGTAGAATATGGGAATGAGAAAGAGAGCTTTTCTTTTCTGTGCCCTGGCAGCCTGCGCCCTGGCCGTTTCCGCACAGTCCTATTCGCTGCGCAGCAACATTCTCGGCCTGGCCACGACCAACCTGAACCTGGAGGCTTCCATGACGCTGAACCGTAAATGGTCACTGCACCTGCCCGTGCAGTACAACCCGTTCAAGTTCGGCCGCAACCGGCAGTTCCGCAATTTCTATGCGGCCCCCGGAGCACGCTACTGGCTGCTGGAAAGCTACATGGGCGGATTCATCGGCATGTACGGTACGGCCGGCACGTACAGCGTGGGGAACCTGTTCGGCAGCAAGTACCGCTACGAGGGGGAAGGCTACGGAGTAGGTTTAAGTGTCGGGAAGGCCTACCAGATAGGCCGGCGCTGGAACCTCGAATGGGAGGTCGGCGCGGGTGCCGTATGGCTGGCTTATGACAAATACCTGTGCAAACGCTGCGGGGATCTTGTGGACAGCGACTACGGCTGGCATTTCCTTCCGACCCGTGCCGCGCTGAACCTTGTGTATCTTTTCTAACCTTCCGCAGCGATGAGAAAGACAAGACACATCGTCCCCCTGGCACTGGCAGCCGGGCTGCTGGTTTCCTGCACCGCCACGCAACACCGCCTGAAGCGTGTGCGCATCTCCCAGCCCCGGACGAGCGAGGCGGTGGCGGACACGGGATACCGGCTGCCCCAACAGATCACCTGGACAGATGACAAGGGGGAACAGCATATCGTGACGGAAGCCGCAAGGGACAGCGTGACGGGCGAATACATCACCCAGATGGAACTGGCCGAAATCACCGTGGTGGCCAGAAGCAAGCAGGTGGCCGAAAGAAACGGGAAAATCAATCTTGACTTTGTCGTCACGGTTCCGGGCGAGCTGATCAACAACAAATGGCAGCTCCAACTTACCCCTGTGGCCTACAAACCGTCGGATACGTTGTATCTGGACAGGATTTTCCTTTCAGGGGCGGATTTTGCCAAAATGCAGAAGAAAGGCTACATGCGCTACCAGGCGTTCATGAACTCCATCATCCCTGACAGCCTGTATCTCCAGAGGCTGTTTGACGAAAAGGGCTGCCGCAAGGCGCTTGCAGACCTGGAAGAGGAATATTTCCAGGCCTGGAAACACGAGGTCATCCAGAAAGAACGGTGGATTGACTGGTCGGACAAGACCAACGCCCGGTTCGCACTGTTCAATTACAAGATGGAACGTAACCGCCGGGCCATTGCCGGATACAACTCCATCCTGGAATATCTTCCCGCCTACTGGATGCGCCGGGAAATGGACGGGAAATACATCCCTTCCAAATGGAGGATGTTTGCGGAGGGCGGATACAAGATCCGTACCCGGAGCATCACACCGGAGGATTCGGCCGCCATTGCGGAACGTTTCACCGACTACGGGAAAATAGCCGAGAACCGGAAGAGGAAGGAGCAGGCCGACGCGATGTACAAGAAGTATGTGAGGTTCCCATACGAGCCCGCGCGCCTGGATACGGTCATAAAGGAAGGCGGCAGCTTTGTGTACTATTACAAGCAGGAGCTTCCCGCCACGGAAAATACAAAGAAAATCGACCTGACGCTGGACGGGCTGATCCTCTCCAAGGACGAGACACGCACGGAACTGCCCCCGTCCGACACGCTGACATACTTTGTCAGCAGCATGGTGCAGTTCCTTGACCGTACCCCGCGATACAGGAAGAGAATCATCACACGCAAGGACGAGGTCAGCCTGCGCGCCTATGTGGCTTACAGCAGCGGCAGTGTGGAGTTTTCCGAGGGTCTCGGCAGCAACCGGCAGGAGATCGACAAGGTGTTCGAGACCATCCGCGGCATCAACTTCACGGGCGAGTTCCTGATTGACAGCATCAGGATGACCGCCACATCGTCCCCCGAGGGGAACGCCGCCATGAACCTCTCCCTTTCAAGGGAGCGTGCCCTGGCGCTGAAAAGATACCTCGCCTCACGTACGGACGACCGTGAAGGGGTGGACACGCTTTTCCGGCCTCGCTGGAGGGGCGAGGACTGGGGCAGGCTGTATGAGCTCGTATCGGATGACGACAGCCTGGCACACAGGGACGAGCTGCTGCGCATCATGCGGGAGACGGGAAATCCGGATGAGCGGGAATACCTCCTGCGCGGATATGCCGCCGATTACAGACGCGTCCGGGAGAAATACTATCCGCTTCTGCGCGGTGTGGAGTTCAAATTCCACCTGCACCGCCGTGGCATGGTCCGGGATACGGTTGTGATGCCGGTTATCGACAGCACCTACATGCAGGCCGTACAGCTCATCGAGGACAGGCAATATAAGAAGGCGCTGTCCATCCTGGAGGAGGGTTTCTACGACAAGGACTACAATACCGCCGTCTGCCTGATGTCCCTGGGGTATGACAGCCGCGCGCTTGAAATCATGCTCGTGCAACCGGACACCCCGGACAGAGACTACCTTCTGGCAATCCTTTACAGCCGCCTGGGACGTGAGGAGGAGGCGGTCAGATCGTTTGTCAGGGCATGCGAGAAGGACGCCTCCAAAATATGGCGGGGCAGACTTGACCCGGAAATAAACAAACTGATAGTAACCTATAACTTATATAAAGATGAATATTAATGCCAACAGACTGATATCCCTCGCACTCCTTGCAGCCACCATGGTCGGTTGTGACTTCAACGAGGACTTCTGCGTCAGAAACGGCGGGCTGGTTGCCTGGTGTGACTTCTCCGGGATTACGGATATCCCTCCCGTACCGCAGGACAGGCATGTGATAGCCTTCGGGACAGATGTCCCTCCCGGAGAGGGGACGACCTTCACACAGGACACGCTGCGCTGGAGTCTTCCACAAGGAGACTACCGTTTTTTGTTCTATACCGGAAACTATGGGGTGGTTGACGCCGGAGATTACCATGAGGCCCGTCTCATAGCGGATACGGACACCGTCGGGGGGGAGGCGCGTATCTCTGGAGTACAGAAGTTCTGCTGCTCGGCCGGTTTCAACGAACGTCTGGAATACCGGAAATCCCGGAGGGTGGAGATCCGCCCCGGCGCATTCGTCCAAAGGCTGAACGTCCGGCTGAACGTGTCAGGCAACACAGCCCCCTTGAAAGGGCTTTACGGGACTCTTTCGGGTGTTTCCACCGCAAGATACCTTGTCTCCCGTGAAAGAACCGGAAATGCGAAAGCCGCAGTCGTCTTCGCACGCAAGGGGGAGACGGACCGGTGGGAGACGGGGCTGTACGCTTTCGGATTCAACCCGTCGGCGGACAACAGCCTGACGATAGGGGTGGAGATGGAGGATGGGGATTCCGCATTCAACGAACAGCAGACCATCGACCTGACCCCCTGGCTGAGAGGCTTCGACGGTGACGAGCTCTCACTGGAACTGGACCTTCATATCGGAAAGGAACTGACCATAGACGATCCGGTCATCATCCCCGAATGGGAAGACACCCCGGAAACAGATTTATCCAATTTATAATTAATTATTTTTTAACATGAAAACAATTTTTTTTCTTTCAGCGGTGGTAGCCGCAAGCCTGCTGTCCTCATGCGGAGGCAGCGAGGACATTCTTGACGGGAAAAGCACGGGCGGGGAGGAATCCGCAGCCCGTCTGAACATCTTACCGACAGTCGGCACGGATACGAGGGCCGGCTTCGTGCCGAAAACCGAATGGGCGGTAAATGACGCCATGGGGCTGTTCATGTACAAGGCTACCGGATGGGGGGACGCCTATCCGCGTTATGACGCGCAGAACAACAAGTCCACAAAAACAGCGGCCGGATGGAGCCAGGCAAAACCGGTCTATCTTCTTTCGGACAAGGCGACGATATGGGCGTATTACCCGTACAACCAGGCCGTCGCTGACGGTACCAAGGTCCCCGTCCCCATCAATGCGGGGACCTCTGTCGACTACATGTGGGGAAAGAGCACAAACCAGGTGTCGGTCATCGAGACGGATGCCGTCATTCCCATGAAACATGCACTGTCCCAGCTCGTCATCCGTCTGAAAGTTTCTCCGGAATACCATAATGACGGCAACCTGACATCCGCGAAACTGAAGTCCAAGGCGGCCAAGTTCGGCACCTCGGGGACAATGAACCTGAACGACAACGGAAGGATCACCTTCTCCCCGACATCCACGGAACTCTCATGGACTCCCAACACGACCATTCCGGCACAGGGGAACCCGTCGGTGGACTTCGCTGCCGCAATCTATCCCATGAGCCTTGCAGGCGGGGAGGCCAGCATGGAGGTGGTCATCGACGGGGCAACCTATACCTACTCCATCCCCCAGATCAACTGGGAAGCGGGGAAAAGGTACATCTATTCGATCACCATGCGCTCCAATGATGCGGAAATCGGAGGTGAGAGCGGGCAATCCGTGACCATCGAGCCATGGGGGTCAAGCGAGTCCGACGTGACGCTTGTACCGGTCAAATAAATTAGTAACCCATGGGGGAACCTTCCGGTTCCCCTTAAAATAGAAACCATGATAAAATCAATAGAACGGATTGTTTGCGGAGCACTGCTGCTCGCCTTCCTGTCCTGCGGGGACGGATACGCCGCCCGGGGAATGCGTCTGCTGGCCCGGCCGGAGGAGGGCGACCCGGCGGTGGTGTCCGGGGAGTCCGGCGCAGTGACAGCCGGGGTGCTGGATGCCCTGATGCGGGGAGACGCCCCGTCAGAGGTGCGGCAGGCGCTGGGCCTGAACGAGTCCTCCCGGGTGCTCCTGGTGAGCACCGAGGGGGACACCGACCAGGAAAATTACCAGCGGATCATCAACGGGGAGGACTGATCCCCGTGTTGGTCCCGGTCCCCCGCAGGGGACCGGGCCTAAACAGCCTTCTCTTTTACAGG
>ERZ780195.1892-NODE-1892-length-15580-cov-23.518261_pt1 | contig 15580 bp, 19 predicted proteins | sample MGYA00511017_ERZ780195 | MGnify/ENA primary metagenome ERZ780195 (study PRJEB29588, sample SAMEA2159974) | human gut metagenome | biome: human gut; feature: human-associated habitat; material: faeces | place: Denmark | collected 2008/2010 ...
TGCGGGAGGGTTTGCACGATGCCTTGGGACGTTACCATGCCTCCGGCAGCGTATCAGAGGAGGATACTCGTTTGGCCCGTGAGGTGTTGAGATCCTACGGTTCTCTCCGTGCGGAGACGGACGTGATGCGTTGTAAGGTCTACTCGTCACTCCTACCTGCCTACAAGCTGTTGGGCGAGGAGGATGAGTTCGTGCGTTTGCTCGCCACGATGCGCAGTATGCTCCCGGCGGTAAAGGCGGCGCAATCCCGTGCCTTGCTGCTTGTGACGCTCTACGGTTGCACGGACAGCAGTCTCTACCGGCAGATGGCGCACGAGGTTGTGGACCCGTGGTGGTGTGAGTCCTCGCCCAAGAAAAGCAAACAGACTTTAATCCGTCGCTTGGACGATTACGATCGATGGCTGAGACATGATGAACAATGAATAATGAATAATTCAAAAATCATAAATCAAAAATCAATGTCTTCCCTTCCTTCCGGCGTTCGTTTGGTGCGGTTGCTGAACGAGCATTTAAATGATATCATGAGCCGCGAGCGTGCGAACCAAAACTCGATTCACCTGTATTGCACGGGGCCTTACTGGGTGGCATTTGAGTGCTCGGCCTATCAGTTGCGCCATGTATTCCCGGACAGCGAGATTACGCCAATGCGTTTGCTCGGCTACCCGTTCCCGGTGGTGATGGTGTCCGTTACGGATCGTTCGCTCCGCTCGTATGCCCGCAAGCACATCTTGCGAAGAGACGACATAGATTACAAATTATTAACAGCATCCCAACTCTCCCATGAGGACTACCAAGCGTGGCATGCCGGCGAGGTGAAGGGGTTGCCTTCATTAAGTGAGATCGTATGAGTGAGGTGCAAATTCTATTATTGTTATTACTGTCCGGATATCTGATCTCCGTGTCTTTGGGCATGGTGATCATCCCGAGGATCTTGGTGATCTCCCACAAGAAAAGACTGTATGATGTCCCGGATTCTCGAAAGGTACACACGACCCCAGTTCCCCGCTTGGGTGGCCTGTCGTTTTTTCCCGTGGTCTTGATGTCGTTTGCCTTGGTGATAGGCTTTCGCCTTTATCTGTGGCCCTCGGATCTGTCTAGCTTCTCGATCGAGATGCTCCATGAGTATCTTTTCTTGTTCGTGGGCATGACACTTCTTTATCTGGTGGGTGTCTGCGATGACTTGGTCGGGGTGGGTTACCGCTACAAGTTCATCGTACAAGTCGTGTCGGCCCTCCTGCTGGTGTTGTCCGGCAATTGGCTCGATACGCTGGGAGGCCTATTCGGGATCTATTCGGTCCCGGCCTTGCTGGGTGTGCCAGTCACGGTTTTCGCCGTGGTTTATGTGACAAACGCTATCAACCTGATTGACGGGATCGATGGTCTGGCCTCCGGTTTGTGCTGTATCGCTTTATCGGTCTTGAGCGTGTTCTTTTTCATTCAAGATCAATGTGTTTATGCCTTGCTCGCTATCTGTACGCTGGGAATCCTCATGCCTTTCTGGTGCTACAATGTCTTTGGCAATGCCAACTGCGGGCATAAGCTCTTCATGGGCGATGCTGGGAGTTTGACGTTGGGCTACGTGATCAGTTTCCTGATCATTCATTTATGTGTATCGAATAGTACCTCTACGGAGCGTTCGAATCCTTATTTGGTGATTGCCTTTTCCACGATCTTGGTACCGTTGCTGGACGTGGTACGTGTGGTGCTGCGCCGCCTTCGTGAGCACAAGAACCCGTTCTTGCCGGACAAGAACCATTTCCATCATAAGTTGTTGCGCACGGGTATGCGGGTGCGGATGGTGATGGTGACGATCATTTGCGTGTCCGTTTTCTTTATCGCATTGAATATTGTATTGGATAATCATTTGAATGTCAATTGTATATTATTTTTAAACCTGTCTCTATGGACGGTTCTTCACTTGGTGATCGATTGGCTGATCGCCCGGAATCGGCAGAAGAGGGAATCGGCATTCGACAAGAGGTTCTAGACAAGGAAAGCCGGGAAGGGCAATTCCGTCCTTCCTATAAATCAAAATACCATGAAGAAAGTATTGAAAGGCTGGCTCATCGATAATGCGGTGACCACCGACAACAAGACGGACAAGATCTTGTTACTGGCCTCGGCCGGAAGTTTAACTTTGGATGATGTGTTGGAGGAGATGTACAAGCAAGACACCGGTCTACGCCCGGAGACGATGCGTCACTCTGTGACCCTCTACCATCGGATAGTAATGGACTTGATCTTAAACGGCTATAGCGTGAACACGGGTCTGTTCCGTGCCGTCCCCCAGTTGAAAGGCGTGGTTGAGGGCGGCGTTTGGAACAAGGAGAATAATTCCATCTACGTCTCTTTCACGCAAGACAAGGCTCTGCGCGAGGCGATCGCCAAGACCGTGGTGGAGATCCTCGGCGAGAAGTCTAACATCATGTACATCCTGGAGACCGAGGATCGTAAGACGGGCTTGAAAGACGGCAGCGCCACTGCGGGTCACAACTTCTTCGTCCGTGGGGCGATGTTGAAAGTGGTTGGCGACCACGAGTCGGTAGGTGTTACGCTGACCGACTCCAAAGGTGCCACCACGAAACTGACGGACGACCAGATCACCATCAACAACCCTTCTTCGCTCACGTTGCTCCTGCCGGCTGATTTGGCGGAAGGTGAGTACACGCTGACTGTGACGACGCAGTATGGTAGTGCGGGTCACATACTGAAAACGCCTCGTAGCGTAAGTACGCAAATTTGGGTGGGCGGAAAGCCTGCTGATGGCGGTGGCGATAGCGAGAGCCCGGATGAGATCTGACATATTTGGTAAATCGCTATTACCAGTACAGGTAAATCACTATTACCTGTACTGGTAAACCACCTTTACATGATAAGGTAACAGGGATTTCTCGGTTGAGTATGCTTTGGAAATAGCTTGTACATTGGTGAGACCACGGTGTGATCTGATAATGGGTGTAGGAATTATGTGAATAAAGTTCCTAATAACATTACATTGGACACAGATAATGTTAAAATCAAAATTGATTGTTAATATGACTAGGTTTAGGGTACTGCAAAGAGCCTCCCCTAGAGTGTACGCCTTGTATTGAGTTTGCATAATATTTAAATGATTTATTAATAGAGAGATGAGAGAACGTATTGTTGCCTTCGACTATTTAAGGGCTCTTGCTATTACCGGTATATTGCTATGCCATTTTTGTCATAATTATAATTCAATTTCATTTTTAGGACATTATTTCGGAGGTGTCTTTGTAACATTGTTTATCGCAATGTCTGGTATGCTATTTGGTATTGTATGGAATAATAATAGCCGGATGGAATATGATATGTCTTTTCTGAAACAAAGATTTTTTAAACTTTCAGTTACATATTATCCATTTCTGATTTTAATGTTTGCATTCCTTTATTTTGTGGATGATTATCATTTCAATGTAAAAAATCTGTTCCTAATAAATATGTTTCATTTTTGTTTTTTTATTAGTTTTGAGATATATTTGATGTTTGAGGTTGTTAGTGAAGGACGTTATTCCTTAATGCGTATTATAGATAATCCTTTTTTTGCTTTTGTAGTGTATGTGATTTCTAGTGTATTATTGGGTTGTATATTGCATTTTGTTGTAAAATACATAAAAAAATATGTGCTTTAATTGCTCTTAAGTCATGAAATATTATTCTCTGCATTGTCTGGTGTGTCTTAATAAAGTGTGTGCTTTGGATTGTTCGATTACGATTTTATGTCTGCAAATTCCGAAAACAATAAGCGAATAGCTAAGAACACGTTGTTCCTCTACATGCGCATGCTTCTGATTATGGGGGTGACGCTGTACACCAGTCGGGTCGTGTTGAGGGTTTTGGGTGTAGAGGATTTCGGCATTTATAATGTGGTGGGAGGGGTAGTTTCCATCATGAGCTTTTTTATTTCTAGTTTATCTAATGTTACCCAACGATATATGAATATAGGTTTGGGAAAACAAGACTTAATGGAGACAGGATGTGCTTTTAGACAGAGCCTAACCCTCATGTGGCTGTTATCCGTATTATTATTGCTGTTTGGTGAAACATTGGGACTTTGGTTTGTATACAATAAGTTAGTGATACCTCCAGAGAGGTTAGGTGCTGCCGTTTGGGTATATCATTTTTCATTGATCTCCATACTTTCCGCTATTAATCAAGTCCCATTAATGGGGGCTATAGTTGCGCATGAGCGAATGAATATATATGCCTATCTTGGTCTTTTTGAGGCTTGTGCTCGATTATTCATAGTCTATTTGCTTGAAGCTTTTGGAACAATCGATTCGTTGATATTGTATGGTTTGCTTATGGCTATAGTTTCTGTCTTCGTCTGGCTAATTTATGCGATATATAGTGTAAGGTCATTTACCGAATGTAAATTTAGGTTTTATTGGAATTATAGTTTGGTCGCAGAGATGTCAAAGTTTATAGGTCAAAATTTATTTGGCTGTTTCGCTTGGTCTGCAGGTGTACAAGGAACAAATATCCTTTTAAATATATTCTTTGGTCCCGCTGTAAATGCGGCACGAGCGGTTTCTGTGCAAGTAAGCGCAGTTGTTACACGTTTTACTGAGAATATGATGACAGCGGTTAAACCTCAAATAATTAAATCATATGCTTCCGGTGATTGTGAATACATGGTGACACTAATTGAGAAAAGCTCTAAATATGCTTATTTCTTAGCGGCCTTGATAGCTATACCTGTAATGGTTGAGATAGAGTTTATACTGGAGGTTTGGTTAGGTGAGGTTCCAAGCCATACTATATCATTCACTCGTCTTGTTCTGTGTGAATCCTTGATAGGAGTATTTATACCACCTCTATGGATGGCGGCAAATGCAACTGGACATATAAAAAACAGTCAAGTATATGGTAGAATGTTCACGTTGGCGATATTACCTATAAGCTATCTTTTGTTAAGATTGAATGCTAATCCGCTTGTCCCATTTATTGTTGCGGTTTTAGCAAATGTAGGATATTGGTTTTATAGTTTGTGTGATATTCATAGGCAAATACAGTTGAATATGAGAAAATACTTTCGAGATGTTGTTAGGCCTATATTAATTTTTACATTCTCATTGGTGTTAGTCGGTTCTATATTGATGTTAATCGAACCTAATGATTCAGTTTTTCGTTTCTTGATAGTTTTTTCGCTTTCCGTATTTATTGGCTTTAGTGTTATTTATAGTTTGTTGCAATCAAGTGAGCGTATGATATTGCATGCGGCTCTAAAACGATTTGTTGTTAAATAGTTGTTTTTGTTATTAATAGAGTAAAAATAGTATATAAGCAATGTAGGGTTATTGAATCATGTTAAGTAACTAGAATATATTTGATGTAATTTGAATTTAAATTATTTATATATGACTTGTGACAATAAAAAAAGAATTCTGTTCGTGATGCAAAGCCTTTATGATGGTGGAGCGGAAAAATTATTGGTGGATATGCTTAATAATTTTGATTATAGTAAATATGATATAGATCTTTTGTTAGAACATGATTTTGGAAATTATGCAAATCTAGTGCCTTTAGAAGTGAGAAAAATAATATTATTCTATAATATTAATAGACCCTTATTAGAAAGAATGATAGGAAAAATAATGTCCTATTTTGGTTTATATTATTTTTATATATTATTTTTTAGAAGACAGATAATAATTGATAAGATGAAAGGTGAAAAGTATGATACGATAATATCTTTTTTAGAAAGACGGAGTTTGGTGTATCATAGCTTTATATTGAAGCAAGGAATTAGGCATTTATCTTGGGTGCACGTAGATCTGTTTAATTTCCATTGGACAAAAAGGTATTTCAAAAGTAATAAGCATGAGAAGAAATGTTATGAATTAATGGATGATGTGATCTTTGTGTCTAATGATGCGAAAAATAAATTTCAACAACTTTTTAATGTGACTACATCCACAAAAGTAATATATAATTTGATAGATTGTAAGACAATTGTCTTGCGGGCAAATGAGTTTAAAGTTGAGAAAAGGAAATTTACGGTTTGTCTAGTAGGAAGATTGGTTAGACAAAAACAATTTGATAGTATTATAAGAGTTGCTAGAATTTTTGTAGATAATGGATATGATATAGATTTTTGGATTGTTGGTGCAGGTTGTTTGGAGTCAGATCTTAGTAAAATGATCCATGATTTACATTTGGATGATAATGTACACCTTTTAGGTTATAAGCCTAATCCTTATGTCTATATAAAGTGTGCGGATTTATTTGTGAGTTGTTCTTTGGCAGAGGGATTTTCTTTAGTTGTGGCGGAAGCATTATGTCTGGGAAAAGCAATTGTGTCTACAAAAACAGTTGGTCCAGTAGAGCTTTTAGGGTCAAATTCCGAGTATGGGGTTTTGGCAGACAATGATGATGAATCTCTGTATAATGCAATTAAATTATTTGTCAATGATTATAATAAGGTCTTTGTCTATCAAGATAAAGCAGCAAAACGTTCTTTGATGTTTGATGTTGAAAAAACAATGAATGAAATATATAGTATTTTATGACTGGCTCATTTGTTATTAAGAAGAATAGAATTTTAGAGATATTGTTCTTTATTATAATATTTCTTGTTAATCTTAAAATGACACTAAATATATCAGACTTTGCTACAGCTAATTTATCTATACTTATTATTGGTATTTCTTTTATTTCGTTGCTTTTTACAAAGATAGATGATAATATTTATTGGATAGTTCTATTTTTTATACTTTCATTGTTTCGTGTGGAAGCATCTAAAATGTTGTTTGTGTCATTGCTGGTATCAATATCTAGGAATCTTTATATTGATAAAATGGCTAAATATTCTTTTTGTCTAACTGTATTATTCTTAATTATAAATTACGGTTTATTGATTTTAGGAGTGTTGCATGAAGAATATTCTGATTTTTTCTATAAGTCTGGAGGCGTTGTTAGTGATATGGGATATGGAAATCCTAACCTGTTTTCATTGTATTTGTTTTTCTTGGTTATTTTTCTTGTGGTTTTAAAGAAAGAAATTAATACATTTCTTGTCGCTTTTATAGTCTTTGTTATATATGAATCATTTTATTCTCGTACGGTTCTGTTCTCTGGCTGTATTCTGCTTGTTTTATCTTTTGTTCAAAAAACAAATTTAAAAAAATGTTTCTTTAATAAATATATATTGTTGTCTTATCCATTTGTGATACTATTCTTTTTTATTGTTGTTTTGTTTAATGAATCAGAGTATTCTTTTATTCATGAAATTAGTTCTGGTAGATTAAGGTATTCTTTGCTCGTATTTGGCGAATTAACTCCGAATAATTTGTTGATTGGTGCAACTAATATTGATGAGTCTATTATAATAGATGTTGCGTATATATCATTGCTGCTGTCTTCTGGAATTTTTTCTTTAGCATATTTGTATAATCTATATTGTAAGGCTGTTTCTAAGTTTGATTATAATTTGATTCTCATTCCTGTAATGCTTCAATATTTATTTTTGAGTTTGTCCGAAAGTGCTATTATTAATACATATCTTTGGGGAGGTCTGTTTTTTTGGATAGTAATGTCGGGTAAGTATTCTTGTGGTAAAACCAATTAATTATTTATATGTTTTTTGATTTAAAGAAAAAAATATCTTATAAAGAATGGAATGTGGGATTTTTTAATGCTATTCCAGAAGATTTAGTCAGTGATAATATTGATTTGTCTAATATCACTTGGTTAAGGAGAGACTCTAAATTTCATTGTTATGCAGATCCATTCATTTTAAATGTATCTGACTGCACTATTGATTTGCTTGTAGAAGATATCTTGTTAGGTAGTAAAAATGTAGCAACAATATGTCATTTGTCTGTCGATAAATGTACAGGTGAAATAATTGAAAAATATACGTTGATAGATGATAATATACATAACTCTTATCCCTTGATTATTAGAGGTGATACTCTTGATGAGGTTTATATTGTTCCTGAAAATTCGTATTCTACAGAACTTAATGTTTATAAGTACTAACCATTCGGTTGAGGTGGTTCACGATGTGGTTCATCCACTCGCTGTTTCTTGTCATTACTTCATTGCTCATAGTTGTCTCGTTTTATTGTTGATACTTACGTTACCCGGTTTACTTGCTGCATTGGATAAAGTGGCTGTTGTATATTGACAGCCTAACCTGTGCGCTTGCGAAAACGCATGTCCTTTTTTTTGTCCTCCACTACTGCTACGATAGCCATCACGTCCTCCGGCTTGTAGTAGGTCTTGTGGCTGATTTGCGTATAAGCCAAAGTTCCGTTGTCCCGAAGCGTCTGCACTGTCCGTGGGCAGATGTTAAGCGTCTGACACACGTCCTGCGTGTCGAGCCACTTGTTCATGGTCTTGTCCTCACTGCGCTCACGGATTCTGTCCATGCGCTTCACGAAGTTCTCCAACTGGGCATCAAGATAGTTGAATGCCTCTTCCTCGAATACGATGAATCCCATACTTTTCTTTTTTCTAAGTTAATACTATGTTGTATGTCGCAAAGCTCCACGCATATGCAGTGCTCCACGTTTGTGAGTGCAAAGATAAGGCACGGCAATCTAAAAACAAGCGTTTTCAATTTCTGTGGCAGTATGTTGCCGGGGTTTGCCGACTTCAACGCCAAAAACAACAAGAAAAACTTGCACGACTGCAACGAATACATGAACAATGATGAGTTGAGAAATACGTTGAAGTTCTCACAACTATCTCGGTATGCAAATAAGCAAGCCACAACTAAATTGCCACGTTACACCCAATCAGTTGCATGGCTGCACTCAGTACACTTACTTTGCACCCGACAATCGGTCAATGGTGCAAACCGTGACCACTATACTAACAAATAAAACAGCATAAGCTATGGCAAGAACAAAAGATGCAGTCTTGGCTCCTGAGCAAAAGGAGCTGATGGAAAAAGAGTATTTGGATTTTGTTAAACCATCTACGTATGGCAACAAAGCCAATCCAAGTAGTTGTAATTCTCTCTATGATGATGTAGAGAACCCAGAGTTGAGAGCAATTGTAGAGAAAGTTGCTGCAACAACTCCCTATAGAGAGGAAACATCAACGAACGAGGCTCAATCGCCACCGAATCCGCAGAAGCGCATCAGTGGCAAGCAGCGCAAGGCGACATTAGAGGAGTATCAGCAGACCTTCCTCCAGGTTCCAAGGATTGACGACCGCAAGCCAGTCTTCGTCAGTTCCGATGTACGAGACCGTCTTGATCGTGTCGTCCGCATCCTCGGAGGGAGGCGCATGAGCGTATCGGGCATCATCGAGAACATCGTGCGCCACCACCTAAGCCTTTATGAAGAGGACTTCGAGGCTTGGCGCAAATTGTGAGAATTAAGGTCTGCGACCTTGGACGTGGATAGATGAAAGGCTGTAGTTCCAACTAACGTGTTCTGAGAGGGAGCGAGGTTATGTTTTGGGAACCCCAAAACGCCTCGCTCCACCATGAGGGCGGAGGAATTTTGCTCCCGGCGGTCGCAGAAAGTAAGTGTACCAACTGTAAACTGTATATCGAATGACAAGCATACATGAACAGGACAAGAAAAAAGGCGGAAGACCGCCCACAGGCAGGATTCACAAGCTGTCGAAGTCTGTCACGGTGAAGTTCTCTAAGCCAAGCTACGAGGCATTGAGACTGAGGGCGAGAAAAGCCAACCGCAAGTTGGCGGAGTACATCCGTGAGTCCGCCTTGAACGGCGAGGTGGTCAGTGGACACAACACTGAGACGATAGCCATCGCCAAGAATCTCATTGGCATGGCGAACAACCTCAACCAACTTACCAAGCTGTCGCATCAGAAAGGTTTCCATGAAACCCATGTATATGTGGTGGACTTGTTGAGAAGATTGAAAGAAATCCTTGGCGAGTATCGCCAAGCAAGTTATAAACCGAAGCCAAGCAGTATGGGCAGAAAGGAGGATACCACATGATAGGCAAGCTAAAGAAAGGTGCATCCTTTGGTGGTTGCGTCCGCTATGTGACAGGCAAGGACGAGGCGAAAATCATCGTCTCGGATGGTGTGTTACTCGGCACGAATGCCGAGATAACGCAAAGTTTCGAGCTACAGAGGCAGCTAAATCCAAGGATTAAGAAGCCTGTGGGACACATTGCATTGAGCTTCAAACCAGAGGACAAGCCACGTTTGACGGATGAGTTCATGGCAAAGATAGCCCTTGAATACATGCGGATGATGGGCATTACCGATACCCAATTCATCATTGTAAGGCATCACAACACGGACAATCCTCATTGCCATATCGTGTACAACCGCATCAATAACGATGGCAAGCTCATATCAGACAGGAATGATTACAGGCGTAATGAGCAAGTGACCAAAGCTCTAAAATCTAGGTATGGATTGACTTATGGAACTGACAAGAGCAAGACTAACACTCGCAAATTGCGCAATGCGGAGCGTGCAAAATACGAGATTCACAATGCCGTTAAAGATACCTTGAAAGTCGCAGATAGTTGGCAAAAGTTCAAGAATGAACTTGCAAAGCAAGGTGTTCACTTGGAGCTTGTCTATAAGGACAAGGAACGAACCAAGGTACAAGGTATCCGTTTCTGCAAGGATGGATATAGCTTCAAAGGTACGCAGATTAGCCGAGGCTATAGCTTTGGCAAGCTGAATGCGAGATTTGAGGGAACGGAGAACCTTTTATCAGCAAGAGCCAGCTCTGCTCAGCAATATGAGCAGGGCTGTTGCAAGAATGAGCAGGTGCCATCCATATCGGAGAGCAGCCAGGACCCTTGGGACGGTATTTCTTCCATAGGACTTTTTGCTTCTGCCAATGCACAGACCTTTGAGCAATTCCCAGAGGATGAATCAGTCAAGAAGAAAAAGAAGAAACGCAGAAGAGGCTTTAGCCTTTGATGCAAGTTACAAACCATTCAAACAACAAAAGAAATATGAAAGAAGAACTATTGGAAGCCATCTACGGCACAGTTGAGAGATTGGAGCAGAAAGTCGATGAACTTTCAGCTCCACCTAAGAATGCAGAGATAGGAAGAACTCCTGCTCCTATAAGTGTTGACACAAGCAAACTTGAAGAATCCAGCCTTTCCGTATCTGCAAAAGAAGAGGAAACTATTGAAAAGTTGACAAGATTAAGAGACGCAATATGTGTCTATATCGAGCTTACAAAGAAGGAAACAATCAAAAATGAACAGCGTAACAAACTCTTGTCTGATGCTGTTAAGCAGTTGAAGCAAGAGCAAGGCGCAGCATCAAAAGACCTGCAAGAGCGACTTGACACAATAAGCAATACTCCTCAAAAGAAAGTTGTTACCTATCGCTTTGAGCCAACTTCTAAGTATGTTCTTCTTTTCATTGGAGGCTTGGCTCTATCTCTTGTCATCTCCATTTGGGGCAACCTAGCCCAATGGCGAGAGTATCAAGCTTGGGAGGTAGCAGACTTGAAATATCGGGCATTGAAGATGGTTCTTCCATCTGACGACCCAAATGTTCGATACATCGAAAAGCATTTTTCTGTTTGCCGAGATGAGAAAGTTATAGATGATGTAAGAAATTGTGTTGCTGCCTACGAGGATTCTATTCGCCATCATCATGAAATGGTTGAAATGGCTACTTATAAAGATAGTATAGCCAATAAGCTTTTGCAAGAATCAAATCGCATAATACGTGCTATGAAAAGCTCAAAATAAAGTTTCTGGAAACTAACTAAACTAAATGAGAGGGAAATAAACTTAATACATTCCCCTCTCATTTATTTAGTGTAATTTTGGAATATAATCTTTATCCCTTTATAATAAGGACATTGGGAGGATTGTCCGATTTTGAGGTAACGAATTGCCAACCGTTCTTGTTGCTGCATTCTGCTTTGATATGCTTTCTTGGCATCTCGTCTATGCTACAAAACGTTCTGAAATTTGCTGTGCTTTCACTAACGAGTGCGATTATAACTGAATCAATATAGCAGAAATACGGTCTATTCTATTCATTTTGCATCTTTAATTTGAATATTTGAATCTTCAATAATAATAGCTTGTTTATTACTTATAGGAATAAGCTGCAACTTCTCATTATATAGTTGAACTATCTTTTCACCTTTTTTCTTGAATGGAAAATCTCCATAATGGGGAATCGTATAAAAATCGACCAAATCTAAAGAAGTACAGTCTTTCAATTCAGGAGCCTTTTCTATTGGATCAAAATTCACACTTCTCATATATTCTGCATCGGGAGAGGCTATTATTGCTCCGGCAGATTCCCCAATATACAATTTACCCAATTTCACTTGTTTAGATATAATTTTATCAACACCTTTTCTTTTTAACTCTTGCAAAAGGAAAAATGTATTTCCACCTGTTATGTAGATATAATCGCATTTATGTAATATAGAAGATATTTCCTCTTTGGACAGTTGGGTTATCTCGACTTCTTCAACTATCATTCCTGCTTCTTCTAAAGCCTTTTTCCCCTTTTTTACATAGAATCGTATTGGTTCTGTAAGGCTTGCAGTTGGTATAAAAGCTATAATTTTCCCTTGCAAATCTTCTTTGGCACAATCGACAAATAGATTAGCAACATCAGCAAATGATGAGCATAAAAATAATCTTTTCATATTTTATAATATTAAGTTGAATACTTTTTGATACAAAGATAGCGTCTTCTATGACAGCTCTATGTCAGTAAGTCTAAATATTGAAGAGTTTTTTCTTCGAAAGTACTTATTTTTTATAAGTAATTGAGAATGAGATAAGTTTTTATCTCATAAAAAGAAGAGGTTACGAATTAGAAATATACAGAATGTAGCATCCTGCCGTGATTTGCATAACCATTCAAAGAACTCTTTTTGTTACAAAGATACGATATTTAATCGGGGATAAAGAATGTTTTAAGATTTTTTAAGTATTTGCATCTTTTCGATGAGCCAAGGACAGCTCATGTTTCTTTCGAGGGCAACGACAATGCATCTTATAACTGCAACATCATAAGCCATAATGCCAAACTCATACATAGGGAAGATGGCAACTATTTTATGGCTACAGCCACTGTGAGCACACAGGGACAAAATACCCCAATATTGCAACAGTACATGAAAGCCGATGTCAGAATCATCGTCAGCAATAAAACGTTATGGCAACAGGTATTCGGATAAACTATATCCGAATACCTGCTGTTTGTTTTTTTTTGGATGCATATTGTGTTGGTAAGCATCAGATTTTACGCAAAAGTTCTAATTTCCATAAAATTCCTCTTGTAAATCATTGGATATTTAGAAAAATATCGTATCTTTGTCCCCGAATTGAGGCGTTCTTTGCATATTGCAAAATACAGAAACGAGCAGAAGTCCGCTCGTTTCCATATTGTTACCTATATAATATAGGCAAACGCCCAACTTCTTGATTTTCAATCAAAGTCCAATTTAGAGCGAGTTAGACCTATGAACGTGCCGTGATGAACTACCGCCCCATGCTTGGCGGTGAGCGCTTCATGACGGACAAGGAGCTTTGTGCCAGGCTGCAACTGAGCCGAAGAACCCTGCAGGACTACCGAAACAACGGTGTCATCCCGTATATCCAGCTTGGCGGAAAGATACTCTACCGCGAGTCCGATATTCAGAAGATTCTGATGGCTAACTATCGTGAGGCGTACAGAATGAAGGGCTTGTAGGAGAAATACATGTCCTTGATGAGGGGGGTGAAATGAACAAGGCGACAACGTATAACTTACCGAGCGTGGCTGTTATAGGTTGTCGCCTCGTTTTATTGGCTATACCGAGTTGGTCGTGTTTGCCGAGTGTTCTCCGTATGGTCTGTATAAAATCTAATACCATGCTAAAACACTGCGGTGGCTCGCCCAAGTGGCTGGAGGCGCAAAGCCTCCAAGGAACGTTGCTTTATGGCAGGTCTATGCCATTGCATTCTCTGTAAAGATACAGACCAGTTTAGTGCGGCTTGTCTGCTTGCCTATGACGGACTGCATGATGAACTCCCGAAAGGCTCTGCTCTCAATGCTGTCAATACGGAAGGCTACCGCAATGACGAGTTCAAGGCTATACACATCATAGCTGATGCGGTCGTTCTTCCTGACATGACGGCGTACACCCTGCTCTTTCAGAATGCCGTCCTTGAATATAGCCTTGACAGCTTTGCGCACATAGCAGCCGAATACATTATACATGTCGGCAATCTCCTGCATGGTCATCCATACAGTATCGGTCGGCATGGATACCGTTCCGCTCTCGCTGATAGTTATAACTCCTCTGTTCATTTTCCAATAGTTTTTTCGTTCGATAATCTGTTCCTTTCCCGCTTGGCAATAAGCTTATCCATGTCATTTGAAATCTTCTGCTCCGTCACCTGCGCATAGACCTGTGTGCTTGTAATGTCTGCGTGTCCCATCATCTTGGCTATGCTGCCGATGGGAATGTCCTCGTTGAGCATCAAGACTCCGAATGTATGGCGGCTGGCGTGGAATCCCAACTTATTACTTATGCCAAGCACCATTCCAAGGGTATGCACATCAAGATAGATGTCTTTTTTCTCACCCAGTGGAAAAACAGGCTTGCTGTCGTCCGTGGTATTGTAGAGCGAAAGAATCTTCTCGGCTATCGGATGGAGTGGCACGAAGAACTCCACGCCTGTCTTCTCTCTTTCCTTGCGGATGAACTTCCTACCCTCGGAGTTCTCACTGATATGGTGAGGGTACAGTTTCTTTACATCTATATAGGATAAGGAGGTGAGCGAGGCAAAAATGAAACATCTGCGTGCAAGCTCCGTTCGCTCGTCAGCCATCGGGGTAGAGAGCATCTTGATGAAGTCTGCCTTGCTGATATGGGTCATCTTCGGGGCTGCCTTCTTCTCATACCCTATCTTGGCTATGGGATTGAAGCGGATAATGCTCCTGTCCACTGCCTTGTACATCAACATGTTCAGCCAGAGAAGGCAATGGTTCACGTAGCTGTCGATACGTCCCTGGTCTCGTTTCAGGAACAGCTTGTATTCCTCCCCGAAATTCTCGTCAATGTCCTCGAAGGCGATGTCGTCCTTATCCAACGAATGGACAAAGGCTCTCAGGTTCTTCTGCCATGTCCGCTTGTGCAGAAAGGTTTGTCTGGCTTTTGAGGTTCGATACCATTCCACGATGGTATCACCAAAGTTCAGCAAGAACCTTCCTGTCGTGTCCTTGTCCTTCAACACAGCCTTCAGCATTTCCACGGTGATGATGCCATTGGCGGTAAGAAGTGAGTTGTATTTATCCTTGACCTCAGCAAGGAAACTTGCCAATCGTCCGTTGTCCCTTGCGTTCCGTACCTCTCCCTTCTTGGCGTTCCACTCCTGTGGGGTACAGGATATGCCTGTGGAAATGGCTGCGCTTTTGCCGTCAATGGTGATGCGGCAAAGTATGTTGGCTGTTCCGTCTGCCTTCACCTTCTGTCTGTTGATGTAAGGCAAAATTGAAAATGTACTTCTGCTCATAGTTGTTGTCCTTATAATATAATAATAATGTAGTTGAAATTGTAAAAAGAAAAGTTGAAAGCCCTGTTCATAATGCGAGAATAAAGTCCTTCTCGGTTGCAGCGATGAACTTGTCCATG